>ODAI013297701.1_pt1 | contig 11693 bp, 8 predicted proteins | sample 1539321 | NCBI WGS metagenome assembly ODAI01 (sample SAMN02144231, study PRJEB22623) | gut metagenome | biome: sheep rumen | host: Ovis aries | place: New Zealand
ATATTTGATTTCAAATAAGTAACTAAATATTCTATACTACAATTTACTGGCAAAATATGCACAGTCTCTGATGGTATAGTTGATACTGTCGATGCAGGATAATAAATAAATATATCTCCTACTTGTAAATAAAATGCATTATAGTTACCATAAAATGATCCTTGAAGACTTCTTAATTTAGTCCTCATAGGATTTAAATATGTTTCGGAATGTTCTTCAATTATAGATCGTAAATGAGTCACAGAATTTCCATCATAAAATGCAAATATATCATATATTTGACCAGTTCTTGTACCACTGCTAGAATCAGTTATAGGAAAATCAGTAGTTGTACTATACATTCCTGAATATGAATACCCATATTCTATAGTTCCAGTCCAAGTTTTAGTCAATCCAGAAGTATTAAATGTTGTTAACCCAGGTGCTGCTTCTGTCTGAGCAGTACCACTTATAGTTATATTAGTACTATTATGTGTAGTATCCGTAATTAATGTACTCGTTGTAAATAAATCTGATGGATAACTAGCAGATGGATTAGTATTTATATCATAATTTTTTAAAGTATCTGTTAATACATTTTGAGATGAATATCCAGTTTCTGAAAAATTTATATTGTACGTACTGCCAGATTTAAATCTATATCCCCATTCAGGATATACATTAAAACTCATATTATAAGCAAAACTATCTATAGTATATTTATTAGTAGTTTTATTTAAAACTCTATTTTCTGCTATAAAATTTGTAGATTTTTTAATTTGAATATGTTCATCGGATAAGTTATTTACTATATTCCAAGATAATCCAGCTTCATCTGTAGTTGGTACACTAACGGAGGCGTATTGATACGCCTCCACATTATGTGTTCCGTTAGTTGTAATCTCTATAGTCCCAGTTGGTGAAGAACCACCAATCTGAGAAATCTTTGTTGCAAAATCTACAGGTGAAATGGTTCCAGTTGTACCAAGTTTATTATTGATAGAATTTGAGATATCTGATAATAAACTATTAGATATTAATGCCATTTAATTCACCTCAATAATCTTTAGAATCAGCAATTTCTATTTCTGAAATAATACGTTTAATAAATTCTTCCAATAGAGTTAATAGAGATTTTGAATTATCCATTTCATAATCCTCCTATTAATAATCTTTATAATCTGCAATTTCTATTTCATTTATTTTTGCATCAATAGTATCATTTAATACTTTAGCACTAATTGTATTAGCTGTTGTACTTGTACCAGCAGTAGCAACTGCTTGAGTCATAGCAGTATATGTAGTATCAGTATCAACATCACCGACTAACTGCCAATAAGAACCATCATATACAAAATTATATGTTCTATTAGCTGCAAGATAACTAGCAGTAATAGCAGAACCTCTATATTGAATAGCTTTAGCACCTGTACTATTAACATTAAGAGTCGGAGAAGCTGCAGTATTAGTTACTGTAAATTTAACAGTAATTTTAACACCAGTTACTAATACAAATCCAGCACAAGCAACAGTTTTAGCTGTCGTTGAAGAAGTAGTACTACAAGTTCCATAGTACAGTGGATAAGCAGTGTCTATTAATTGCCAATAAGAACCATCATATACAAAATTATATACAGTATTAGCAAGTATTTTATAAGCTCCGACATTAGTATTATGATAATATATAACTTTTGCACCAGTACTATTTACATTCATAGTAGGAGAAGTTGCAGTATTAGTATATGTGAATTTAACTGAAATGCTTGCTCCTGTTATTAGTGATGTAAAATCTGCACATGTTACAACTTTTGCAGTAGTAGATGCAGAACTACCACAAGTTCCATAATATGTTCCAGTACCACCAGCATTTGCTGAAACATAATCAGCTAATACTTTAGGGCTAATAAGTTTTCCATCAGTACTAGTACCAGTAGTTGCTTCACTAGCAGTCATAGTATCATATGTAGTTTCATTACCCCATACCGCTGTTCCTGAAGATGAATATCTAAGAATTTGTCCAGAAGAACCACCAGAAGGTATATGCTTGTTTCCGGCAGTAGTAGGATGTGTATATGCTACTTCATATGCACCAGTATTTAATCCTGCAACAGCAACTTCAGTACCATTTACTGAAATAGTACCATTAGTAGTTCCTGTAGTTATTACAGTTGGATCATATAGATTAAACGATCCATTTTTATATTCAAAAAGTTCATTAATTGGACTAAAATATACAGTTGTGGTAGTTGACATAACTCCTAACGGAATATAAACTTTACCATCAGCTGTAGATGGAACTGTAGTTGTAAATATAGTTGAATCTATTGTAAAAGTTTTTCCTGATAATGTACCAACTAAAAATACTACAGCATATTGAGTTCCAGTCCACCCAGATTTAATTGTAGCTAAGTTTACATCTGGGTATATATCATATGTAGTTTTTACAGTAGCATTTGCTGCAAATGCAGCAGAAGCAAATAATATAGGATAAGTAATATCGAATGTAGCATTTGCTGCAATATTCTTATATCCAGCAGAATCTCCAACTATTAAAAATGATTTAGTAATAGCCGATGCTGCTTTAACACTGCTATTATGTAAAATTCTATCATATGTATTTGAATTGCTATCATAGTTACCACAATACCATGCGTCTTTAGTAGCAGAATATGTCATCATAAATATCTGTCCAGCAACAAAATGCGTAGTAAGTTTTGTAGTACCAATTAAATATATTTGTTTAGCTCCAGTTGTAGTACCATCTGCTAATGTTAAATTTAATGTATCTCCAGCAGATGTACCTGCATATGGTAAATAATAATTAATACATTTTCCATCATAAAGACTACTATCTTCCGTTATACCAGTAAATGATGGTGTAGCAGCAGTTTGAGTTCCTGCAATAAATTCTACAGATCTAGATGTATTCTTATTAATATTAGCCATTTCTGTTTTAGTAGCATATGTATCAGATAGTAAACCATTTACACCATCATTAAAATCTATTATTTGTGAGACCTCAGTTTGAGGTCTCATTATAATATCGTTACCACTAGAATCTTTTTGATGTATTATCATTTTTTTAATTATTGTATCTGGCATATTAGACTACCTGTCCTTTCATTTAATATTAAAATTACCAGCTTAATTAATATATTGTATTAATTATGAATGTAAATAACTAAAATTGAAAATTATTTGCATCATATAAAATACTACTATCAGTTAATTGTATCCAAAAATCTTCAACTTTTACAGTATTTGGCATATCAGCATCATCACTTACTACTATAGAAGGAATAGATGAAATCTTTTCATCTATTTTATCATTTAAAATTTTAGGAGATATTAATCTTGCTTCAGTTAAAGTACCAGCAGTAGCTTCTGCAGCAGTCATTTCTGGTAATGATTCTTGGACATTATCTAATGCTTTTTCTAATTTACCAATAGCTTCATTTAAAGTATCATTTGAAGTTATTGGCGAAGTATTGATAGCTTTAGTATAACCATCCATTGATGTTATTATAGATGATGGTTGATCTGGAATAAATTTTATAGGAATCTTAACCAACGTAGATATATTGTATTCATCGATATCAAGATATACAGCGTAATATGATGCTAATCTTCCAGCAGAACTGCTAACTAGTATTCTAGCATAATTTACAGTATTCATCGTGGAATCAGTTTCAAATTCAAATTCAGCACGATTATTCTGCATAGGTGTTGAACCACGATATCCAGAAACTCCATTTTCTGAAAAATATTCTACAGTTAAAGGTAACTGTAACATAATATTTGCACTAGGAACATTTGCATTATGATTAGTGTCTAATGCAGTTAATGCAAATTGTAATGGAAGTTCTAACGGTGAATTTTCACCACAATAATACAAAATATCACTCTTTATACCACTAAAATCTATAACAGAAGTTACATCATATGTATACACCCCATTAGATAATGGAGGTTTACTGTATTCTACATTTTCTATTAAATCTACGTTAGACCTTGTTTCATTTATATAACCAAATGGTTTATTTTTGATAAATGATTTTTGTATATCATCAAGTTCATCCCAATTAGATTGTACTTGTTCTTCAATAGAATCTAATTTTATTTTGTCAGTAGAACTCATAAATCCATTTGTAGATGCATTTACAACATCATGTGTATGTGATTTTGGTTCAAAGTCTACAGGTTTATTTTTAATATCATCCCAACTTACTTCTGTTATAAAATTAGATACATCAGGAATATCTGTAGTATTTGCTTTACCGGATAATCCTTGTGCTAATTCTAATTGTGATACAAAATTAGATACATCTGGAATATCTGTAGTATTAGCTTTAGTGTCTAAACCATTTTCTAATTTAGCAATTGCTTGGTTTAATGTATCATTTATAGATATATCTCCAGAAATATTTCCTTTAGTATATCCAGTCATTTCAGTAATAGAATTAGAAGGATGATTATGATCAGATGGTATAAAACTATTAGGTTTATCATCTATATTATTCCATGATATATTTGATAAATACCCAGCATCATTCTCTAAATCAGAAACTTTAGTTGGAATACTAGCAACATCTAATTTTTCACTTAAACCTTTTTCTAATTTACCGATAGCTTGATTTAAAGTATCGGTTTCATCGATAGGTTCTGCAACATCAGCAATTGCATAATCAGCCATACTATCTATATCGTTAGATGCATGAGTATGATTTGATGAAGCATAATTACTAGTATCAGCAAATGCTGCACTTCCTAAACCTGTAATTTGAACATCATTACCATCTACAGATATAGTACCATTTTCTGTGCCAGATGTTATTGAATGAACTCCACTGTTACTACCATTTATTATTTCATTATTTACAAATTCTTTTAATACTTTAGCAGATATTAATTTACCATCTTCACTAATACCAGTTTCTAATTCTGAAACAGTAGCATTGGAATAAGTAGTATCTTGAGTTGTTAAAGTATCTGTAGTATCGTCACCTTTAGTTACAGTTATACTAGTACCAGATATAGATATATCTTTTATAAAATCAGAACTATTATTGTCTAATTTTGTTTCTAATTCTTCTTTAGTTGCATATGTGGTATTAATCACATTACCATTAGCGTCTGATGTAGCTCTTTCTGCTGTCCCAGTATCCAATAAATAATTACCAACAGGTTGTTTAGAATCTAATGCTTTTTCTAATTTACCTAAAGCTATATTTAATGTATCTGATACAGTAATAGGGCTAACAGATGAAGATTTAGAATATCCTGGTAATGCAATAATATCTTCAGAATCATGGGTATGTTCTTTATCTGCCTTTGTGTTAATAATTTCAGTAAGATCACTACCAGAACCAGAAATAGCTTCAGTTAATTCTTGTTTTGCATTATTAATTTGATCAGTAGTCCAAGTAGTTGTAGCATATCCAGATAAATCTAATTCTTGGGTTCCTAACTCTTCCCATTTATTATTTACGTAAATATATTCTGTATAAAGATTACCAGTTTCATTTGCAGTTTTAATCAAATAAATCGTAGTAATAGATATATTAGATGTAGGAAGAGCATCTTCTACTTTAATACTAAACTTAGGAATAGCCGATATAAGATCATTTACTTCTGTTTTTGTATAAGTATCAGCTTTTTTATAATAATTTGTAAGGTCAGTTACAGCTTTAGTAATAAATCCAGAATTATTAGTTAATTGAGAAGTTTTAGTAGGAATATCTGAAATATTAGCTTTAGCATTTAAAGCTGTAGATAATCCTATAACTTGTGATATTTCTGTTTCAGGATGTACATCTACTTGATTACCATTATCATCGGTTACATGTATCAAACCTTTTTTAATAACATCAGCCATAGTATAACTCCTTTTATAAAAATATTTTTAAACATAATATAAAAATTAGAAATAATATTCTATTTTTAATAAGGTGTTTAAATATAAAGGGTTAAAAACATGATTATATTTTTATTAATCTTTTTACTTTTAATTAATAGTATTGGATATACACATGAATATTATGGACTGAATATTGAATGGGCAAAAGAATATATGACTACCATAGAGCCATTTTTAGAAAATGAATATAATATAAAATTACAAAAAGAATTATTAATATATAATGCTAAGAATAATAACGAATATAAAAAAGTATTAATTCGATTTAAAGTAAAAAATTATAAATCTTTAATTAGAAATAGTTATGCTGTTACATCTAAAGGTAATATAATTTTAATAAATATGGAAGAACTTATAAAAAATAAAAATCATTATTATTTTATTTTAACACATGAAATGTCTCATCAATTTCAATATAAAAAATATGGCGATATTCTAAAAACAAATATAGAATGGTTTGAAAATGATGCTAATCAAAAAGCTTATAAATTAACAAAATATAAATAGAGAGTTCCAATATTGGAACTCTCTATATTTTTATGATATAGTATAATTTGGAGTTTTAGAATTAATTGTAGATGAATAATCTATTACCATATAATCTGGAGCATTACTATTTCCTAAATTTGGTCCAGGGAAATTTTCTAGTTGAACTTGATTTGATTCATTATTATAATCTACTATAAATACTTGGAAATATGTTTGTTGACCGCCCATATTACCTCTAAACCAATATGTTTTTCCAGGAGTAACTTTAATATATCTAGTAGTAGATTCATCAGATACTACCCCATTAGCCCATTTAGTTCTATATGCTATAATAGTAACACCAGTAGGTATTATAATTTTATCTGCTAATTCAGAACTAGAATAAATTTTAAATAATAAATCGTTTGCAATAGGAACATTAGAACTTCCAGAACTAGAAGATGGTTCAGAAATATTAACTGTAACATTTTCTGTTATAGTAAATGTATAAGGATTGGAAACTGTAGTAGCCATATTAATATATCTCCTTTAAGAAACTTCTATTTTTGAAATATTAAATCCAGTATTAGGAACAGCATTTATAGTAACAGATGTTCCATAATTGAACGTAAATACACGATTAGACGATGTCGCAATAACGTTATTTACTTTTATTACAGCATTCGTTGGTATATTAACAGTTACTGTATATGTATTAATAGTAGCAGCAGTAGCAGATACAATAGTAGCTGCTGTTACTGTACCAGAAGAAGCGGATAAAGTTCCTTTTGTATAACCAGTATTAGCTGCTAATGTTGCAGTCCAAGTAGTACCATGTCTAACTGTAAATGACTGAGCAGATGATGTAGAAGTCTTAGTAACTTCTGTTTCATATCCTGTATTTGCGCTATTTCTATTCTTATATTTAAGAGTTATAACTTGATTACTTGTACCATTTAATTTAAGAGTATATGTCTTAAGTGTTGCTGCTGTAGCAGATACTGTTGTAGCTGCTGTAACTGTACCTGAAGCTGCAGAAATAGTACCTTTATTATAACCTTCATTTACAGATGTAATACTTGCTGTCCATGTAGTGCCATGTCTAACTGTAAATGATTGTGTACTAGAAGTAGAAGTCTTAGTAACTTCTGTCTCATATCCTGTATTTGCACTATTCCTATTCTTATATTTAAGAGTTATAACTTGATTACTTGTACCATTTAATTTAAGAGTATATGTCTTAAGAGAAGCGGCTCCGGCTTTAACAGTAATATTACCTGTTAATGTTCCAGATGTTCCAGGAGATAAACTACCAGCATTATAACCAGTACTTGGTGATATAGATGCAGTCCAAGTAGTACCATATGGTGCAGTAAATGAACTTGTATGTGATACACCATTCGCAGTAACTGTAATAGTCTGATTTGCTGACTGAGTAATAGTAATTGTATAATTAGAAGTTGTTGCAGCTGTAGCTGATATTGTAGTATTACTAGTTGCAGTTCCAGATGTTTTATTCAAAGTACCAGGAGTATACCCAGTTGCACCAGAAATAGTTGCAGTCCATGTAGTGCCATAATCTACAGTAAATGTAGAAGTATGTGCTACACCGTTTGCTGTAACAGTAATAGTTTGATTCGGTGATTGAGTGATAGTAATTGTTATTTGTTTCTTTGTTGCTGGAGTTGCATAAATTGTAGTATTTGATGTAAATGTTCCTGATGTAGAAGGTTTAATAGTACCAGGATTATATCCAGTAGATGCAGTAATAGTTGCAGTATAACTAGTACCATAAAGAATAGAAAAATTTGAAGTATAATTAGTATTATTACAATTAACTTTAATAGTTTGATTTTCTGATTGATTAATAGTAACAATAACATTATTATTTACATATTTTTCTACCCAATATTCTTTACCATCTTTTTCAATAGTTAAATGAGAATGTAAAGTACCACCAGATACAGAAGTAGGCCATAAACCAATATATGCGTCTACACCATTATTTTTGATTTTTAAAAAATTACCACCAGTTATAGTAAGTGGAGTTCCTTCAGCTTGTGTAGAATATGATGTAATATCATGAACTACACCATTTTTTGCAATATGTAATTTATTTGTTAATACAGCCATAGTTATTCACCTTGTTCAGAATCTATATTATCAAATATTTCTTCTTCAGTTTTAGGATGTTGATTTACAATTTCATATAAATCTGGAAATTCTATAAAAAGTCTATTATCAAGGTCTTGTTCTATATCCCAATCCCAATCAATTAATGGAACTAATGATATATACTTTTCATCTAATTCAAGAATATATTGTTTTAATACATTATATCTAATATGTAAATCATTAGAACGCATTGCAATAGCAGTATTAATTCCTTTAAAATCTTCTACAGATACAGGAACTCTATTATTATCGGCAGTAGTCCAAAGAATATATGGTTGATTATTATCTTCTAATAATTTCCTAGCTTTATCCATTCTATTTAAAGAATCTTTATCTGCATCAAATAAAATATTATTATACATAATAGGTTCCAATTCTTTAACATTTCTTGTTAATTTAAGAATCTCTATCGTTCTATTTTTTATTTCATCGTTAGTTAAGTTTTTCTTTGAATGAATAATTTTATATCCTGTTTCATCTGTATTAACAACGTCTCCAATTGCAGGAGGTTCTCCATCAATAAGAACTCCTGTAATATCTATAAATAAACAATTAGCTTCAAAAAATTTATAATATTCATTAAGTGGAACCCAGTGTTTATTAATAGACACTATTCTTCCATATTGAACTTCAGCAAAAGTATAAGTAGGTTCTGTAGAAGTATCTCTTACATATGGTTCTATTAAATATTGACTCATTATAAATCACCTCATTTAAATAAATAATTATTAAAATGTTTTGATTAGTAAAAATAATACATCTACCTGATATCAGGTAGATGTATTATTAATCATGGAGTCGTAACATCAAAAGATATAGTATCTGAATATGAATCCCACCATTTATTTCCATCATAATTAAATTCTATACTATAAGAATCAGCTGGTAAATCAGAAATAGTAAATGTACAAGTATATGTAGAACCTTGTTTAATAAATTCACTAGTTATTTGATTGCCTGTAATTGGGTGTGTGAAGTACATACTTCCTGTTAGTGGATAATAAGAAGAATCATTTGAAAATTCAATTACAAAATCATCACCTACATATATGTCACTATAGTTACTGTAAATATTACCACTAAAATCTATTGGACTTAAATAAAAATCCTGATCAGAAGAAATTGTTGCATCATAAACACCAGAATTTTCTACAGTTGATGCTCTAAAATAACAAGTATGATCACCTTTACCAAGTGTACTAAATAAATCTGGGTATTGTACCATATACCAATACTCATCATCCCCTGGACTTAAACTACTATAATCATAATTACATGGTAATAAATTATTATCAAAATATGCATTAATATCGTATAATGTTACATTACCAGAATTTCTTATTTCAATATAGCATCCACTACCATATTGACTTTCATCTACATTAATACTATACGTTTCTAAATAAGCATTCACTGCAGCTACTTCTAAATGTTCTGATAATACAACTGTATTATCAGAACGATCTTTTATTTCTACTAATATATATCCTCTTTTTATATCTGTTTCTGTTATCGTACCGTGAGCACTTACATAAATACTATGATATGCACACCAATCATCATAATAAGTATCACCATCTATTTCAAGAATATGAAAATTATCATCTTCATATATATCTCCATTTATATATATATCAAAATATTTTCCGTTTTCATAATAAACATATTCTCCTTGTTCAGCATATACATATACATAAAAATTAATACCTTCTCCTATTTCAGTATTATCTAAACTACCAACCTCAAATATTAAGTTACCTAAAATTTTCGCTGTAGCAGGAGTAGCACTAAAAGATACAGTATCCCCCCAATGTGCAGTTACTTGAGTTTGGTTTAATGTTCCAGCATCATAACCTGGTGCTGGAGTAATAGTAGCTCTTAAAGTAACAGTACTTGGAACTGATACTTGATTATTACTAGTAACAGGAGTCATTGATTTTGATACACTAATAGTTTGATGGTCAGATTGTGTTATATTTATAGTTATAGGAGGATGAGCTTCAGATTGTCCACTAGAAACAGCTACTACAGCAGTAGCATAATTAGTTACATCATGTGTACCATTAGTTGTAATATTAATACTACCAGTAGGTGTAGTTCCACCTGCAGAAATAGATAATATTTCTTCATCCATATTAGATGGGTATATTTTTTGAGATTTACCTGTTTTTGTTCTTATAGCGTCTGCTATGTCGGTTAATATGGATTCATTTATTAATAATAATCTATCATTACTATCACTCATAATATATATTTCCTTTCTATATATTATATTTATACTATAATTAAACATCAAATTTACATTGATGTTTAAGAGAATAAAAAGAAAAATAGAAAATAATTAGACTAGATATCTTAAAGATATCTAGTCTAATTATTAATTTATTTAAATTTCGGTAATGGGACTAAAGTTTCTTTTGCAACATAATCTTTATCTAATTCATGAATTTCTTTAAAGAATTCTTTAATTCCCATACAAGGAATAATTCCTGCCATTTTATTTCCCATGTAGACATTACGCATTATATTATTATAAACTTGACTTAAAATTTCATCAGTAATTTCAGGTTCAATAGCTTTATAAATTTCATTATAAAAACGTCTACATGCTTCAAAATTTTGTTCTGCAAATCTTTTATCTCTAGCCATAGTTTCGATATAATATTCATAAAGATTGCACATAACCTCTATGCTAAATAACATAATATATCCATTAAATGGATTACGTTTTTTAGCTTCTTTAATAGCATATATCATATTATCTGTATAGCCTGGAAATGATTGATTATATGAATATTCACAATTATTAATTCTTGTAATAGAATTAGGATTAATATGCCAATTATATGATACATCTACTGAGAATTTGATTTGTTCATTATCATTAGCACATAATCTGATTAAAGTATTAAAACCATTATCTTCATTTGCTCTAGATTTATTAAAACGAATATTATGGTCATCAATAAATTTACGTCTATATATTTTACCAAACATCCATACCATATCTTGTTGATGTGGTAAATATTTAAAAGTTCCGTCTGGTAATTCTTGTTCTTCTACAAATATCGAAGAAATCATGCATGATTTAGGATCGGATTCTAATTGATATACTAATTCTCTTAGTACAAATGGTCCAGCAAATGTATCATCA
>ODAI011054096.1_pt1 | contig 11692 bp, 9 predicted proteins | sample 1539321 | NCBI WGS metagenome assembly ODAI01 (sample SAMN02144231, study PRJEB22623) | gut metagenome | biome: sheep rumen | host: Ovis aries | place: New Zealand
CCGAATATCATTGCTGCAATCGCCTGGACATTCGGCCTGTATCCTGCGAACAGGCCGAAAAGCAAAGTGAAAACAAATAATACGGCGACGCCGATCATCATCAGCAGGGGATAGCCGTTGTTTTCAAATACACCCATAATTGCGGTGATCAGCACATATGCAACAAACGGCAGCAGCAGCGCATGCACAAAAGAAAGTATGCGCTCCTTCGTGTTCGGTTCATTGATGACCTGAATTTCCTGTTCCATCATAGCTCCTTTCACTCGCGATCCGGTTCAAAGGAGAGTATGTCGCTGACATCGCAATCAAGCGCTTTGCAGATCGCGTCGAGCGTGGTGAACCGGACGGCTTTTGCTTTATTGTTTTTGAGAATTGATAAGTTGGCAAGTGTAATGCCGACTTTTTCCGACAGCGTATTCAGCGACATTTTGCGCTTCGCCATCATTACGTCAAGATTTACAATGATCATAGGCTTATATGGTTGCGTCGTTTTCTTCTTTCAACTCAGTCGCTTTTTCAACAACCTGCTTGACGACACGCAACACGACGCCGAGGAAAACACCGACAAAGGATACGAAGATCGCGCTGCGCAGGAAGAAGAAGTATAAGGGAAAAGCCAGAAATCCCGCAAAGATCGACGCCCATGAAATGACCCGCAAAAGACGGACGCTGCTTTTGCTGAATATGTTTCCGCGGCGAGTGTTTTGAAGAAGCAGGAACAAGCAGACATCTGCGAACACAACAAGCAGGATAATTGCATAACAGATCAGATACACGGGGAAGCGATGCTGTATCGCATGTTCAACCGTCGCCAATCGTTCGATTCCGAAAACCGGCAGCGCAAAGGCGACGGCAAGCATGGCGATAAAGCCTGCAATGCAGAATGCGTAGGAAAGAAATAGGGAAAAGCGTTTCATGGAAACCTCCTTTTCCCACATTATACCATGAAATAATTGAATGTCAATATATATTTATCGAATATCAATAATATCTACTCACACAGCGTCGCCTGATAGAAGTTTGCATACAATCCGTTCTGCTTCAGCAATTCTTCGTGCTTTCCGCGCTCCCGAATTCCCTGCTTGTCGATGACAACGATTTCGTCGGCGTTTCGGACAGTCGACAATCGATGTGCGATGATCAGCGTGGTACGCCCGACAGTCAACTCATCGAAACTCTTTTGAATATCGTATTCCGTCACGGTATCGAGTGCGCTGGTTGCTTCATCAAGGATCAGGATGCGGGGATTCTTGAGAAACAGGCGAGCGATCGAAATGCGCTGCTTCTGTCCGCCGGACAGTTTTACGCCGCGTTCGCCGACTTCACTTTGATATTGATCGGGGAACTGCATGATCTCATCGTGGATATGGGCGCGGATTGCTGCCTGCACGACTTCTTCATCCGTTGCGTCAAGGCGACCGTAACGGATGTTTTCGAGGATCGAACCGGCAAACAGAAAGACATCCTGCTGTACAATGCCGATGTTTCTGCGCAGGGATTCCTGCTTGAATTCGCGGATATCCGTGCCGTCGACACAGATGCTACCTTCATTGACGTCATAGAAGCGCATGATCAGATGACAGAGTGTTGTTTTTCCGCCTCCGGAAGGTCCGACCAAAGCAAGCGTTTTTCCGGGTTCAATTGTAAGGTCGATATGAGACAGGACCGGATGCCCCGGAACATAAGAGAATCCGACGTCTTTCAGATCGATGCGTCCTTCGGCGTGCACAAGTTCTTTTGCATCGGGTCGGTCGACAAGTTCGCTTTCGGTATCCATGATCTCGAGAAATCGCGTGAACCCGGCCATGCCCATCATATACTGCTCAAAGAACGCTGCAAATCGCTTTAAGGGCGATGTAAATGCCGATACATAAAGCATGAATGTAATAAACGTAAGCGAGCTGAAACCGGTTCTGCGAATGATCAGAACGCCGCCAACCGTCAGCACGATCACGTTGAACAGCGCAATAAAGAATTCCGTTCCGCTGTTAAACAATGCCATGGTCTGATAATACCGGACTTTTGCGTGCAGGAACGCATGGTTGCCCGCTTCGAACTTTTTGATTTCGTACTTTTCATTCGCGAATGCTTTTGCTACACGTGCTCCGGAGATCGATGATTCGATCCCTGCATTGATATTCGCCATTTGTTCTTTCACGGATTTGCTGGTGGACTTCATCGAAAAGCGCGTTTTCATCACGAAGAACAAACACAGCGGCATCAAAAGCAGCATCGCAAGAGCGATCCGCCATTCGATGAAGAACATCGCGACAAAAGCGCCGATAATCGTCAGCGCAGAGATCAGAAGATCTTCCGGTCCGTGATGCGCAAGCTCAGATATTTCAAACAAATCCGTCGTAGCGCGCGACAGCAATTTGCCGGTACGCGTCTTGTCGTAAAAACTGAACGGCAGCGTTTGAATGTGTGAGAAGATATCCCGGCGCATGTCGGCTTCGATGCGGACGCCGAGCATATGTCCCCAGTAATTGACGATATAAAGCATTGCGGCGCGAAGTACATAGGCAAGAAAGATGGCCGCGATCATAATGACGAACAGCAGAACAAGATGCTGACTTGCGTTTGATTCGATCGAAGGAAACAGCTTTTTTGTCAGATAATTTGTCAAAAGCGGAAACGCAATGTCAACGCCTGCGACGAGCGTGGCGCAGCTGATGTCGAGCAAAAACAGACCGAGGTGCGGCCGATAATACCGAGCGAAACGTTTGATCTTATCCATGCATCCATCTTACATGATTCCGATCGGTTTGTCCATACGGCAAAACAAGAATACGAGCGAATCGCATCGCATAAGGTGAACAAAAGGAAATTCGGGAGGTCTTTATGGACAAAACAGCTCTTTATCGGGATATGATGGAACGCACGAACGGAGATATCTACTTCGGCGTTGTCGGACCGGTTCGTACCGGAAAATCGACGTTTATCAAGCGATTTGCAGAATTGTTCATGATTCCGAATCTAAGTGATGACGAGGCAAAAAAGCGATTGATTGATGAACTCCCGCAGAGCGGCAACGGAAAGAGCATTATGACGACGCAGCCGAAGTTTGTGCCGAATGAGGCGGTCGAAATCACCTTCGATGAAACGGCAAAGGCCAGGATCCGCATGATCGACTGCGTGGGATTCATGGTACCGGGCGCGATCGGTTCCGAGGAGGACGGTGAAACGCGTATGGTGACGACTCCGTGGTTCGATCACGATATTCCGTTTGAACAGGCGGCGGAATACGGAACGAAAAAGGTGATCGAAGAACACTCTACGGTTGGGATCGTTGTTTTAACGGACGGATCGTTCACCGGGATCGAACGCGAACAATACAAAGACGCGGAAGCGAAATGCATGGCATCAGTGCAGAGTACGGGCAAACCATATGTCGTTTTGATCAATTCTTCCGATCCAAACGGGGATGCGGCACAGAAAGCGGCTGATGAATTCGCACAGATGTACGGGATCCATCCGATGACGATCGATCTTCTGCACTTATCGGAACGTTCTTTGATCTCTTTGATCTCCGAGATCCTGTATGCGTTTCCGCTGAAGAAACTGGAGTTGAATGCACCGAGCTTTTTCCTCGCACTGCCGAATGATCATCCCCTGATCGTGAATTTAACGGAAACCTTGAGAAAAAGCCTCGCGGATGTACATTGTATTCGAGACGTGAAACAAGCGGTCGATACACTTTCTGAAATCGAGACATTTGACTCGGTAACCGTACAAAGCATGTTGCTCGGAACAGGCAGTGCCGTGATCAGTATTCAGCCGCATGAGGGTGTGTTTTATTCGATCTTAAGCGATGCTTGCAATACGTCCATTCATAACGATTATGAACTGATGTCGGCAATAACGGATTTTGTTACGGCAAAACGGGCGTACGACAGATTATCAGACGCACTGAACCAGGCAGAAAGAATCGGATACGGGATCGTGGATCCCGATCCGGAGCAGATCGAGATCGAACAGCCGGAGGTCTTTCGATCCGGCGGCAAATTCGGCGTAAAGATGAAAGCAAAAGCGAATACCCTGCATCTGATTCGTGTTGATCTGGAAAGCGAGATCCAGCCGATGATCGGTTCGGAACAGCAGTGCTCTGATTTTTTGAACTATCTGAAGCAGGAAAACGGAGGAGAGGACGGGTATCTCGATACGACGATTTTCGGAAAATCGATACAGGATCTGATCAACGAGAGTTTTCAGTCAAAGAGAAGCGCGATCGACGAACAAGTGCAAATAAAACTGCAGGGTGCTATTCAAAAGATTGCAAACGACGGATGCAACGGTATGATCTGTATCATGCTGTGAAGATCGGGGAAAATAAGCTCGGTGAAAAAACCGAGCTATTTTTACGGAGGCAGCTATGCGAACTGATCTGGCAAAGGAATCCGGAATTCCGGAACGGAATCTGAAAGGAATATCAAAATACGTAAAACATGAAGCAGGAGCAGAGATCCTTTTGATTGATGTAGAAACGAAAGAAGCGGCTGAGAAACTGGACAAGCCGATCGGAAGATACATTACCGTCACGTCAAGCATGGAATCCATGATGGATCGGGATGCGCGGATGACGCTTTCGAAGATTGTTTCGAGAGAACTTCGTACGCTGGTACAAAATTCGCAGAACACGCTCGTCGTCGGTCTCGGAAACCGGTATATCGCAGCAGACGCTCTGGGAACCAAAACGGCGGAGTATGTATTTGTGACAAGGCATGTTTTGAAGCATATGAAAGGTGTACTGCCGCAGCACACGCCGTCCGTATCCGCATTTTGTTCGAATGTACTCGGGATGACCGGCATGGAAACCGTTGAAGTCGTATCGGCATTGACGAAAGAGATTGCGCCGGACGTCGTGATTCTGATCGATTCGCTTGCTGCTTCCAGGGTTGAGCATCTCGGCTGTGTCATCCAGTGCAACGACAGCGGCATCGCACCTGGCGCAGGCGTAGGAAACTTTCAGACGATCCTATCGAAGGAATCGCTCGGTGTTCCCGTGATCGCAGTGGGCGTGCCGCTTGTGGTGGGGATCGAGAGCATTCTCGGAAAAACGCGAAGCAGTTGCGATGCATCTGTGAAAAACATGATCGTAACGCCGAAAGAAATCGATATGATGGTGAAGGACGCTTCCCGCGTGCTTTCGGATGCGATCAATCTGATGCTGTTCGGTGATACGTACAATGAAATCGAAAAATTATTGAGATAAATACATGCACTCCGCATACGATATAGCGGAGGTGCGAGATGAAGCGTACATACAAAAAGCATCCTAAAAGAAGAACCAAACGGTCTTCTGTCCTGTCTTCCGTTTTCCTTGCCGTATCATGGCTGATCGCATTTTTGACTGTGATTCTATGCGGACATGCCGTGCTGGAACAATCGCAGATACCCGAAACCGCAGCGCTGCAGTCCTCGCAAGTATTTGCCGTTCGCGAACCTTCCGGTATCGATGCGACCTTCCGAAAGATCAAAGCAATCAATTCTCTTCGTTCAAAAGAACCGACGATCCTGATCTATCACACGCATACGACGGAAGCCTATTTTCCGACTGTGCAGAATCCTTATAAAGAAGCAGGCAAATGGCGAACAAATGATAATACGAAGAATGTTGTCAAAGTTGGCGAAGCATTAAAGGAAATTTTGGAGCGGGAATACGGATTCTGCGTGATCCATGACATGACGAATCATGAACCGCCGAAGCTTGCGACGTCTTACGACCGAAGCCTTGTCACGATGCAAAAATATCACGAAATGTATCCGTCAATTCGTTTGTTTATCGATCTGCACAGAGATGCCTATCAGGATCCGACAGCACCGGCTGATTATGTTGAAATCAACGGAACGCAAACCGCCCGGCTGATGTTCGTAGTTGGCAAGGGAGAAAAGTATTCGGATAAGCCGTTTCTTTCATCCAATACGGAACTGACGGAATTTATGACATCGTACTTACAGTCGATCAATCCGAAACTTGCAAGACCGATCAGAGTAAAACCGGGGAGATATAACCAACACGTCGCGCCGAACTGTATCCTCGTAGAAGTCGGCCATAATGCCAACACGCTGGAGCAGGCGATCGCAGCAGCGCCGTATCTTGCCGAAAGCATCGCCTATGCATTCGCATCGTGTTCCGTTGTCGAAACATGGGCGCCGAATTGACAAGCCGGTCCGTGAATGATATACTATTCCCGTCATTTGGAGGAGAAATCATGAGCAAAATGAAGATTGCTGTCGTCGGCGCGACCGGTATGGTCGGCAGAATGTTCCTGCGTGTATTGGAAGAACGTTCCGTCGAGGCCGATTACACATTGTTTGCTTCAAAAAGAAGCGCAGGGGAAACGCTTTTGTTCTTCGGCAAGAATCATACCGTCTGCGAATTGACAGAAGAAAGCTTCAAAGATCAGAATTTCCGGTTTGCACTGTTTTCCGCGGGAGGATCGATCAGCGAACACTTTGCTCCGCTTGCTGCAAAGGAAGGAACGATCGTGATCGATAATTCCAGCTTCTGGCGTATGAATCCGGATGTTCCGCTTGTCGTGCCGGAGGTAAATCCCGACGCGCTCTGTTCCGTTCCTCTGAATATAATTGCGAATCCGAACTGTTCCACGATCCAGGCCGTCGTTCCGCTGAAAGCGCTGGATGACGCTTACGGGATCGAACGCATCGTTTATTCGACATATCAGGCAGTTTCCGGCGCAGGACAAAAGGGGTATCTCGATCTCGAGGAAGGGCTTTGCGGCGCGCTTCCGAAGAAGTTCCCGCATCCGATCGCAAACAACTGCATTCCGCATATCGACGTGTTTCTTCCGAACGGCAACACGAAGGAAGAGCAGAAAATGATCGACGAAACCAGAAAGATACTCTGTCGTCCCGAGCTTCGTGTTACAGCCACTTGCGTGCGCGTTCCGGTTTATCACGGTCACAGCGAAAGCATCAATGTCGAACTGAAAAAGCCGTTTGACGTGAACGGGATCAGACAGCTGTTCGAAAGAACGACCGGCGTTGTCGTGCGGGATGATCCCGAACATAATATCTATCCGATGCCGATCGAAGCGGCAGGAACGGATCCGGTATATGTGGGACGGATCCGCAGAGATGAGTCGGTCGAAAACGGTTTGAATTTCTGGTGTGTTGCGGACAACATTCGCAAAGGTGCGGCAACCAATGCCGTTCAGATCCTGGAGGAATTATTGAGGAGGGGAGACCAATGAGCATTTTTACGGGTTCTGCAGTCGCATTGATCACGCCGTTTCACGACGGCGCAGTCGATTATCAGGCGTTGACAAATCTTGTCGAGCTGCAGATTGCATCCGGTACGGACGCGATCGTTGCGCTCGGCACGACCGGAGAGGCGGCAACGCTTACTTCGGATGAACGGGAGGAAGTCATTCGGTTTATTGTTGAGCGCGTATCCAACCGCATTCCCGTTATCGTTGGTACCGGAAGCAACAATACGGAAGATGCGATCCAGAAAAGCCGTTTTGCGGAAGCGGTCGGTGCGGACGGGTTGCTGATCGTAACGCCGTTCTACAACAAAACCACGCAGGAAGGACTTCTTGCGCACTATAGCTCGATTGCGGAACAGGTACGTCTGCCGATCATCATGTATAACGTACCGTCCAGAACGGGACTCAATCTTCTTCCGGAGACCGTAAATAAGCTGGTGAAATCCTGCGAAAACATTGTAGGCATCAAAGAAGCCAGCGGGAATATCGAGCAGATCGTCAAGCTCGCAGCGCTGTGTCCGGAATGCGACATCTATTCGGGCAACGACGACCATGTCGTTCCGATCCTTTCCGTCGGCGGAAAAGGCGTGATCTCTACGGTTGCCAATATCATACCGGAAGTCATGCATCTGATGTGCAAAGCATATTTTGAAGGCGACGTGAACGAAGCAAGACGCCTTCAGCTTGCGTTGCTTCCGCTGCAGCAGGCGGCATTCTGCGAAGTCAACCCGATCCCGATCAAGACCATGATGTCTCTTCTGAAGCTCTGTGATTCGGAGGTTCGTTTGCCGCTGGTCAAGCCTTCGCTCGAGCATTTCGAGCTGATGGAAACGACTCTGAGAGAAAACGGGATGTTGTAATGATGAAGCGTGTGATTATCAACGGCGTCGGGGGACAGATGGGGCGCGCGCTTGTACAGTCGCTCTCGGAACAGAAAGACGAATGGGAAATTGCAGCCGGCATCGACCCGTTTTGCACGGAGAAACTACCGTTTCCGCTTTATGCTGATACCGACGAATTGAATACGGATGCAGACGTCGTGATCGACTTTTCGGTTCCGGCTGCAACCGAGCGAATCCTTGATTTCTGCATAGCGCATCGGATGCCGATCGTCATCTGTACGACAGCGTTATCTGATGAACTGATCCGAAAGATCAGCGACGCAAGCAAACAGATCCCGATTTTTCGGTCCGGCAATATGTCTCTCGGCGTGAATCTGATGCGAAAGCTGATCGCAGATGCACATAAAACGCTTGGGGAAGCGTTTGACATCGAGATCATTGAGACACATCACAACCGAAAGAAAGACGCGCCGAGCGGAACGGCCCTCATGCTCGCGGAAGCGATAAAAGACGTCGATGATACGGATCATCCGTACGTTTACGGCAGAAGCGAAAAAGACCGCAAGAGATCGGCAGGCGAGATCGGATTTCACAGCATTCGCGGCGGCACGGTCGTCGGAGAACACGAAGTACGCTTTCTTGGAACCGATGAAGAACTCTCAATCCTGCATCGTGCCAGTTCGAAACGCGTGTTTGCAACGGGAGCGATCAAAGCCGCATCGTTTCTGACGGAGCAGCCGAACGGATTATACTCAATGGACGATCTTGTTGCAAAGATCACAGAATAACAAAAGCAACAACCGGAAGAGCGGGCGATTCGCCTGCTCTTCTTGCGTTTGGAAGCACCTTGTGATATGATATATTTGTAATAATATAAATTGAGGCAATTATGAAACCGTTTGTTCACCTTCATGTCCATACGCAATACAGCCTTTTAGACGGAGCATCGCGCATTCATGAGCTTGTGAAGCGTGCAAAAGCACTCGGGCAAAGCGCAATCGCAATCACGGATCACGGTGTGATGTACGGCGTGATCGATTTTTACCGTGCATGCAAGGCGGAAGGAATCAAACCGATCCTCGGTATCGAAACGTATGTTACCAAGGGGCAATACAACGCATCCGACGTGCGCGAGCGGGATTATGCACATTTGATCCTGCTTGCAAAGAATCAGACCGGATATCAGAACCTGATGTATCTTTCCTCGGAAGCGTTTATTCACGGATTCTATTATAAACCGCGAATCGATTACGATTTGCTGGAGTCGCATTGCGAAGGCCTGATTTGCCTTTCCGCCTGTCTTGCCGGCGATATCCCACAGGCATTTCTGCGCGGCGAAGATGAAAAGGCGTATCAGATCGCCAAACGTCTCCAAGGCATGTTCGGAGAGGACTTCTATATCGAACTGCAGAACCACGGGATCGAGGAACAGCAGCGCGTTTTGCCGAAGCTGAGGCACCTTGCGAAAGACCTCGGTATTCAGACGGTCGCAACGAACGATATTCATTATGTCAATAAAGACGATGCCGAAGCGCAGGACGTTCTTCTTTGCATACAGACGCAGCGGTTTGTCGACGAGCCGGATCGTATGCGCATGGAAGCGGAAGAGTTTTATGTGAAATCCTACGACGAAATGCTTGAGATGCTTCCGGACGATGCGGACGCGTTGGATCGTACCAACGAGATCGCCGATAAGTGCGATGTCACGATCGAATTCGGTGTACGTCGACTGCCTCATTTTACCGCACCGGACGGAATGGACAACAGCACCTATCTTCGCAAGCTTTGCAGCGAAGGAATGCAGAGAAAAATGCCCGATGCCGGCAGGGAAGCCGTCGAGCGATTGGAATATGAACTTTCCGTCGTGGAACGAATGGGATTTGTCGATTATTATCTGATCGTCTGGGATTTCATTCATTATGCGAAAACGCACGGCATCATGGTCGGTCCCGGTCGCGGAAGCGGCGCGGCATCGCTTGCGGCATACTTTCTCGATATAACGGACGTCGATCCTCTGAAATATAATCTGCTGTTTGAACGCTTTCTGAATCCCGAACGCGTTTCGATGCCGGATTTCGACGTTGACTTCTGTTATGAGCGCCGTCAGGAGGTCATCGACTATGTCGGTGAGAAGTACGGAGAAGGGCATGTGGCACAAATCATTACATTCGGAACGATGGCGGCGCGCGCGGTGGTTCGCGATGTGGCGCGTGTACTTCGCGTACCGTATGCGGATGCGGATCGGCTTGCCAAGCTGATTCCGAGTGTTTTGAAGATCACACTTCATGAAGCGATCGAAATGAACGCGGAGCTCAAATCGCTTTACGACAGCGACGAGACGATGAAAAAAGTGCTCGATCTCTCCATGAAGCTCGAGGGATTGCCGCGTCACAGCTCAACCCATGCGGCCGGCGTCGTCATTTCGGGAGTACCGCTTGCGACAGTCGTACCGCTGACGAGCAACGACGGTGCCCTGACGACTCAATTTCCGATGACGACGCTTGAAGAACTCGGGCTCCTGAAAATGGACTTTCTCGGTCTTCGCACGCTGACGATCATTCGGGACACGCTTGCGTTCATCAAAAGCGAAGGGAAACCCGTTCCGGATTTCTCGAAGAACGATTTCGAGGATCCGAACGTCTGGAAGATGATTGCATCGGGCGATACGGATACCGTATTCCAGCTTGAATCCGGCGGAATGCGTCAGTTTATGATGCAGCTGAAACCGGACTGCTTTGAAGATCTGATTGCAGGGATATCCCTGTATCGACCGGGTCCGATGGAGCAGATCCCGCGTTATATCAAAGGCAAACACGAAGGCAATATCGTGTATGCACATCCGCTGCTCGAGCCGATCCTGAAAATGACGTACGGATGTATGGTCTATCAGGAACAGGTCATGGAGATCGTGCGTTCGCTCGCCGGATACAGCTACGGAAGAAGCGACCTCGTTCGCCGCGCCATGGCAAAAAAGAAACATGACGTAATGGCGAAGGAACGGACGTACTTTGTTTACGGAACAGAAGGCGTAGACGGCGCGATCAAACGCGGCGTGCCGGAGGACGTTGCAAACAAAATCTTCGATGAGATGATGGACTTTGCATCTTATGCGTTCAACAAAGCACATGCGGCATGCTATGCGGTCGTTGCGTATCGAACGGCGTATCTGAAATATTATTATCCGACCGAGCTGTTCGCTGCAACGATCAACGGATACAGACAGAATACGGACAGTATTTCGAACTATGTATATGCCGCAAGACGGCAGGGGATCAAGGTTTTGCCTCCTGACGTCAATCGATCCATGGCGCTGTTCAATGTAGAAGATAATGCGATTCGATTCGGTCTTTCCTCCGTACGGAATGTTTCCGAAAACGTAATGCGCGATGTTGTTCGCGATCGTACCGTAAACGGACCGTTCAAGAGTTTCGAAGACTTTGTAAACCGCACGCCGGGACTCAATAAACGGATGCTGGAAGGGTTGATCTGCGCAGGCTGCTTCGACCGCATGGGCTATACGCGCAGCAGCTTGCTTTCCGTGTATGCGCAGGCATTGGATGCCGCACAGAAAATTATGAAAACGAGAGAATCCGGACACCAGTCGTTGTTGGAGCACGACAA
>ODAI011159738.1_pt1 | contig 11692 bp, 14 predicted proteins | sample 1539321 | NCBI WGS metagenome assembly ODAI01 (sample SAMN02144231, study PRJEB22623) | gut metagenome | biome: sheep rumen | host: Ovis aries | place: New Zealand
AGATCTCCCATATCACCTTGGACAACTGTACTTTGTGTCACTTTAAAATTTTTTCTTTAATACTAAGCAGGGTAGTGGCATGGGGACAGGCTGATACCGGCCAGAATGTTTCCAAAGCGATATGTACGCCTAATATTGCAAAAAATCCAATTTTGAGGCGCCAGATAATTATCTGGTACACCTAAAACAGCCGATATTTGCATTTTGAGGCGAATCTCACAGAGTTTTCCGAAAAACTTGTAATAAAAGTATTGACAAGTTAAAACCTCCCTGCTATAATCAACTTGTAATCAAGATAATTACAAGTAATCAACAAGCACACGAAACAATATATCAGACACACAAACACCTAAGGAGGACAATCATGAAATTAGCAGTAGCAGCAGCAAACGGCAAAGCAGGAAGACTTATCACAGAAGAAGCAATCAACCGTGGACTTGACGTGACCGCCATCGTAAGAGGGGAGAACAGAACAGCGGCAAAAGACGCCATCATCAAGGACATCTTCGATATTACAGCTGAGGACCTCAAGGACTTCGACGTAATCGTAAACGCCTACGGATCCTGGGCGCCCGACACAGCATCAACCATCGTGGACGCCACCATGCACCTTGTGGACGTTCTCAAGGGAACCGACAAGAGACTCGTGATCGTAGGCGGTGCAGGAAGCCTCTATGTTGATCCCGAGCACACCAAGACGGTAGTTGACGTAACACCTTTCCCTGAAGCCGCCATGCCGGTAGTTAACGCCCACGGTAAGCTCCTCGAGGAACTCAGAAAAGTTGACGACGTCAACTGGACCTACGTAAGCCCCGCAGGAGATTTCCAGGCAGAGGGCGAGAGAACAGGGGAGTACATTCTCGGAGGCGAGGAGCTCGTACTTAACAGCAAGGGCGAGAGCAAAATATCCTATGCTGACTACGCCATCGCCATCGTGGATGAAGTTGAATCCGGCAGCCACATCAAGGAAAGAATCAGCGTTGTAAGTGAGTAAAATGCCAGACAAACCCAGAAGATGATCCATGCCCCACACAGCATGGATCATTTTAGTTTCGTTGACTTTTTACCTGTAATGTAGTATCTTACAAGCAGGAGGATCAAACAATGCAGATTTCAAGTAAATTCACCATAGGAGTGCATCTCCTGGCAGTAATAGATTATCTCGGAAAAGACGAGAAGGTGACAAGCAGCGTCCTGGCAGGAAGCATCGGCGTAAACCCCGTTATCGTGAGAAATGTCATGGGAAATCTCAAGGAAGCCGGGCTCATCAGCATAAGCCAGGGTAAGAGCGGAATCTCCCTCACCAAAGAACCCGCAGAAATCACTTTCTTCGACGTCTACAGGGCAGTGGACTGCGTAAACGAAGACGGACTTTTTCATTTCCACGAGAACCCCAATACGGAATGTCCCATCGGAAGAAACATCCATAAAGCCATGGATTCAAAGCTGGAAAATATCCAGAAGCAGATGGAGGACGAGATGAAAAAAATCACTCTCGCAGATGTAATGACGGATATAAGGAACGAGCTTAAGTAGACAGGAGCCTCCATATGAAAAACCTGAACAAATCACTCTTAGCTGATCTGATACTTGTGCTTGTGACCATGGCATGGGGAATGTCCAATATCCTCATGTCTTTTTGCCTTGAGGAGATGGGGGAGATGACTCTCAATGCCTACCGCTTCGTCGGGGCCTTCGTCCTGATCGCGGCGGTCATGTTCAAGCGCATCAGAAACGTGAACCGCGAGACCATCAAGGCAAGCGTTGTCGTATCAGTTCTGATCTTCATAGTGTATTCCCTTAACACCTACGGAATCCAGTACACCAGCGTGTCAAACGCGGGCTTCCTTATTGCGCTCTCGGTGCTTTTCACACCAATAGTCAGCATCTTCATAAACAAAAAAATCCCTCACAGGAAGTTTTTCATAATCGCAGCAGCCTGCACCGTCGGCATCGGTCTTATGACCCTGGATTCACATCTTAAGATGGCTTTCGGAGACATCCTGTGCCTTCTCTGCGCCTTCTTCTGCGGAATCTATCTTGTAATGAACGAGAGGTTCGTCAAGCGCGAAGAAGTGGACGCTTTCCAGGTGGGAGTTTTTGAGCTGGGTTTCGCAGGAGTATGGTTCTCGGTTCTCGCCTTTATCATGGAGGATCCCGTGCTCCCCAAGACTCCCAAGGTCTGGGGCTGCCTGCTGTTCCTCATGTTGTTCTCCACGGGCTTCACCTTCATCGCACAGTCCATCGCACAGCAGTACACCGAAGCCAGCCGCGTGGGCGTCATCTATACGCTGGAGCCCGTATTCTCCAGGATCGGCGCACGCCTGATCCTCCACGAGATGCTGCTCCCCAGAGCCATCATCGGCGAGATCATACTTATCGTCAGTATGATTGCCATGGAGATCGACTTCGGAAAGCTTTTCGGCAAAAAGAAACCAGGCGAAGGGATACAGGAATAAGGAGGCATCATGTTTTTTAATAAGATAAACAAAGGAATACGCGAATACAGGAACACCCCGGGTGCAGTACTCATCGACGTGCGCGAGCCTGATGAGTTCAGATCAGGCCACATACCGGGCGCCATCAACATGCCTCTTTCAGGAAGCCATAACCTGAGCTTCCCTAAGGACACGCCGATCTATCTTTATTGTCTCCGCGGGAGCCGCAGCCTGAAGGCCGCAGCGATCCTCAAGGGTCAGGGCTACACCAATGTGAAGTCCATAGGCGGCATCTCGGGCTATAAAGGAGAGAAGGAGAGTGGAGAATAGAGTCCCGAAAATCACCCTTGCCCTATGATACTATGGTACTGTAAACAGCTATACAGAAGCAGCAGGCACCGGGCTGCAAGACAGCCCAGTAAGCAAGCTGCACAAGGAGACAGCCACTGGTCAGATAAGGAGAGAAGCATGGGAAAACTGAATATGGAAGGACAGGAACTCAGGGACTACATCGAATTAAGCGCATCCATCATGGAACCCTGCATCGAGGACGTGTTTATCAACAAAAGACTTCTTATGGATGTGGGAATGCCTGCAGAGCGGGTGGATGATTTCATCGAAGAGATGATCCGCCAGCACGACAGTTTCTATCAGGGACTGGACGAAGACGAGTACAACGAATACATGATCAGGGAGAAGGAGAAGGTTCTCGAACAGCTCTCGCTTCCCAGGGAAGAAAGGATCGGGCATATTCCGGAGAAACCGGACCTTGCGGATCTCTGCAGGGAAAACATGAACCATATGGAAAGAAACATCCGCCAGGTAATGTTCATGAAGCGTGGCATGGAAATCATGGGAGTTGATCCATACAGCATAGCCTGCGCCATAATGGACTCGGCAAGAGAGTATGACGAGAAATACTCCGGTATGCCGGATGATGAATTCGACAAGGCCCTGTTTGACAGGATGCTGGAGAGACTCCTGGGAGAGCCCGTAGATGAGGAAATCGACCCGGAGACCGCAGCCTGAGGAATGGGCCAGAGATACCTGCCGGACTACTATCAACTTAGACACCAAACCAACCAACAAACAAACAACAATTACAACAAACCATAAAGAGCACGCGAGAGACAAGCTCGTTGACCGTGCAGCAACCTGCTGAGGGCAGGCCGTAAGGCCGCCAGATGTAAGGTGCTAAAGCTTGAACGATGGGACCATATAACTGACCATGAATGAAGTCCCGTCTGACGATGGGACTTTTTAGTGCTCTTTTTGGCGCATGGCGAGACCGCCGGAAAGGAGCACTGACATGAAAAACAATATTCTTATCCACGTACCGCACTCATCATTATACATACCTGATGAGTACAGAAGGACAGCACTGATCAGCCAGGCTGAACTTGACGAAGAAAACCTCTTTATGTGCGACACCGGTATCATCGGACTGATCCCGGAAGCACTGAGAGAAAACGCTGTGATATTCCCGTATTCAAGGCTTTTCTGTGACGTGGAGAGATTCCGTGACGGGACGGAGCCCATGGAGGCCAGAGGCATGGGATACATCTACACCCATGACAGCCGGGGAAGGGAGATGTTCAGACCGTCCCGGGCACACAGGGAGGAAGTATCCCGGATATATGACAGCCACCATAACGAGCTTAACCGGCAAGCCAAAGAGATCCTCGATGAATACGGATCCTGCCTGATCATCGACCTTCACTCCTATAGTGACGAAGCCGTGGACAGACTCGTCGGTTATCATAACTGCCCGGACGTCTGCATCGGAACAGAGCCTGACTATTACGATGAAGATCTGATACAGGGAATCATCACCCTGTGCCGCGGTCTGGGCCTCACCACAGCTATCAATTACCCATATGCAGGATCCCTGGTCCCCAATGCCTACTACAGCAAAAGAAACACCGGCATTATATCTATAATGCTTGAGATAAACAAGAGGGTGCTGGAGTAAAGAATATCATCAGTATTAGTGGACTGTTTAAACACAAAGCAGTATAATTGTATCACGAGAAAATTATCAGATTAACCAGAACATATTTACCAGGGTACACGCCATGAGAAGAAAAGACCGAGAGATAACTGAATATGATGAGATCGTTGAAGTGATCAGGAACTGCGATATCGCAAGGCTCGGCCTGATAGACGGAGAGTATGCATACGTGCTTCCCCTTAACTTCGGGATGGACCAGGATGAAGAGGGAAAGGTAATCCTCTACTTCCACAGCGCCATGGAAGGGCATAAGACAGAGCTTCTTAGGGAAGGCTGCAAAGCATCCTTTGAAATGGATACCAGACATGAACTGGAGTACGATGAGAGCAGGGGATACTGCACCTACTACTTTGAAAGCGTCATGGGGAAGGGGACAATCCACATCCTTAATGAGGATGAAAAATTCGCCGCCCTTGAGAAACTCATGGATCACTACCATCCGGGAATGAAAGCCTACTTCAACCCGGCGGCCATGCCGAGAACTTTGGTCTACTGCCTGAGAGTGGAAGAAATGACTGGCAAGCGGAAGCTTCCGAAACATATGTGAAGACAAGCCCCCGAAAGGGGGTATTTATGTGCAAAAAATACACACAAAAGCCCTTCAGCTAACTGAAGGGCTTGGGGCTCTCGTCTGAAACAGTCTTATTAATGCCTTATTAATCTACAAGGCCATTTTTATCATATATGTGGCTGACAAGGACATCATCCTCGTAACCATAGATTACATATACTTGTATTCCGCTTATTCCGGTCTCATCTTCCAGAGTAGTGACCATATTTACGAAGTTGGTTATCATCTCCTCATTGTGCAATGAGGTATCAATGCTTTCCTTTACTGCATCGGTCATGATTTGCTCTTTAGTATATTCTGAGGTGAGTGAATAATCATAATAATAGATAAGATCATTATCTTTTACATCAATAGTTACTTTTGCTTGTTCGTTGTAACCAAGCAGACCCTGCAATTCTGCATTGGTCTGAGCGAACTCCTCCAGAGTTTGTGCTGCAGCAGGCTCTTCTGCCGGTTCTTCAGCAGTTTCTGTTTCGGCAGTTTCTTCAGGAGCTGCCGCAGGCTCATCTGAACTTCCGCCGCAGGAGGTCATGAGCATGGTCATACTGAGAGCAAGGATGAGAAGTAAAACCAATAATATTTTCTTTTTCATAAACGGTACCTCCTTATTTTTACTACCAAATTGATTTTATCATAGCTAAAAGTTGTTTTCAATTAAGATTACTGAGGGGGCTGTAATTAATAAAGAAACTAGGAAAGTACGGTGTAATTATGAATCTTCATGTCCCGAAAAACACCCTGAAAATGTGATACACTTAAAACTGAGGATTAGGTTTCTTTGAACGAGCGGATAATTGAGATGTATTAATAATAACAATAGGAGGAACACTATGAAAGACAATACAATAATCGAAAGATTCCAGGATAAATATCCTACAAAGAAAGATAAGGAAACAGCTCTCAGAAAAATGACAAACGAAGAGATAAACGAGCTTATCGAAGCAAGTTCAAACATTCATGGCAAAATATTCTATGCATCTTTTAAGAAATAACAAAAAATTATTTCAAAATGTCGGTCCAAAACCGAATTTGCGATTTTGGAAAATGGTATAATTGTAATATAATTACCATAGGACCAGAAGTCCCCTCAAAGGCTACCTGACACCTGTCACGGGTGCTATCATGGTATTAACCAAAGTAAACCACAGGAGGTATGAAGACCATGAAAGAAATAACAAGAATTACCATTAAAGGAAGCTCAGGCTATGTGCCTGTAGATTATGCCTATAACGATAAACTGACAATTACTCCGGAATCAATAGCATATGAATACAAGCCATACTGTGAGACTGAAGAGAACCCTGCAAGGAAGTGGAAATATACAAGCAATAGCCCGGAGTTCAGGGAACAGTTCAAACTGATTGCCGGGGAAATCAGAGAAGTACTGGCAAGTCAGCCGGACGACATGATCACAGATATGTCAACGGCAATATTCGAAATAACATACAGCGATAAAACAAAGTATAAAGAGAGAGCTATTCTCTTCGGCGACTGGTATCACGAACTTTTCATGGACATCAAAATGATGGTACCTTTCACAGAGATGACACCGCAGACGTTGTTAACGGAAGAGGATTATGAAGATGTAGAGGAATTAGAGGGAAAAATACGGTCATAATAGTAATTAACTAAAAAAGGAGAAGAGTCATGGCATATAACAAAGAATTCAAATTTGAAATCGTAGAAAGCATAGCAGTACTGTCTGAAGAAACCAGTGGCTGGACAAAAGAACTCAATCTGGTATCATTCAATGGCGCCAAACCTAAATATGACATACGTACTTGGGACCCAGAGCATGAGAAGATGGGAAAGGGTATAACCCTGACTGGTGAGGAACTGATAATCCTGAGAGAGGCTGTTGAAGGGTTGGATTTGTAATATCGAGGCAGCTCTGCATAAGGCAGGCTGCTTTTTGATTTACCTTTATGTTTGTCAGTAATGTGTTAATGTGTTAAAATATAATATAAGATTTACCATAGTAAATAAGGATTATTTTATGGACAAAAACACAGTTTATCAACTTAATGATGGTCTTAAAGCTGCCTTTATAGATTGTCAAACAGAATCAAACCTTGCATACAAACCTCAGTTTTTAGCGAATGACTATCACAGCGGTCAAAAGCTCCTGTCTACTTTAGATGAGGAGCTGCTTTCATGTGATGAGTTTTCTATAAGCGTTGCCTTTATTAATAAAGGTGGTATTACGCCATTGCTACAGACTTTGAAAGAGCTAGAAAGGAATGGTATAAAGGGAAGGGTTTTAACGACTGATTATTTAACTTTTTCTGAGCCTGAAGCATTGGATACATTAAATTCTCTTAAGAATATTGAGCTTAGACTTTATTGTACTGATGAAGCTGTAGGTTTTCATACAAAGGGATATATTTTCAAAAGAGATGAACTATTCCATATAATAATTGGAAGCTCTAATATGACTCAGAGGGCTTTAACTGTCAACAAAGAATGGAATACTAAAATCATTTCCACCCAGCAAGGTGAAATGGCTGAAAGTATTACTAAAGAGTTTGAAACACTTTGGAATAGTGAAGCTGCTAAACCATATCACGAAGTAGCTGAAGACTATAGGATTAAATATGAAACCGTAAAGAAACAGCGCAAGATAGCAAGTCAAGGTCAGCTGGTTTCATTAGAAGCATATAAACTTAAACCAAATTCTATGCAGGTTGGCTTTATTAAGAACCTTCAGAAACTGTGTGATGACGGTAATGATAGAGGATTATTGATTTCTGCTACAGGAACTGGTAAGACATACGCTTCTGCCTTTGGTGTCAGAGATGTGTTATTATCTGAAGATAGTAATAAAAGAGTCTTATTTGTTGTTCACCGAGAACAAATAGCCAAACAGGCTATGGATACCTTCGGCAAAGTCTTTGGAAATAGTAAAAAATATGGTTTATTATCTGGCAACTCTAAAGACTATGATTCACAGTTTCTCTTCTCAACTATGCAGATGATGGCAAAGGATGAAACATTACAGAAGTATAGAAGAGACGAGTTTTCATGTATAATTTTAGATGAAGCTCATAGGACCGGTGCTGATAGTTACAAGAAAATAATGAATTACTTCAAACCTGATTTCTGGCTGGGCATGACAGCTAGTCCGGAAAGAACGGATGATTTTGATGTATTCAGTTTGTTTAATCATAATATTGCTTATGAAATTCGTTTACAACAGGCGATGGAAGAAGATCTGCTTTGTCCATTCCATTACTTTGGTATAACGGATTTAGAAGTTGATGGTGTTCCTTTCGATGAAGAAACAGGATTAAAAAACTTCAAATATTTAGTTTGTGATGACAGAGTTAACTATATTATTGATCAGGCTAAATATTATGGCCATAGCGGCGAAAGAGTAAAAGGCCTGATATTCTGCAGCAGTAGAAAAGAAGCAGAAGAACTATCTAACAAGTTTAATGAAAAAGGTTTCAGAACAGTATTCTTAAGTGGGGATTCCTCTCAAGAGCAAAGAGAGGAAATGATGGACCGCTTGACAAGTGATACTCGTCCAGACTATTTAGATTATATTTTCACTGTTGATATATTCAATGAAGGTGTTGACATTCCAGAGATTAATCAAGTAATAATGCTGAGACCTACACAGAGCCCCATAGTATTTGTTCAGCAACTTGGTAGAGGACTGAGAAAAGCAGACGACAAAGAATATGTGGTTGTATTGGACTTTATAGGCAACTATAAGAATAACTTTATGATCCCAATAGCTCTTTCTGGTGACCGAAGCTATAACAAAGACAACGTCAGACGATACGTAATGGAGGGAACAAGGGTTATTCCTGGATCATCAACGATTCATTTTGATGAAATATCAAGGAAACGTATTTATTCAGCCATAGATGCTGCAAATTTCAGCGATATTAGGCTTATAAAAGAGAATTATAAGAACCTGAAATATAAGCTGGGACGTATACCATCTCTAATGGACTTTGATAACTATGGTGAGATGGATGTCTTACGTATTTTTGATAATAATAATCTAGGATCATATTATATGTTTTTGAAGAAATATGAGCCTGAGTATAAGGTCAGATTATCAGAAAAAGAAGAGAAAACAATAGAATTCATTTCTAAAAAAATTGCTAATGGCAAAAGAATCCAGGAACTTGAGTTACTTGAGAGGATGCTCATATATAGAGATGGATTATTGTCTGGACTAAAAGAAAAAATGAAATCAGATTATCAGATTTCATTAACATCTGTCGCTGAAAGCAATATTGTAAATGTGTTTACAAATGAATTTCCATCTGGAAGTGGTAAGACAAGATACAAAGATTGCGTATTGATAAAAAGAAACGGTGACGACTATTGTATCAGTGAAGCATATGCAGCTATGCTACATAATCCGAATTTCTATTCAATGGTTAAGGAACTAATTGAGTTCGGAAAATATAGATATAATCGTGATTACAGCAATAAGTATCAAAATACAGATCTGGTATTGTATCAGAAATACACTTATGAAGATGCTTGCAGATTATTATGCTGGGAGCATAATGAAGTACCTTTGAATATAGGTGGATATAAGTATGATAGGATAACAAAAACGTTCCCAGTCTTTATCAACTATGATAAAGATGAAGATATACAAGACACTGTAAAGTATGAGGACCATTTTATTACACCTGATAAACTTATTGCTATTTCAAAGAGTAATAGAACTGTTGAATCAGATGACGTGCAGAATTTCCTCCATGCTAAAGAGAGGGGAATTTCAGTTGAGCTATTTGTTCGTAAGAACAAGGATGATAAGATTTCTAAGGAGTTCTATTATCTTGGTCATATGACAGCTACTGGAAATACAAAAGAGTTCATAATGCCTAATACTACATCTTCAGCAGTAGAAATTGAATGGACACTTGATACACCTGTAAGAAAAGACATTTATGAATATATAACTAACTAAAGGAGAACTATGTGTAATAAACCTGATAATAAGAAGACTATACACGTTGTAGCTGCTATAATCCGCCGCGGTAATGAAATATTTGCTACCCAGCGCGGATATGGTGAGTATAAGGACTGGTGGGAGTTTCCCGGTGGGAAAATTGAACCGGGTGAAACAGCTGAAGAGGCTGTTGTAAGAGAAATAAAAGAAGAACTGGATACAGAAGTTAATGTTGACAAGTTCATCACAACAGTCGAGTACGATTATCCCGGATTCTATCTCATTATGGACTGCTTTTGGTGCAGCATAAAAGAAGGACACCTTACACTTCTTGAACATGAAGCTGCTAAGTGGCTTCCTCTAAATAACCTAAGACAGGTGAATTGGTTGCCTGCAGACATTGAAGTTATAGAGGCAATTGAAAATGAATGCAACTATTAATAATATTTCTGATAGGAATATTAATTAAAGGGGAACATATGGATATAAGATTCGTACGTAATGATATTTCAAAAATGAATACGGATGCTATTGTGCTTCCGGCAAACTCGGAACTTAAGGTGGGTCACGGATCATCCAAGGCTATATTTGAAGCGGCTGGGTGGAAGAATCTGGAAAAAGCATGTGACATATTGCACAAAAGATTCGGTTATCTTAAAGCTGGACGGGCAGTAGTTACAAGTGGGTTTGATCTTCCTGCAAAGTATATCATCCATGCTGTAGTTCCATACTGGGACGGAGGCAGGAATCATGAATATGAAAAGCTTTGTTCTGCATATCTTTCATCCCTTACTCTTGCAGATGAGATTGGCTGCAAAACTGTAGCCATTCCTGTTTTGGCATCTGGGCATAATAAGTTCAGAGGAGATGTCGCACTTGATATCGCAATAAAAAGCATTGAAGAATTCAAGCCCAGATACGGACTTGAAGAGGCAGTGCTGACTCTTTATGGACACCGTATTACCAACGAAGTAAAAGACAGGGGCTATGAGGTAACAGAACTTATCGACACAGCATATGTGCTTAATAAAGATGAGCATGTTAAGCATGGCCAGGAGATGGTTTGGGAGAAAGCTGCTAAACTGTTTGATCTGTATGTAATCGATGGTTTCAAAAAAGCCATGGACTATATAGAAAAACCTGAAGTCGTCAATGAAATCCATAAACAAGCCGGTGAAATAGTATTAAAAGTAATTGACGCAGGTGTAAATAAAGGAATTAATGAAGTCGTAAAAATGCTTAAATAGTATTAAGAGGTGGATTTGATTGAATAGATTAATAAATATTTTTGAAGAAGAAAAGGAATGCGAATATAGAGGGGAAGTATATTCCGTACGAGATAATGGGGCAATAATGAGACACGCCAGAGAAGGGAAAAGATTGAGACCTCTGGATAGTGTATGGACCTTTGGAACGATAGATACGCATAAAGGTTATCCCATGATCTCATCAAATCCAGTACATAGGATTGTAGCAACTGCATTTTTAGGAGAAGCACCTTCAAAGGATCATGTTGTAGATCATATAGATACTAACAGACAAAACAATCGCCCAAGCAATTTAAGGTGGGTCACACGATTAGAGAATATTGTGCTGAATGAAATAACGCGTAAAAAACTTGAATTGCTATGTGGCTGTTCTATTGATGAAATCTTAAGCGACTTATCAATATTACAGAATAAGAAATTAACACCACAATTCGATTGGATGAGGGCTGTAACAAAAGAAGAAGCGGCATCCTCTTTGCGTAC
>ODAI011746594.1_pt1 | contig 11692 bp, 11 predicted proteins | sample 1539321 | NCBI WGS metagenome assembly ODAI01 (sample SAMN02144231, study PRJEB22623) | gut metagenome | biome: sheep rumen | host: Ovis aries | place: New Zealand
CCGAGTACTAACCGTTATACGAACCCACCATCATACCTTTTTGGGCGTATGAGCCGTTTTAGGGAATGCAAAGGTATGCATTATTTTTTTTACGGCAAAATATTTTCGCCCTCTTCTGTAACTTTTTCTTCATTATTTTTAGGCTTGTCCCATTCGAAAGAGTAGATAATCGATTCTACCTGACGGAGATAATGCCTTTTGTCGAACCTTGGAGCATAGACCCATGCGTCGAGAACTATTATCTCGCTTCCGTCCTGGCTGTAGAACGAGTGGGAAACGAAAGGACCGCCCATGAAGTCACCTTCCACCTCCCAGAAACCCCTGGTCTGCGCGAACTGCCTTCCGCGGAAGCGGATGAATTCCACTGTGGGCTCAACGTAAGTGCTTGTCGTCATGTATGTTCCGTCGAACATGCCGGGGACATTGGCCTGGAGAGCGGCGTTCCTGTGGGCGATTATGCTCTCTGCGGAGAAGTTGTTCACCTCGGATGCGGGGTATTTGTAGATGAACACTCCCTGGTTGGTGTACTGCTTGTCGTCGGAAATCCAGATGAAGTTATCGGTCTTCTTCCTCACTTTGTATCCCGAAGGGAAGTGGGGTGAACCTCCGATCATCGGGATCACCGCTTTGGAACATTTGAATTCCTCATATTTCTTGGAGTTGGCGATGATGCGGTCCCTTTCGGCCTGCTCAAGGGTGCTGAGGATCCTTTCGCTGCTTTCGGAGAAGATCTCCATTGCGGAAGCGGAGTCAAACGCGCTCAATTGTATAAGGCACTGCGGATGCGACCATACGTCGCTGCGGTAAACCATACCTTCCTCCTGGACATCGCCCGCTATGTGGAAGATGACGATGTTCCTGTGGACTTTGAAAAGGTCAGCAAACCCTGTGGGGGAGACGTTGACAAGGTTGTAGAGGGGCTCTTTCTGGGCGAGGTAGGGACAGTCTCCGCCGAGGGTTTCCCTGACGGCGTTACCCAGGTCACCTTCCCAATTGTCCTTGTCCATCACGATGATCACTTCACCGGCCTTGCCGCTCACGTTCGGCAATACACCGTTGGAGGTACCTGTGAAGCAGGAACTCAATGTGCTTATGCCGACCACTGCGGCGAATAAAATTGACAGTATCCGTTTCATATGCTTAGGGGTTGGTATTCTATATGTAAACATTTGCGATTATCTTATCAGGCGTCCTATATCGTTGCCGAAGGCGAGGACCATCAGCATCAGAAGCAGCACCATACCCACCATCTGGGCGGCTATGAGGAATTTGTCGCTCGGCTTCTTGCCGGTTATCATCTCGTACAGGGTGAAAATGATGTGACCTCCGTCAAGCCCCGGGATGGGGAGAAGGTTCATCACGCCCAGCATGATTGAAAGAAGTCCCAGCAGGTACAGGAACTGGTACCAGTCCCAGGTGCCCGGGAAGACCTGGCCGATGGCTATGAAACTTCCGACGGACTTGTACGCTCCGGTGCTCGGTGTCGCCACCATCTTCAGATCCTCCAGGTATCCTCCTATCGTTTCTCCGGTGAGGCGGATTCCGGCGGGGATGGCGGAAAGGACGTTGTACTCTTTTGTCATGAGGCCGGGGACCTGGGCGTAAATGAGGGCCCTGCCGAGAGTGTCGACTTTCATCGCCATTTCAAGAGTGTCGGCATTCCTGACGAGCCTGACGGGTACTTCCGCCCCCTTCCTGCCGGAAAGGATTTCACGGGAATCCTGAACGAACTCGATCTCTTTTCCGTCCACCGAGATGATCCGGTCATCCCTCATGAATCCCATTCCATAGTTGGGGGATGCCGGCGGAATTGTGTCCACGACGAAAGGAACGGCGACAGAGAAGAGGTCCGGGGTGTTCAGGATCTGGGGCATCATCGCCTGGTCGATGTAGATGTCGACCGTATCCGCATCCCTCAGCACCGTCACCTTTTTCACGCTCTTTCTGGCGAGGTCGGCCTGCAGCATGCTGAAGTTTTCCGGGACGAAGTCGTCCATCATGAGTATGCGGTCTCCGTTGCGGAAACCCATCTCATAGGAAAGCTCGTTCACATATATGCTGTTCTCGCTGTTGCTCAGGTACGACTCTCCCCAGATTCCCATGATGAGGATGAAGGCTAGGATGGCGAATATGAAGTTGTACATCACACCTCCGGCCATCACAAGCAGCCTCTGCCAGGCCTTCTTGCTGCGGAATTCATATTCTTTGGGCTCAGTCTCCAGGAAGTCGGTGTCCATCGACTCGTCCACCATCCCGCAGATCTTGCAGTAGCCTCCCAGAGGAAGCCATCCGATTCCGTATTCGGTCTCGGAATTCTTCAGTTTCGGGAAAAGACGGCTGAACCACCCCTCTTTCGTGCTGAGGAGCTTTACTCCTCCGGCATCGAAAAAGAGGAAAAATTTGTCGACCCTAATGCCGAAGAGCTTGGCGAACGAAAAGTGGCCGAACTCATGGATTACGATGAGAGTCGACAGCGCAAGTACCACTTGCAGTATTTTCATCAGGACTTCTGTCATGATCGTCTTTCGGGGTTATCCCCAAATATGCTTTGTCGCCTTGGCGAAAACTTCGTCATTGGTGGCGAGGATGTCTTCAAGAGTGGGTGAGGCGATGAAAGGGGTTTCTTCCATGAATTTCGAGATCGTCTCCGGAATGTCGTAAAAACCTATCTTTCCTTTCAGGAAGGCAGCTACGGCGGCTTCGTTGGCGGCGTTCATCGCGCAGGGGATGTTGCCTCCCCGTTTGATGGCGTCGAACGCGAGACCCAGGCAGGGGAACTTGTCGAAGTCCGGCGCTTCGAAGGTGAGTTGGCCCAGGGCGGCGAAATCGAGTTTCTTGTTGTCGAGACTCAGCCTTGAGGGATATCCGAGGGCGAACTGTATCGGCTCCCTCATGTCCGGATGTCCCATCTGGGCTATCACCGCTCCGTCTTCGAATTCCACCATCGAATGGATGATTGACTGAGGATGAACAACGATTCTGATATCTTCCGGTGCGGTGTCAAACAGCCATCTGGCTTCTATCATTTCGAAACCCTTGTTCATCATCGTGGCGGAATCGATGGTTATCTTGGCTCCCATGTCCCACTGGGGGTGTTTGAGCGCTTCGTTTCTGGTCGCTTTCGCCATGTCCTCCTTTTTCCATGTCCTGAAAGGACCTCCCGATGCTGTGAGGTGTATCCTTTTCAGGGGATTGCCGTTGGCGGCGAGAAGGCACTGGAATATGGCCGAGTGCTCGGAATCGACCGGAAGGATGGGGACTCCCATTTTCTTTGCCATGTCCATTACAACGGTTCCTCCGGCCACAAGGGTCTCCTTGTTTGCCAGGGCGATGGGCTTACGTGCCCTTATTGCGCTTATGGTCGGTCTCAGTCCGCTGAATCCCACCAGGGCGGTGAGGACCATGTCTATGTTGTCCCCCTGAACGAGGTCGCATACGGAATCCATTCCGAGGAACACTTTGGTGTCAGTCCCTGAGAGGGCGTCCTTTACCTTGGGGTAATTCTCTTCCGAGCATATCACGACGGCGTTGGCGTCGAACTCTATCGCCTGGCGGCAAAGATCTTCCCAGCGTGTTCGCGCTGTAAGAAGTTCCACCTGGAAAAGGTCCGGGTGCTGTCTCACGACATCCAGGGCTTGGGTTCCTATCGATCCGGTGGATCCAAGTATGGCGATTTTTCTTCTTTGATCTTCCATAAAAAGGTTGCTGTGCTTTGGGTCAGAAACTTATGTATCTTGACGGATCAACCGCCTCTCCTCTGTACCACAGTTCGAAGTGGAGATGGTCGCCGGTCGACAGGGACCCCGTGTTGCCGACAAGTGCGACCGGAGTTCCGGCGGTGACTCTGTCACCCGTTCTCTTGAGGAGAGTCTGGTTGTGTTTATATATAGAGATGAGGTTATCCTCATGCTGTATCATGATCGTAAATCCTCCGTCATCGGACCATCCGGCGTTTATCACCGTTCCGTCAAGAACAGCCGCAACCACGGAGTTCGCCGGAGCGGTAATGTCGATATACGGATGTATCGCCCTGTCGAACCCTTGTGAAACCACGCCTTTGAGCGGGGTGAAGAAATGGATGCCCTCTATAGGGAGTTGCCTAGGAGCACCGGAAGTGAGGCCGAAAGCTTCAGCTTCCTTCACGCTCTGGCGGAGAAGGGTATCCCGGCCGTGGAGCATTTCAGCGTCCCGGGCGTCTATTTCCTTCCCGGAAGTGGACTTTATGAGACTGTCGATTTTGACGGGGTCTTCACCCTGGACAACCCTTCGGAGGTTGTCGGAATAGAATTCCCATTTTTTGATCACCCCCTCGAGTGAATCTATCGTCATGGAGTTTTGGAGAGCCGTTCTTCTGGAACGGGCGTCGGGGTAACCTGGTATGAATGTCTTCAGCGAGGTGAGTGACAAAAGCATGAAGGCACCCAGGATGAGGACCACTATCACCGTTATGAGGATGGTCGCGAATCTGAGCGGAGTGACACGTAGTCCCCAGAGCACCTTGTGGGTGTTCACGTCTACAAGTGTCATACGGTAATTGCCGCTTCTTTTCTCCTTATCTTCCTTTGGCATGTAATCCGGGGATTATTTGTAACTTTGCACCGTGGACAGGATCATCGGAATAGATTACGGAAGAAAGCGCACGGGACTTGCCGTGAGCGATCCTCTCGGTATATTCGCCTCCGCATTGGACACGGTGCATTCTGCAAATATAGTTGATTACATCAAAAAATACGCCGAGAACGAGTCGGTCGTCCGATTTGTTGTAGGATATCCCCGCAATCTTGACGGTTCCCCTTCGGAGGCGGCCGCGGACGTGGATGTCTTTCTGAAAGTTCTGGCCAAGAACTTCCCTTCGGTCCCGGTCGACCTTGAAGACGAAAGATTCACTTCCGTTCTTGCGCATCAGGCTATGATAGACGGCGGCATGAAGGCTTCACGTCGGCATGACAAGGAGGAAGTCGACAAGATAAGCGCCGCCATCATCCTCCAGGGGTGGCTTGACCGTAGAAACGGAGGTGGCACATCTTTTGCGGCCGGAAATGTCTCCGTACCGGAGAATCTTTCCTCGTCAAGAGGACGCTCCGGCGGTCAAAGAAAGAAGGGGAGAAGATAACTGATACAGATTTGGAATATGATACAACCTATATATCTTTATGGAGCGGAAGTGTTGAGACGTAGGGCCGAAGAAGTGGACCTTGCCGACAAGGAAGGAATCGCCACTTTGGTACAGGACCTCAAGGACACTCTCGCCAATGCCGACGGATGCGGCCTTGCCGCTCCCCAGATCGGAGTGAGCAAAAGGGTCGTCATCGTTGACGGCACCGAAATGTATGACGTCTATCCTTATCTGAAGGATTTCCGGAGGACGCTTATCAATCCCGTCATTGTAGACGAGAGCGAGGCCATGTGCGAGTACAACGAAGGGTGCCTCAGTATCCCCGGAGTCTATGCTGACGTCAAAAGGCCCGAATCCATGACGGTGGAATATTACGATGAGTCGCTCAATCCTGTCAGGGAAACTTTCGACAAGTTCGCTTGCAGGATGATCCAACACGAGCTTTCACATCTTGACGGTGATCTTTTCACCGACCACATGGCTCCCATCCGCAAGAAGATGATGGCAAAGAAACTCACCGGCATCGCAGCCGGAAGAGTGGCCGCCAGGTACAAGACCCGCCTGAAATAGTCCAATTTGCAGCCCAACCGGGACAACCTCCGGTTTTGGACCATTACGGAATTTTTTCTTATCTTTGAAAATTCCGCGGCTTTTTTTAGTCCGCGGAAATACCCGTCCGGGGTTGCCGGGCCACTAAAACCGTTAACATCAATAACCATGGGAGCATTCCACGCATATGACATCCGCGGTATCTACAACGTGGATTTCGACAAGACCACAGCCTTCAAGGTCGGATATTTCATTCCGGAACTTCTCGGAGCGGACAAAGTCCTGGTCGGAAGGGACTGCCGCGTTTCTTCGCATGAGATTCATGACTCTCTCATTGACGGAATCACTTCCGCCGGAGCTGACGTCTATGACATAGGTCTGAGCACTACTCCGATGGTTTATTTCGGGACAGCGAACTACGGGTTCAAGGCTTCAGTCCAGATTACCGCTTCGCATAACCCCAGGGAATACAACGGAATGAAGGTCTCAAGGGAGAACGCTCTTCCTGTCGGACTCGCTACGGGCCTTGGCCAAATAAAGCAATGGATCGAAGAAGGACGTCCCACACCTGCAGTAGAGAAGAAAGGTGCGGTCCATACCATGGACATCAAAGATGATTACCTTAAATTCCTACTAAGGTATAAAGGGGATTTTTCGGGCCTCAATATCGCCATGGACCTTTCCAACGGAATGGCCTGCCTTTTCGCGAAAGAGATATTCGGAGAAGAGGTTTCGTATCTTTTCGATGAACTTGACGGAACCTTCCCCAACCATGAGCCCAACCCCCTGATCCACGACAATGTCATCGCTCTCGAAGAACTCGTCAAAGCGAACGGATCCGACGTTGGCGTGATTTTTGACGGAGATGCCGACAGGGTCATGTTCGTTGACAACAACGGGAAATTCATTGCTCCCGATCTTGTCATCGCCCTTTTGGGTCATTATTTCGTGGACGAAAGGGGTGAAAAAGGAATAGTGCTTCAGGATATCCGCTCTTCAAAGGCGGTCGGAGAGTATCTGGCCCCGATGGGCATGTCCGTACATACCTGGAAAGTGGGACGTGCGAACGCCGCTCTCAAACTTCGTGAGATAGACGGAATTTGGGGAGGTGAACTCGCCGGACATTATTATTTCAGGGACTTCTTCTATTCGGATAGCGGACTTTTGGCTTCACTTCTTGTGCTGAGGGTCGTGGCGTCTATGAAGAAGAAGGGTATAACCCTAAGTGAAGCGATAGCGGCGATAGAGAAATACAAGAACTCCGGCGAAATCAATTACCGCATAGAGGACAAGCAGGGAGCGATGGATGCGGTAAAGGAGTATTTCGTTTCGAGGGAGAACCCCACATCGGTTATGGATTTCGACGGATACAGGGTCGATTTCCCCGATTGGTGGTTCAACATCAGGCCTTCCAACACTGAGCCTTACCTGAGGTTCATCTGCGAGGCCAAGTCGGATGAACTTCTCCAGGAGAAGATCTCGACTGTGGACAGTATTCTGTCCGAAAAGTTCGGAGGCGTAAGGAGTTAGCCTCCCTTTAAAAAGACGTGTATTTTATGAAGTTTAAACTGTTGGTGGCCGCAGCATTCATTGCGACGCTGGCCACAGGAGAAATTTGCGCACAACAAAGTGATTCGATGATAAAGACCCGGAAGGATGCGGAACTCCTTGTTCCCAGGCCTTTCCGTGAGTCCGTCCCTTCCATGATCAAATCGGACAAGGATGTCCTTGATTCCATAGAGACGTCGTCTCCCGGAGTCAAGATACTCCTTTTCGCCGACAACACCTGGAAATATTGGAAGGACCCTTCAGTCATTCTGAAGAACGACGTATTCTCTGACAATTGGAACACGGAAACCGCTGTTCCGTACCGCGTTGAGCAAAAGGATCTTCCGGAAAAGATTTCCCTATGGATTGTTGATACTCTGAGTGACTACAGGTGTCCCAATCCGGTCAAGGTGTATTCTCCGTTCGGCTACCGTCATCGCCGCCGTCATCAGGGAGTGGACCTTCCTCTGAAAACAGGTGACCCCGTATTTGCCGCATTCTCGGGCAAGGTGCGCCTTTCCAAATATTACAGCGGATACGGTAACCTCGTGATTATCCGTCACGAAAACGGGCTTGAGACATTCTACGCCCATCTTTCCAAGAGGGAAGTGGAATCCGGAGAATGGGTGGAAGCCGGCCAGGAAATCGGCCTCGGCGGTTCTACAGGACGTTCATCAGGCGCCCACCTTCATTTCGAGACGAGGTATATGGGATATGCATTCGATCCGGAATGGCTGATAGACTTCGAGACCGGAACGCTCAGGCACAGGCTATTCACTCTCAAAAGGCAATATCTGGACGCCAACAGCCGGTATGTCCCCGAGTCCGATGACGAGGAAATCGATATCCATGACGGTGACCAGAAGGATTACGCTACGCAGGATTCGATAGCTGCGGCCAAGAAGGCGGCCGAAGAGAAAGCTGCGGCTGAAAGGGCTGCCGCCCAGTACCACAAGGTCCGTTCCGGTGACACCCTGTCCGGAATCGCCCACAGGTACGGAACCACAGTCAGCAAGATCATAAAGCTCAATCCCGGTCTGACGACAAGAACAACTCTCAAGATTGGAAGGAACATAAGGGTCAAGTAATCCCGCTTTCCGTGACCGAAAAAGAATGACCCCGACTGGAATAATCTCCGGCCGGGGCTTTTTTCTGTTCCGATCAGCGGTTTCCGCTATATTTTCCCTTCGCGCAGGAATTCCAGATCCTCGGGAGAATAGAGGATGCTGTCGATGAAATTTGGCGCCACCCTCGCTACAATCATGTAGATGATGAGAAGAGCCAGGAGAATACCGAAAACCCAGATGATGATCTTGGCCCAAAGCGGGAGTCCTTCCTTCTTTTCCGGCTCGTTGAGTACGGAAGGGGTTGTCACGACGGCTTTCTTTTCCTTTATCATGGCCGCGACCTTGTCGGACATCGCCTTCGCATCCGCCGTGAGGGGCGCTTCAGGAGAAGGTTTATCCTCCTTGAGAGGCTTTTCTTCCACTATGACGGGAGCGGAAACTTCTTCTTCGACTTTTTCTTCGGAGACCTTTTCTTCGTCCTCTTCCTTTTCAGGACTTTCTTCTTCAGGTTTCGCTTCCTCCACGGAATCTTCTGAAGGAACTTCGGCGGAATCGGTCTCCTCGGTTTCTTTGTCTTCTTCGGGTTCCGATATCGAAATAACTTCTTCTAAGACGCCTTCCTCTTCCTCCTCAAAATATTCTTCCTGCTTGGTTTGATCTTCCGGAACATCTTCTTCGGGAGTAGGCTCTTGATGATTTTCTTGATCAGGGATATCTTCGGGGGATTCTACGGAAGAATCATCTTCTTCTGAAGGAAGAACCTCTTCCGTTCCGGTGTCAACGGAGGGTGATTCGCTTTCCTGGATGTCTTCTTCGACTATCTCTTCGGGAATGGTTTCAATTTCTTCCTCTATCGGGGTTTCCTCCTTCTCTTCGGTTGCCGTGCTGTCGTCTTGGGGAGAAGTCGCGCTCTCCTCTACGGGGGTTTCTTCCTTGGATTCGTCGATTGCTGTGGCAGGCTCAGTTTCCGGTTCTTCTGCGGGAACAATCTCAGCCTCGGCTTCCGTCTCTGTTTCCTTGGAGGTCAGGGCCTCTTCCATGCCTTCCGGTATGGGCTTTGGCTCAGAGGGAACAGCGACAGGGGAGAAGATATTCATCTTAGGCTCTTCGTAGGTCTCCTTGGGGGCGGAAGGTGTTTTTTCCGCTTCTTCTAACTTTTCTTCGGTTTTCTCCGGTTCGGGTGCTACGGCGACGGGTGGTGCGACAAGATCCTTGAGTGAAGCCACAGCGGCTGCCACTTCTTCGCTGGTCTCCACGTGTGTCTTCAAAGAAATGGGGTTCAGACCGAATCCTGATGGATAGATGTCCAGATCTTCATCGGCGACGAAAAAGATGTTGTTTTCTTTCGTGGCGCGGAGTCTACCCAACCCCGGGAATATGATAGTCTTTTTTTGGCGGAGGACATCCTTCATTTCGGAGAGGAAGTCGTCGATTATCTGTTTCGCTCTTTCCTCATCGATGTTGTTGGCCTTGGCATACAATTCCACGAGTGCGGTGTCGGAGGTGTCTTTCCTTTGTCTGAAATACAATCTCCTGTACGGGGGATTGATGGTGTATCCCTTGTCTGAGAAGGTGGACGGTACCAGTTCGGCTACGAACGTGCCGACACCGGGCAATGATACTTCATCGTTGTCAAGGATCAGGTCCTTGACCATCTTTGACAGGAGATCTATATCCATGACTTAAAAGGAGATTGTTCTCTGCTTAGTGCTATTGTCGGCCCGAAAGCCATAATTCATACAAATATAAACCTTTTTTCCGAACTATAGAACTGTGAAGCGTTTATTGGTTTTCTTCTCTGTCGCCATCACGATGACGGAATGACGAAATTTAAGATTTTTGCAAAAAAACGAAAAAAATATTTGCACCTAAAAGATTTTGTTGTACCTTTGCAATCCCGAAACGAAAACGGGACAACAAAATTCCTCTTTAGCTCAGTTGGTTAGAGCACCTGACTGTTAATCAGGGGGTCGTAGGTTCAAGTCCTACAAGGGGAGCCCAATTGGACAAATCTTCAAAAATGAGGGTTTGTCCTTTTTCTTTTTCTCCGTAATTCCCGGCGGGTTGGTATAGTGATGGATCAATGTAAAAACCCAGTTGATACTCTCCTAAAGTGTATGCAAATTGATGGCATAGTGATTGCAATAATCGTATAAATGATTACATTTGCGTTTAAATGATTATATTATGGCACAGACAGCAATGACAATCCGCATGGATAGTGATTTGAAGGCGCAGTTCGACGCTCTTTGCAATGAATTTGGGATGAGCACCAACACGGCATTCAATATCTTTGCGCGTACTGTGGTCCGCAAACGCAGTATCCCTTTCCCGATTGAGGCTCCGGCTAAGGAGGATGTCGTAAATAAAGGAAAGGCGGCTTTTGATGAAATGCGAAGGATTGCATCCGAGAATGGTCTTTCCGGTATGACCCTGGACGAAATCAACGAGGAAATCAGACTCGCGCGGGAGGGTAAGTAATGGTGTATGCAGTCATTGACACAAACGTCCTTGTGTCAGCATTGTTCTCTATCCATCCGGACTCGGCGACCGTAATCGTCAGGGACATGATTGCGGACGGGGAAATCGTGCCGCTTTTCAACAGCGAGATTCTCAATGAGTATCGGACGGTATTATCCCGGCCTTAGTTCCATTTCCCGCCAATTCTCGTGGATGCTATGATGGAGATGGTCCTCGAGAAAGGAATCCATCTGGACCGGACAAAGTCAGAGGATGTGTTCCCGGATCCCAAGGATGTCGTTTTCTATGAGGTTGCCCTATCGAAAGAAGGTTCCTATCTCGTAACAGGTAACATCAAGCATTTCCCGAAATCCCCATCGTAGTAACTCCCGCTGAATTGTTGGAGATTCTTCGCCGATAATCCTTCACTGCGGAGGGCGTTCTTCTTTTCCGCAATACCATTTCTCTCCTTGTTGGAATACTCTGAAAAGCTCTTTTATCCTGGAAACACTTACCTCGGGAGTTGCCTCGGCCTTCCTTCAGCGAGCCTATGGCACGATAGTATGTTCAAGGACTGGAGTAACCAACTCCTATTCTCGTCAATGAACTTGACAACTTTGAAGAAATTCCGCCACAGGTTCAACATTTCGCTGTTTCGGGGAGCCAAAGCTGACAAATTGCTGAAATCGGCAGTTTGTCCGTTTTCTTTTTCTCCATAACTCTCTGATTTCAAGCTGTATGTAAAGAGGAACTCGTTCTTGGAAAGAGGTTCAATATCGTCGTTTTCCTTGCTCCATACAATTCCATCGGGAAAGACAAGGTTTTGAATCAACCGCTTATGACCAAGATTCGCTATTTGCCACAATTTCAATAGATTATCCTTCATACTTAAGCCGCAATCTACGTATTCCTCGAGGTTCAATATGGATTTGTCCTTCTCTTCCAGTTCACG
>ODAI011755146.1_pt1 | contig 11692 bp, 8 predicted proteins | sample 1539321 | NCBI WGS metagenome assembly ODAI01 (sample SAMN02144231, study PRJEB22623) | gut metagenome | biome: sheep rumen | host: Ovis aries | place: New Zealand
CATCGACGAGATAGTTTCTTCCGTCGCGCAGAGTCACGATATTCCACATGTGGCTCTTATTTTTTAACGAGTCCAGGTTGTTGCTGCTCACAGCCTCGGCGACGACTGCCGGATCACACAGATATCCGGACACTGAGATACATTCTTTAAAAATATCGTTAAATGAGCTCAGATCACACAGGTACTGGAAGGCTTTTGAATACCCTTCGCAGACCACCTTGTTAGATGTGTCGTCATCCAGGGCGTAGATCAGCTGCCAGGGATCCCCATAGGAATAGCCATTGTTGATCGCTGCGTAATTATAGCTGGTGCGGCTGCAAATCTCCTGGCGGTAGGCATCCAGCTTCTCGTAATCCGTACAGTCTTCATACTGTTCGACAATGGACCGCGCATTGAAAAAGGCCTGGGAGACTGAAGTGCCGATCTGCGTGTTTACCTCGTAAGTTCCCGCACTGCCTTCCGCGGAATAGTTGGCTGAGACAGGCATTCTGACCGTATAGGGATATTGGCTGCTCAGCTTTAATCTCCAGACTCCGCCGGAAGTGTATGCAGAAAAGCCAAATGTTGTGGCTGTCGATCTGGCTGTTTTATCGTACCAGTACAGGTCATAGGGACAGTCAGCGAGAAGGGCTTTATTTACTGAGGTGTAACTGATCGCAAGCAGGCTTTTGGCGGCGGCTTTTGCTTCGTCTGTAATGTATTTTTTGCCCTCGGCATTGGTGGCTACAATGGCTTCCACCCCGAGTTCCTGCGCGGACCAGGACAAGCCCTCCAGTTCCATCTCCCTGAGAGATACTTCAAAGATTGTATTGGAAATCCCGCCTGCTGCCACCTGCCGGATCTTTTTTAAAAGCTGTCCGTATAAAATCCGGTTGTTCCCGGTGAGCCTGGAAGAAGAAAAATTGCTCCTGAGGGCAGGGGTGGAAACCGTTTCCACATCCTGACTGTCTTCAATGAAACCACCGTTGAAGTCTTCGTCCAGCCCCAGTTCCCGGTTCACATATCCGGAAAAAATTTCATCGTTATCAGTCCCGGCCGATCCGTTTTCGATCGGGATTACAGACTCTTCTTCGCCTTCCTCCTCGATCGTCTCTTCAATTGTCTCCTCAACAGTTTCTTCAATATTTTCTACAGAATTCGGGCTTTCCGTCTGTAATTGCTCCGAAGCGGGTTCAGCCGGCTCTGCTGATTGCTCCGAAGCAGGTTCAGCCGGCACTGCTCCCGATGGGTTCTGCTCCTCTGACTGCTCTGAAGAAAGATCCTCAGTCGCCTCTTCGGTAACGGAGTCAGGAAGTTCCTGAGCATTCTCTTCTTCAGTCAGCTCCTGCCCTGTTTCCGGCGGAGCCTCTTCCACAGTCAGCTCCTGCTCTGTTTCCGCGGGGGCCTCTTCTGCTGTCTGCTCCTGCTCTGTTTCCGCGGGGGCCTCTTCCACTGTCAGCTCCTGCTCTGTTTCCGGCGAAGCCTCTTCCTCTGTCTGCTCATGCTCTGTTTCTGCCAACACCTCTGGAATCTCTTGCTCTGACTGCTCCAGCCCGGTCTCCGGGAAGAACTCATCATCTGTCAGTTCCTGTCCGTTTTCTGAAGCAGAAGCTGCCGCAGACTCTGTCTGAGTAGAATCGTATAAATACTCTTCCATCAGGTTTTCATCAAGTGTAAGATCCCCGCTGTCAAAATCAGTCCCGTCTCCGGTATTCTGAAGCTCCCCCTCATCCTCTCCGGAAAAACAGGATACGTAAAAACGAGCCCGGTTCCCTTCTGCTGCGAGGGGGTAAACCGCGCCCGAGATATGGAAAGTCAGCAAAAAGGCGGCAGCAAGCGCAGTAAGCGTCCGCAGCTTTGTTCTATACTGTCTGTAATATCGGTTTATTTTCTTATTCATCTATCCCTCTGATTTCTTTTTATACCTGATCCATGTGTCTTCTTCGCATGCAATCCTTTGAGGAACATACCGGTTCTGTTATTTGTTTCCTTCATTATAAGGGACGCAATAAAAAAATTCCATATCCTTCTGTTCCATGGTATGCAGACGAGCGGATGCGGGAGATTTATGCGGAATCCCTTCGCTAAGACCGGACTTCGGATCATCGGCTCAAACAGGGCGCCTGTGCAGGCAATCGGATCAGCTCAAAAAAGCTGCCTGTCTTTGAGGGCAGTCGGAACCGCTCAAAAAAGCTGCTTGTCTTTGCGGGGCAGTCCGATCATCAAAAAAATCCCGGCAGGAGGACATTGCCGTCCTTCCACCGGGATTTTTTGTGATCAGTTGATTACAGATTCATCTTTCCGTTCTCTTTTTGCCCTGCTTCTTACTGAAAGCAGAACGAAATGTCACACTGTCCGTATCTTGATCAGCAGTCTGCTTTTTCAAACCAACCGTGTTTTTCACATACTTTGTAAATACCGTCGTCAATATTGTCGGGAGCCACCTCGTCCGCGATCGCCTTGAGGTCGGGATGTCCGTTACCCATGGCGACCTTGTAAAATTCGGGAGCAAACATGTCTTCATCATTTGTGTCATCTCCGAAGACAATGACTTTCTGAGACCCGGGCAGGGGCTTCTCCACGCCGAGCAGTTCAAGCATGCGGTAGATCCCGGCGCGCTTGTCGTCATGCTGGACGATGGTATAGTCCGGCTCAAAATTCACGTAGCCCAGTTCTTCAGGGAAAGGAAGGCTCTTGCGCTGTTCATCGGTAGTAGCCGTGTAGAGCTTGTAAATGGCACCGAAATCAGCGGGGTCGAAATTCGCGTCTATAATGTAAGTCGTGGGCTCACGGCGGATCCCGATCTGGTCATAAAAAGTAAAGTCTTTCGCATATACTTTTTCTGAGTCATCCATGGCTGCCAGGATGCCGATTCCATTGTCCAGACAGTAATTGTAGAGCCAGAGTGCCTTTTCAAAATTGAGAGGCCTGTTCTCAACAAGCTTTCTGTCGATGACGATTCCCATGCCTCCGTTGCACACCATGTTGTCAAATCCGTGCTGGTCAAAGAATTTTCTGGCCTTATAATGGGCACGTCCGGTATTGATCGCCACAAAGTGTCCGGCTTCCCTCAGTTTATTCAGCGCGTCCATCGCGGAGGGAACGATCTCTGCGGTTTTCCGGTCTGTGAGCGTTCCGTCGATGTCAAAAAAGAAATACTTTTTTTCCATATATTCATTTTCCCTTTTTCTGATAATCGCTTTCCCCTTCCGCCGTCCGTGAAATATCAGCCGCCGGAAATCAGCCAAACATCCTGGCATAGTAAGGGGTCTGGTCAAGGGTTGCGAAGTAATCTTTGGGAGTCTGGGCCCGGCGGATCTGCTGCACGGAGCCATCCTCCTTCAGCAGCAGCTCGGCGCTCCAGAGACGTCCGTTGTAGTTGTAGCCCATCGCGAATCCGTGGGCTCCCGCGTCATGGATGAAGAGGAGGTCGCCTCTTTCGATCTGCGGCAGCTCCCGGTCAATGGCAAACTTATCATTGTTCTCGCACAGGGAGCCTACCACGTCATAGGTGTGGTCGCAGATCGCGTCTTCCTTGCCCAGGACTGTGATGTGATGATAAGCGCCGTACATTGCAGGCCGCATGAGGTTTGCGGCACAGGCATCTACGCCGATATATTCCTTGTAAATATGTTTGGAATGGATCGCGCGGGTAATGAGGGCGCCATAGGGAGCGAGCATGAAGCGTCCCATCTCCGTATAGATCGCCACATCGCCCATGCCTGCGGGAATCAGGAAGCGCTCATACTTTTCCCGGACCCCTTCGCCGATGACACGGATGTCATTGGGGATCTCGCTCTTGCGGTAGGGAATACCTACACCGCCGGAGAGATTGATGAAAGCAAAGTGAATCCCCAATTCCTTTTTGATCTCTGCCGCCAGCGCGAAAAGCCTGCCTGCCAGTTCGGGATAATAGTCGTTGGAGACCGTGTTGCTGGCCAGGAAAGCGTGAAGTCCGAAGTGTTTGACCCCCTTGTCACGGAGGATCCGATAGCCCTCAAAGAGCTGCGCTTTTGTGAAACCGTACTTGGAATCGCCGGGATTGTCCATGATGCCGTTTGCCATCTGGAAGACGCCGCCGGGATTGTAGCGCAAAGACATGGTCTCCGGGAACTTACCGTCCAGGATCTTTTCAAGAAAAGGAATGTGGGTGATGTCATCGAGGTTAATGATAGCGCCCAGCTTTGCGGCATAAGCGTACTCTTCCGCGGGAGTGTCGTTGGATGAGAACATGATCTCGTGTCCGCCCGCACCGACCGCATTGGAGAGCATGAGCTCAGCCATTGAAGAACAGTCAAATCCGAATCCATAATCACGGAAAATATCCATGATATAGGGATTGGGGGTCGCCTTGACCGCAAAGTATTCGCGAAATCCCGGATTCCAGGCAAACGCCTCTTTTACAGCCTGAGCATTGTCCCGAATGCCCTTCTCGTCATAGAGATAGAACGGCGTGGGATACTGCTGTGCAATTTCCTCTGCCTTTTCCTTGGTTACGTAGGGAATTTTCTTCATCCTTTTATCCTCACTGATTTTCGAAAAAAGTGTACTGCGGTCATGGACCGCCGCCCGCGGATCCGGATTCCTGCGCGGCGTACGGCACCATATTGAAAAAAATCAGATTTGCGGCTCCGAAAAAAGAAACCGGATCATAATCATTTTCGCATTAATAAAAATATTGTATACATGTAAACAAGTCGCGTCAATAAAAATCCCACGCCGCGGGTAAAAAAACTCCGGGGCGTGGGTTCAGGATACGCTCATTATTCCTGCATGGATCTACAGGTTCTCAATCTGCCAGTCGATCGGTGGGAGTCCGTTCTTTTCCAGAAAGGCGTTGCACTTGCTGAAGTGGCGGCATCCGAAAAATCCCCGGTAGGCAGACAGGGGGCTCGGATGGGGAGCCCTGAGGATCAGGTGCCGTGAATTTGTCAGCATAGGCGCCTTGGCCTGTGCCGGGCTTCCCCACAGCATATACACGACCGGTCTGTCCTGCTCGTTGACAGCCCTTAGAATGGCGTCTGTAAACTCTTCCCAGCCGCGTCCCCTGTGGGAGTTGGCCTCGTGGGCCCGGACTGTCAGGACAGTATTGAGCAGAAGCACGCCCTGTCTGGCCCACTTGAGCAGATATCCGTTATCCGGTATATAACAGCCCAGATCGTCATGCAGCTCCCTGTATATATTGACCAGGGAGGGCGGAGCCGGGCATCCCGGCCGGACCGAAAAGCACATTCCGTGAGCCTGTCCCTCTCCGTGATAAGGGTCTTGCCCCAGGATCACAGCGCGGACCTTCCCCAGAGGCGTCTCGTGAAGCGCATTAAAAAGATCGGGTGCGGGCGGATAAATCGTTCTGGTCCGATACTCCTCCTGCACAAAGGCAAAGAGGTCTCTGTAATAAGGTTTTGAAAACTCCGGCCGGAGGGCCTCCAGCCAGTCTCCGCTGATCGCAGCCATTTTCATGCTCCTTTTTATTTTTCATCGCGCAATACCGTGACTTCAGCCGCGGGATACGCGCGCAAAAAGGGAAACTCACTTCTGGTTTACATTTTCTTTCCTGTCCGCGCACTCGGCAAGCAGGGCCCTGACATATTGGTAGATCCTGCCGGTGGAAGCCACATTAAGTCTCTCCGCAGGAGTATGGATGTCTTCCATATCAGGGCCGATGGAAATGCATTCAAGGCCGGGAACCTTGGAAGACAGAATACCGCACTCAAGGCCGGCGTGGATCATGGTCACCACTGCCTTCTTGCCTGTCACGCGCTCATAGGTCTCTTTTGCCATCCAGCGGAAATCGGAATCTACGACAAGCTCCCAGGCGGGGTAGGCACCGTTGATTTCTACTGCCGCCTCAAATGCCTCGGCCAGGCAGATGATCCGGTTCATGACCATCTGTTTACGGGAGTTGACATTGCTGCGCACAAGCGAGTGCGTGCAGAGTCCGTCCTCCGTTGTATCGCAGATTCCCAGGCTGAGGGATGTCCGGGGGATCTCCCTGAATCCGGGCATAAATTCGATCACACCGTTGGGGATGATCATCAGGAAACGTACAAAACGCATGGTGTCATCGCGGGTGAAAACATTCCGCACTTCATCTTTGCCTTTTTCGGTAATGTCAACCGTGATCTCAATGCCGGGATCTGTCATCCTGAATTCCGATTTCAATTCAGTGGTAAAAGCTTTTACAGCATTGAGAATATCTTTTCTCTTCGTCTTCCCTTTGAAAAGGATCTCGGCACTGGCATTTCTGGGGATCGCGTTGTCACGTTTTCCTCCCTCCAGATTATAGAGGAAGTATTTGCCCTCTTTGCTGAGTCTGTACAGGAGACGGGCAAGAATCAGGACCGCGTTTCCTCGTCCCTCGCCGATCTTCTCACCGGAATGGCCGCCGTTGAGACCGCCGACCCCGAGTCTGACCACCATGCCTGTCTTCTCTTTGCGCTTTCCGGACATCCTGCAGACCATTTCCGCGCCGCCGCCGCAGGAAGCCGTGATCACTCCTTCCTCCTCTGAATCCATATTGATCAGCTTTCGGCTCCTGAGGGTGGAAAGATCGATTCCCGATGCTCCGAGAAGTCCGACTTCTTCATTTACTGTAAAAATACATTCCAGCATAGGTGCCTTGAGTGTCTGATCATCCAGGAGGGCGAGCATGATCGCGACCGCGATTCCGTCGTCGCCCCCGAGGGTCGTACCGACAGCGGTGAGCCACTCTCCGTCTGTTTCCAGAGTGATCGGCTCGGTGTCCATATCGAGATCCACATACTCTTCTTTTTCACAGACCATATCGACATGACCCTGCAGGGCGATGGGTTCGGCATCTTCACATCCCGCTGCGGCAGGTTTGGTAATGATCAGGTTTCCGAGCTCATCTCTGATATAATCCAGGCCGCGCTCTTTGGCAAAGTTCTCCAGATAGTCGCTGATCGCCTCCGTGTGGAAGGAGCCGTGGGGAATCGCTGAAATCTGTCTGAAATAGCAGAATACATCAGCAGGTTCAAGAGAGTCCAGAGAAACCTTCCCGCCGGCTGTCTTCCCGCCGCTCTCCTGATCCCCGCATGAAGGATCCGCTGCAGGATCTGCCGCTTCTGTCTGCGCGGAGTCCGCCGCTTCAGTCTGCGCGGAGTCCGCTGCTTGCTCAGGTGCGGTCTCTGTCTCTTCTGTCTGCCCGGTCTCCGCCGCTTCAGTCTGCGCGGAGTCCGCTGCTTGCTCAGGTGCGGTCTCTGTCTCTTCTGTCTGCCCGGTCTCCGCTGCTTGCTCAGGTGCGGTCTCTGCTGCCGGCAGGGTCTCTGTCACGTCTGCCGTGGCTTCCTCCTGCGCTTCGCTGACCCTTTGATCGATCTTTTCTGTGCTGGTTTCTGATTCTGCTATATTGGATGCTGTCATTTTTTCTCCCGATTCTGTTGTTACTGCTTCTGTTATGTTGTTCTCCGGTTTTTCCTCCGGTTCTGCCGTCCTGCGCGATCCGCCTATCCGGATTGTCCAATTCTTTTTCTTCCAGACCATCTCTAAATCCTCTCTGAAATATTGAAAACAAGAACGTCAGCGTACAGGACCCGTTCAGAGCCTCACTGGTATTCCTTTTGAATGAAGATATTCCTTGACCTGGCGGATCTCCATCTCCTTGAAATGAAAGAGAGAAGCCGCGAGAGCCGCGTCGGCACCGCCTTCCGTCAGGGCCTCCCGGAAATGTTCAAGTGTTCCTGCTCCGCCGGACGCGATCACGGGAATGCCGACCGCATCAGAGATCGCGCGTGTCAGTTCCAGATCATAGCCGTTTTTCGTGCCGTCGCCGTCCATGCTGGTGAGCAGGATCTCTCCCGCACCGAGCTCTTGTGCCCGCACAGCCCATTCAACTGCATCGATCCCGGTGTCGATCCGTCCTCCGCTGCGATAGATCGTCCACCCCTCTCCGGAAGGTCTGCGCCTTGCGTCAATCGCCACCACAATGCACTGGCTTCCGAATTTTTCCGCGCCCTCCGCAATCAGTTCCGGCCGGTTGATCGCCGCGGAATTGATGGAGATCTTGTCCGCTCCTTCCCGCAGGATGGCCCGCATATCCTCTGTGGTGCGGATCCCTCCGCCCACAGTGAAGGGAATAAATACCCTCTCCGCCACTCTGCGGACCATGTCGGCCACTGTCGCCCGGGCATCGCTGGTCGCGGTGATATCCAGAAAGACCAGTTCATCCGCTCCGGCTTTGGAATAAGCCTCGCCTGCCTCCACCGGATCTCCCGCGTCGCGCAGCGAGACAAAATTAACTCCTTTTACCACCCTTCCCCTGTTGACATCCAGACAGGGAATGATCCTTTTTGTCAGCATATTTCCGGTTCTCCTACACCTCACTATTGTCCGGACATTATTCCGGCCTCAAAAAAATGTCCCTTTCAAAGTTATCTGACCGCCAGAAAGTTCTCAAGGATCTGCATCCCTACTCTCTCGCTCTTTTCGGGGTGGAACTGGCAGGCAAAAAGATTGCCGTGCTCCACGGCGGCATCGATACTTACCCCGTATTCGGTTGTGGCTGCCACATCAGACCGGTCGCCGGCCTCCAGATAAAAAGAGTGCACAAAATAGACGAAAGAACCCTGCGGCAGGCCTTTGAAAAGACGGCTCTCCCCGGGGAAGGAGATATCGTTCCATCCGATCTGGGGAACTTTGCGCCCCTCTCCGTCGGGGATGCGCCTGATCCTGCCCGGAAGCAGGGCAAGACCCCGGACTCCCGGACTCTCTTCGCTCTCTTCAAAGAGGAGCTGCAATCCCAGACAGATCCCCAGAAAAGGGGTGCCCCGGTCCACAACCTCCCGGATCGTGTCCTCGAGGCCGCGGCCGCGGAGGCGCTGCATGGCATCACCGAAAGCTCCCACTCCGGGCAGGATCACGTGATCCGCCTGAAGAATGACCTCCGGATCCGCAGTCACCACTACATCGTGTCCCAGAAAGCGCAGAGCGTTTTCAACGCTTTTTATATTACCGGCATCGTAATCGATGATCGCTGTCATTTACATTTCTCCTTCTATTCACAAACCTCACATACCGCGGACAAAATCAGCCGCTGTGATCCAGTTCAAACCAGAAAGCAACGCCGTTGTCGTAGTTTTCCACTCCATAGCCTCTGTGGTGCAGGTCCATGATGGCCTTGACAATGGAAAGTCCCACGCCGGAGCCTCCGTAAGCCCTGGTCCTGGCCTTGTCCACCTTGTAGAACTTCTCCCAGATGTGGGCCAGGGATTTCTCAGGAATAGGCTTACCGGTATTGAATACCGTGACCCGCACCTTGTCTCCAATCACCTCACAGCGGATATCTATGACCTTCTCACCGGCATCCGAATCCTTGGAGAAAACCTCCCCCTGGTCTTCGCTGCCGGCAGCGGAGACAGGACGGGCAACATGGTGAAGGGCATTGCTGAAATAATTCTGGAATACCTCCTGGATGAGGAAAGGATCCCCCCAGGCAAAGACGGCATCCTTCTGCTGATACAGGAGTCTGGCATTTTCCTGCTGGACCAGTATAGACGCGCTCTCCAGATAATTGCGGATCAGACCGGCGATATCAAAACTCTCCATGGAGACACTTTCATCGCCGAATTCCAGCTGGTTCAGCATCAGGACCTTCTGCACAAGCATATTCATCTTATCGGCTTCTTCGACGATCGTGTCCAGATAATAAGAGCGGGAATCAGGATCGTCCGCGATCCCGTCCTGCAGTCCTTCCGCGTATCCCCTGATCAGGGCCAGGGGAGTTTTGAGTTCATGGGTGACATTTGCCAGGAAGTCCTGTCTCATCTCCTCTTCGCGGTTCCGCCGGTCGAGATCCCTCTGCAGATCGTTGTTGGCCGTCCTCAGGGCGGAGATCGTCAGCTCCAGCTTTTTGGACATCTCGTTCATATTTTTTCCGAGAATATCCAGCTCTGCCCTGCCGCTGCCGTCATATTTGGCGCTGAAATCAAGTTTTTTCATCCGGACGGAAATATCTGTGAGCTGGCGGATGGGCTTCATGATCTCCCTCGACAGCCACCAGGCCAGAAAAGCTCCCGCAACGGCAAGGGAAAATCCTATATAACCGAAAAAGCGGTTGGCAGCCGCCGCGCTGGTGCGTATATCCTCCAAAGGAGAGCGCAGTAAAAAGAACCGGCTCTCACCGAGCGGTCCCCACATTTCCAGGCTCTTGGTCCCGGTCCGCCTGTTCAATACCTCGTTGATCGTATAGGATCTGCCCTCTTGGAGATTCCGCGTGATCACATATCCTGAATTAATGCTGTAATCATCACTGTATCCATTCTTTCCGTCATTCCCCGCATCAGACGGGTCCGGTATGTTTTTGAGCTGTCCCGGGTCATCAACTCCCGTCAGATCAGGCGTCCTGCCGAACAGATTGGCATAAAGCCTCTCGATCATCACCGTCTCATCCGCAGACCAGACCTTGTCGGTCTTGGTGTTGGAATCCAGAATCAGCAGGCTGACATTGCTGCGCCTCAGAGACTCCTGAAGTGTATTGTCAAACTCATCCGAATCCAGCAGATCCCGCTTTTCGGCATTCATGAGCATGCCATAGACCCTGACAAGATTCCTGGTGCGGACCGAAACATAGTACCGCTCCAGAAAGATTCCGTTGATGAGATAGCCGAGCAGGATCGTTCCGCTCATCAAAAGAAAAAAAAGTATGCCGAACTGCATACGCAGAGAGATCCCGGAGAAAGGTTTCCCCGGGAATTGTTTATCTCTTTTTCGCAAATGTATCACCTGTATAATCCGGAACTATCAGAACCGCCTGTACGCAAGGTCAGCAGATCCCAAAACCTTCTTCCTTCTTGAAAACCAGGTCACGCTTCAAACTTGTAACCGATCCCCCACACTGTTTTGATCAGGCCGGATTTGCTGCCGAGTTTGCTGCGGAGTTTTTTGACGTGGGTGTCGATCGTGCGCGCGTCTCCGAAATAATCATAATTCCAGACACTGTTGAGGATGCGCTCCCTCGAGAGGGCGATCCCGTTATTCTCCATAAAGTACTGCAGAAGTTCAAACTCTTTATAGCTGAGTTCGATCGGTTCCCCGTCTATTTTCACGATATGGGCGGCCTTGTCCATTTCGATGCCGCCTGCCTCCAGGTGTTTTTCGGCCGCAGTTCCCAGTGTGCGGCGCAGGATCGCATTCACCCGGGCCGCAAGCGTGCGGGGACTGAAGGGCTTTGTCACATATTCATCCACTCCCAGCTCGAATCCCCTCAGCTCATCCTTCTCATCGCCTCTGGCAGTGAGCATAATGATCGGCACTTTTGAAGTCTTTCGGATCTCAGCGCAGACCTGCCAGCCGTCCATCTCCGGCATCATGACATCGAGAATGATGAGGGCAATGTTCCCTTCGCTGTCGAACAGTTTCATGGCATCCCGTCCGTTTGAGGCCTCCAGCACGCTGTAGCCCTCCCGGATCATATAGTCGCGCACCAGTTTTCTCATTCTCTGTTCATCATCGACGATCATAATCCTGGTTCCACTCATGGATATCTCCTCCTTTTACCGCCTTCGTCAAATGTCCACAGCCTGTCCAAAGCCGGATCCTCTTATCCCAAAAACGGTGTACCGCGGCGCCGTCTCTTCCGGATCCGCTCTTTTTACGCCTTCCTGTCCGCGGGCGCTTTTTACTTGTGAAACAGAGTAAACACCGCTACGCTTCTCTCCTTCAGAAGGAAGAGAGGACTCTTGAGGAAGACCGCATG
>ODAI011917738.1_pt1 | contig 11692 bp, 11 predicted proteins | sample 1539321 | NCBI WGS metagenome assembly ODAI01 (sample SAMN02144231, study PRJEB22623) | gut metagenome | biome: sheep rumen | host: Ovis aries | place: New Zealand
ACATATCGTAATCGCCGATGTACTCGGTCAGGGGATAGGTGTATCCCTGGGCCTGCCAGTTGATCAACTGGTCAATCTCTTTGATCATGAACACATCCGAGGTGTCATTCGGCTGAGCCAGGATGCTGGGGGCCTTTTCGGGCCAGTCCGGCGCCGCGACGTCGGTGTACTGGATGGTCACACCGGGATGCGAGGCCTCAAAGGCTTCCTTCTGGGCCTTCAGGTACGGGGGGGTTTCAGCGTCCCAGGTCACCACGGTCAGCACCTGGTCTTCGGCCAGAGCGGGCACGGCCAGCAGCGAAAGAAGCATCATCGCGGCCAGCATCACAGACAGCAGTTTCTTCATAAAGGTATCCTCCTCACTTCATTGTCGGGAAATGTTACCGGTTTCACGTTCTCGGGGTTTTATGATTCATTCCGGAGGCGTTTCGCCGCATCTTTTCCCTTTATTTGTCTAAATACTATTTCTTTTTTCCCGTATTGTCAAGTATTTTTCGATGAATTTGGCTGTCTATTTTGGAACATTTTTATGTTATCGGTAACATTTTGGAATTGCTTTTCGTCCGGAAACGTGGTAGGATGCTTCCGGAGGGGAAACAAATGAGCGGAAAGATTACGATTTATGATATCGCCCGGGAAGCCGGAGTCTCCACTGCCACCGTCACCCGCGTGGTCCGCAGGGATCCGCATGTAAGGGAAGCCACCCGTCTGCGGGTGCAGCAGGTCATTGACGCCCACGCCTATACGCCCAGCCTCTCTGCCCAGACGCTGGAAGGCGGCCGCAGCCGTATGCTGGCCGTCGTGCTTCCGGTCATTTCCAATCTGTATTTCAACCGGATCCTGGATGCCGCCTACTGGGAAGCGGAAAAGAACGGCTGCAGTATCCGGCTTTTCCAGACCATGGAAAATCAGGCCATCTCTCCGGAGCTGGTCAGCGAACTGGTCCGCTGCCGGATGGACGGAGTCCTTTTCGCCGGCAGCATCTGGTCCGCGGATCGGGAGGACCTGAATTCCGCCCTGTCAAAGCTCGGAAAATACATGCCCGTCGCCACCATCTGCCCGCCGGATGTTTCGCTGGAATGTATCTGTATCCAGAGCGACCTGGTCAACTGTTCCCGCCTGCCGGTCCGTCATCTTCATACCCTGGGCCACCGGCGCATTGCCTTCCTCGGCGGTTCCATGCACAGCAAGGACACTTCCCGCCGCGGAATCGGCTTCCTGGAGCAGCTGCGCCAGATGGATCTGCCGGATGACCCCGCCTACCATGTGGACGCGGGATATGATATGGAAAGCGGCGAGCGCGGCATCCTCCGGATGCTTTCCGGCCTGGATGCGTCCCGCTGGCCCACCGCCATCGTTACCTTCAACGACCTGGTGGCCCTGGGCGTCATGAAGCAGCTGAAAAAAATGGGGTTATCCCTGCCCGGGGATATGGCCATTATCGGATGTGATAACCAGTTTTTCTGCGCCTATACGGATCCTTCCCTCACCTCCGTGGATCTTCATCCGGAGGAAATGGCCCAGAGCGCCGTTCGTGAGCTGCTGCTGGCCCGGGAATCCTCCGCCCGTTCCTTCGCCATGGTGCGGGAGGCCACCCTTGTGATCCGGGAAAGCTGCGGTGCCCGGCTTGGTTTCCGTAAATTATGATACAGGAGGGCTCGGTCTATGCTGTCCGTCTCTGTTCTTTCTTCTGAAGGTGTCCTTCTTGCCTCCGCGGAGCATGCTGAGGAAGTTTGGCTGTCCGTGGACCGGGTTTATCAGCCCGGGGATATCATCCGCGTTTCCGGCGCCCCGCATCTGGTTGTCCGGATGGACCAGGCACTGCCTTCCGGGGAAGTCTTCCTTCCCTCCGGCGCCATGACCTGGCCCGTTCCCGCCGGAGAGCACCGTCTGGCCTACGCGCCCGGCGCTTTTGACGCCCCCCGTCATATCATCTTCGCCCGGGTCATGCGGAAGGACGAGCTTGCCCGCTCCAGGAATCTGGCTTTGAATCCTGCTGATCTCCGGGGAAGCGTTGATTTCTTTCCCCACTGCATTGCCAATGTGGAAACGAGAAATGAAGCATGTTTCTGCGCCCGGAACGTCATCGACGGTATTCGTCTGAATTCCTTTCATGGGGAATGGCCTTTCCAGAGCTGGGGCATCGGCGCCCGGGAAGACGCCTGGTGCCAGCTGGATTTCGGCCGTACGGTCATTGCCGAAAAAATGGCCCTGACCCTTCGGGCGGATTTCCCTCATGACGCCTACTGGACCGCCGGCCATGCGGTTCTCTCCGATGGAACGGATCTTTCCTTCTCTTTGCGAAAAACCGCGGACCGCCAGTGGGTGGATCTGGGCGGCAGAAAGATCCGCTTTCTCCGTCTGGAGCGGTTGATCAAGAGCGATGATCCCTCCGCCTTCCCCGCCCTGACCCAGTGGGAAGTGTACGGAAGGGATCCCGGGGTATAGCAATCCGGCCCTTCTCCGATACAATCCGTTTGCAAATCCGCTCCGAATATGGTAGCATGCCCTTTGCGCCGGCTTCCGGCGGTCCGCTTTCAGCGGTCCGGCGCTTTTTTATGGCAAAGCCGCGCCAAATCACACAGAAATGGAATGAACCGATGGATTTTCAGGAATTGAAACTCATCCCCGCCCTCCTGGCCAATATCCGGGAGGCCGGGTATACCCGCCCCACCCCCATTCAGTCCGCCACCATTCCCCTGGTTCTCTCCGGGGAGGACGTGCTGGGCTGCGCCCAGACGGGCACCGGGAAAACGGCGGCCTTCGCCCTGCCCATCCTGCAGCGGCTGATGCGCGCTCCCTCTCCCCGGCCGGATGCCCGGGTGATCCGGAGCCTGATTCTTTCCCCCACCCGGGAGCTGGCCATGCAGACCTGGGAGAACTTCCAGCTTTACGGCAAGGGGCTTCCCCTGCAGAGCTGCGTCATCTTCGGCGGCGTCGGCCAGGGTGCCCAGGTGGAGGCGCTGCACCGGGGCGCGGATATCGTTATCGCCTGCCCCGGCCGCCTGCTGGATCTCATGGCCCAGGGTCTGGTCCGGCTGGACTGGGTGGAGATCTTCGTTCTGGACGAGGCGGACCGCATGCTGGATATGGGCTTTATCCACGATGTCCGGCGGGTGGTCCGGGCCCTGCCCCAGAAGCGGCAGACGCTGCTCTTCTCCGCCACCATGCCCCCGGAAGTGGAAAAGCTGGCCCTGGACCTGCTGACGGATCCGGAAAACGTCAAGGTGGATCCCGTCACCTCCACCGTGGATGCCATTGATCAGTGCCTGTATTATGTGGACAAGGGAAACAAGAAGCATCTGCTGGCGCATCTGCTCCGCAGTGAGGATCTGGAAAACGCGCTGGTGTTCTCCCGCACCCGTTACGGGGTGGACCGCATCGTCCGGGATCTGAAAAAGGCAGGCATCGACGCCGCCGGCATCCACGGGGACAAGAGCCAGAACGCCCGCCAGACCGCCCTGAAGCGGTTCAGGGACGGGGAATGCGGGGTGCTGGTGGCCACGGACATCGCGGCCCGGGGCATCGACGTGGAGGGCCTCTCCCTGGTGGTCAATTATGATATGCCCATGGAGCCGGAAGCCTATATCCACCGGATCGGCCGTACCGGCCGGGCCGGACGGGAAGGAAAGGCCGTATCCTTCTGCTGCATTGACGAGGTGAAGCAGCTCAACCAGGTGGAAAAGCTCATCGGCCGCCGCCTCCGGGAGGAAAAGAGCGACTGGCCCATGGAGGTTACCACCCCCACCGAAAAGAAACCCCGGGAACCCCGGCCCGCGCGGGTCAGCGCCTCCGGGGAGGCGGCCTCCCGGCGGAAGGCTTCCCCCGCTCCCCAGGCCCCGGCGAAAACGGCGCAGAGGGCTCCCGCGCCCCGGACTCCCGGAAGGCAGGACGTCCGCAGGGGCAGCGGCTCCGGCAGCCGCCGGCCTTCCCCCCTGGGCAGGCCGGTCCGCAGAAGGAATCCGGGAGCCGGAAAAGGCGGAAGGACGCGCTGAAAAAGCTGGTGGAAGCCGGAAAATCGAAAGCCCAGGACTGAAAAAGGCAAACGAAGGAAACCGCGCCGGGGGCGGCGCGGCGGGAAAGGGAGCAGCGAAGGAATGCAGGCGGTATACCATCTTCCCGGGCTTTTTGAGTTTCATGAACTGTATAAACGGTTTCTTCCGCTTTTCCGCGGGCACCGGGAATGGTTCCACGACTGGTGTGACATCGGCTCGGTGTACGGCGCTCCCGCCGGCTGCCCCTGGGACGGGGGAAGGGCCGGATTCGGGGAAGCGGATCCGGAGGACGCCGCGGGACTGATGCGGGAGTACGGCATTTCCGCCCGGCTGACCTTCAGCAATTCCCTGCTGCGGGAAAAGGACCTTTCGGACCGGGAGTGCAACCGGCTGTGCGCGCTGTTTGAAAAAAACGGGCCGGTGCCCTCCGGCGTGATCCTCAGCTCGGACCTGCTGCTCAGTTACCTGCGGGAAAGGTATCCGGGATTCTATTTCGTTTCCTCCACCACCAAGGTGCTGACGGAGTTCAGGGAGCTGGAGGAGGAGCTGAAGCGGTCGGAATTCCGCTTTGTTGTGCCGGATTTCCGGCTGAACAGGGAAAAGGAACGGCTGGCGTCCCTGCCGGGGGAGCTGAAAGGAAAAGTTGAATTCCTGTGCAACGAGGCGTGCAGCTTCGACTGTCCGGACCGGAAAGCCTGCTATGAGAACGTCTGCCGGAAGAACCTGGGGGAGGACTGCCCGGATCATGTGTGTGTGTCCCCGCGGGCCGGGAGGGGCTACCGCTTTTCCGACGCCATGGAGAATCCCGGGTTTATCGGAATCCGGGAGATCCGGGAGTTTTTCCGGGCAAACGGGTTTTCCCATTTCAAAATTGAGGGGAGGAGCCTGGGGAGCGCGGTGGTCCTGGAATTCCTGCTGTATTACCTGACCCGGGAGGAGTATCAGCTGCGGGTGCGGGAGGAGATCTACCTGGACAGCTCCCTGGACCTGTTCTGAAATCCGGTTCCGGAAATCTGAAAGAGAATCTGAAAGAACCTGCTGCCATTCCGGGCGGAGGTGCGTATCAAACAGTGAGGGGCGGTGCCCCGGCCGGGCAATTTTGCCCGGGGACCAAAGAAAAGGAGAGTGTGGATCATGAAAAAGATGATTGCGGTTCTGATGACGCTGTGTGTACTGTGCGCGGCAGGGGCTTCCCTGGCGGATATGGAAATCCCCGACTGGGAAAGCATGCCTGAAGCGGTGACCGAGGATGAAAACACGAAGGTGGAAGAAAAGGCCTTCGAAGGCGAGTGGGTGCTGAAATGCGCCTTTGCCGACAAGGATTTTGTGGACGAGCAGACCCTGGCCGGCACCTATGACTATAACTTCATGCCCTTCGTCATCGGGGAAGGAAAGATCAGGCAGGACATCCAGCAGGAGAACGGCGAGTTTGTGACGAAGGAAGCCGCTTACACCCTGGAGCACACCCAGCTGATCGGCACGGACTGGAACGGCCGCACCTTCGTGGTGGACCTGCTGGTGGACGGGAACATTGCCCTGTCCTGGTTCTTCCCGGGCGAGGGAGATACCCAGCTCTGCCTGAGCGTGTTCCTGGTACATCCCGAGAATTAAAATGCATCCATGGCAAGGACCTGCGGCGCTGCCTCCAGAGGGCAGCGCTGCTTTTTGTGCCCGACGTCCGAACGCCGGAGCGCGTGCTTCCCGGCTGCGGCAGGCTTTGACAAAGGCGGGAGGGATTTGTTATAGTAAAGCTGATTGATGGAAAAAACAAGAAATATACTGCCTTGCCGTCAACAGCCGGCTGAGGGGAAAACAGGGGAGGATGCGGAATGAATAAGCTCTGGCAGGAAGAGTTTGCTGCGCGTTACCGCCGCCATGGGGATGAGCTGAAGAAACTGTATTATGAACTGTACCATTCTGACAGCCGGGCGTATGAGCAATTCACGGAGATGCTCCACCGCTGCTGGGAGGAGCGTTCGGAATCCCTGAGGAAGCTGGACCGGGAGCGGGAAGCGGCTCCTGACTGGTATAAGGGGCATCACCTGACCGGCATGCTGATGTATGTGAGCGCCTTCGCGGGGACGCTGCAGGGCGTCCGGAAGAAGCTGGATTACATTGCCGACTGCGGCGTGAACTACCTGCACCTGATGCCGCTGCTGGAAAGCCCGAAGGACCGGAGCGACGGCGGGTACGCCGTCAGCGATTTCCGGAAGGTGCAGCCGGAGCTGGGCACCATGGAGGACCTGCAGGACCTGGCGGAGGACTGCCATTCCCGGGGGATCGCCGTCTGCCTCGATTTTGTGATGAACCACACCAGCGAGGACCATGAGTGGGCCAGGCGGGCAAAGGCCGGGGAAAAGGAATACAGGGACCGGTATTTCTTCTACGACAGCTGGGAGATTCCCAACGCCTACGAGCAGACGGTGCCCCAGGTATTTCCTACGACGGCGCCGGGGAATTTCACCTGGTGTCCCGAAGCCGGGAAAGTGGTGATGACCACCTTCTATCCCTACCAGTGGGACCTGAATTATATGAATCCCGTCGTGTTCAATGAGATGACGGACAATATGCTGAACCTCTGCAACCATGGCGTGGACGTGATCCGGCTGGACGCGGTCCCTTATATCTGGAAGTCCCTGGGAACCACGTGCCGGAACCTTCCCCAGGTGCATACCCTCGTCCGGATGATGCGGCTGGCCTGCGGGATCGTGTGCCCCGGGACGCTGCTGCTGGGCGAGGTCGTAATGGAGCCCAGCAAGATTGTGCCGTATTTCGGGAGCGTGGAGAAGCCGGAGTGCCATATGCTGTACAATGTCACGACCATGGCGACCCTGTGGCACACCGTCGCGACGAAGGATGTCCGGCTGCTGGCCCATCAGATGGACCAGGTGTTCCGCCTGCCGCATGCCTATACCTTCCTGAACTACCTGCGCTGCCACGATGATATCGGATGGGGCCTGGATTACGGCTTCCTGCGGCAGTTTGCGCAGGAAGAGGTGCCCCACAAAAGGTTCCTGAACGATTACCTGACCGGGAAATGGGAAGGAAGCATGTCCCGGGGAGAACTGTACAACGACGATCCACGGCTGGGAGATGCCCGGCTGTGCGGCACTACCGCCTCCCTCTGCGGGGTGGAGGCCGCCCTGGAAGCGGGTGACCGGGAGGCGCTGGACCACGCCCTCCGGCTGGATATCATGCTGCACGCCTTCATGTTTACCCTCAGCGGCCTGCCGGTTCTTTACAGCGGGGACGAGATTGCCATGCTGAACGATTACAGCTATCACGGGGATCCCCTCCGGCAGGAGGACAGCCGCTGGCTCCACCGGGGAAATATGGACTGGAAAAAAGCAGCCAGGCGGGGCCAGAAGAAAACAACGGAAGGCAGGATGTTCGCTGCCGTCCGCCGTCTGGAGGAAATCCGCGGGAGGTATTCGGTTTTCGATTCGGAAGGGGATACCTGGCTGCTGGATACCGGAAACGACCACGTCCTGGGAATCGGCCGGTATTACAGCGGGGAGCAGCTGCTGGCACTGTTCAATTTCTCCGGTCAGCCGGAAACCGTCTGGCTGCGGGATAAAAAACTGTACACGGACCTGATCAGCGGCCGGGAGGGGGACGCCGGGCAGGTGGACCTGGAAGCGGGCGGTTTCCGCTGGCTGCTGCATACCTTCTGACAGGAGAAGGTTCCCGGGCGGTTATTCCGATTTTTCCTGGAACCGCAGTCCCCGGGAGATGCCCCGGATATGGGCCGCGTCGTTGAACAGCTCGATCCGGGGATGGACATACTCATTCGGGCGGACCGGAAACTCCAGGATGATAATGGAGGTAAATTCATAGGGCAGGACGGTGCAGACATAGGGGAAGGGAAGCGCCAGCAGGTGGGCCAGCACGCAGGCCCCGGAACCGCCGTGGCTGAAAACCGCGACGGTTTTCTCTTTGTCCGTTTCACACAGGAACCGGGTTCCCTCGTGGCGGTATCCCTGCTCCAGCAGGAAGGCGTCGAAGCGTTTGCTGACCGTATCAAAGTATTCCGTGGCAATATTGTTCCGGAAGAAGGGATGCTTCCGCCAGTCCTCCCGGTAAAAATCGAAATCCTCCCGGCTGATCATCCGGTCGCTGAGGGTCCAGGGATGCCCTTCACTCGGGGTATCCGGGCCGCCCCAGGAGATTTCGTGCATATAATCCAGCGTGTGCACCGGCAGGCCCAGCCGCCCTGCCGTAAAGGCCGCGGTTTCCGCCGCGCGCCCCATGGGCGAGGCGTAGATTTCCGATATGCCCTCCCGTTCCAGGCGCAGCGCCGCGGCCGCGGCCTGCTTTTTGCCGGTTTCTGTCAGGCAGTCCTTCTCATAATCAGGCTCTCCGTGACGGACAAAAACAATACGCATTCCGGTCCTCCTTACAGCAGATGAATAAGGTTCCCTGTGGGGATTGCAGCGCAGTCCGGATGGGACGCGGCGTCAGGAGACGCCGGTTTCCGCCGGATCGGCATGAATCACGATGCAGTCCTCATCCGGCAGGCGGTATGCTTCAAAGTACGCGTTTTCCAGGGGGATCCACAGGTCCCGGAACCGCTGCATGGACGCGGCGGACTCCCTTGCAAGGAGCCGGGCTTCCCGGACCTCCCCGGGGGTATCCAGGAAGAGACGGAGATCCGCGTGCTTCCGGAGGGCGGGGAGATTGCAGTAGCTGCCTTCCAGGACCAGGACCTTCGTATCCGGAAGCTCCTCCTCCGGGAGCAGCACGTCCCTCCTGCAGTCATACCGGCGGTACCGGACGGGAAGTCCGCTTTTGAAAGGAATCACGACCTCTTCCGCCAGGCGTTCCGCGTCGCAGTTGCCGCCGGGAACGGCCAGGCGCTCAGGGGTTTTCCGGGCATGGGGGATCACATAATCATCCGTATGCACGACCTGTCCCCGGAACGCCCGGGCCAGCTTTCCGGCCAGGGTCGTCTTGCCGGAGGCGCAGGGCCCGTCCAGGGTGATGAGCAGCCGGCCCGAAAGCAGGTGACCGACCCCCGGCATGGCCTGGAAGACAAACTTCACCGCGTCCTCCGGCTGGAGGGCAGGGGCGTGAAGGCACCGGGCATTCAGCCGGCGCAGGATCTCCCGCTCAAATACTTCATCGGTCATGGGTCACAGCCTTTCCGCCAGCTCCCGGATATGGTTCAGGGCGTCCTCCAGGATCGCCGCGGAGCCCTTGGCGACGCCCGCCACATAGGTGTTGCACAGGTTCATGGGGATCAGCACCCGGTAAGCGGCGCTGGACGCCACGGCGTTGGCCATGGCCGGAGTGATCTCGCCCATCATGGAATCCGCGGCGGTGATGCCGAAGGGGCCAACGATGACCTGAGCGGTGCGGCAGGCAACGATCACGGCGTTTTCGCCGGTGGCAAGCTGATTGGCGCAGCCGGCGCCCAGCATGTTCTGCGTGGCGATGCTGTTGGTGCCGACGGCGGTGATATCGGCTTCCGGACAGGTCTTGCGGATGCTTTCCAGCAGCTTTCTTCCAAGCCGGCCGCCCTGGCCGTCGATGACGAGAATATTCATGGTTCATCCTCCCTGCGGCAGCTGTTTCCCGTGAAGGACGTCCCGGTACTCCCCGGAAACAGAAAAGGCGCCGGGAACCATCTTCGGATGGCCTTCGGCACCGTCAGGATACTGTTGCTTTTTCCGGAACCTTCCGTAAGAACGGCCTGCCCGCGCAAGCCCGGGAACAGCTTGTGCCAACCGGGTGCATGGTATCACAGGGATTCCGCGTTTGTCAACGGATCCGGCCTCCCCGGATCCGCAGGCCTGGTCAGGCCGGGGAGAGGCTGCCCCTGAACCGTATGCTTCAGGGAAAACCCGGACATCACCGCGGTTATTGATCCATCGCTATATTCACATGCGGGTAGGGGATTTCGATTCCGGCAGCGTCCAGGGCGAGCTTGACCCGGGTGTTAATGTCATCCTTGACGACCTCCGTAGGGCTTTTGGGTTCGTAGTATACCGTGGCCGCCATCTCGAGTCCGTAGGGCTGGTAAGCGATGAAGTAAACCGGGGAGTAGTCCTCGCCCTCCCGGGGAACGGAATGGGGACTCTGCCGGACGGCTTCCCGGATGATCCGCTTTGCTTCCTCAATCGGGGTGTCCATTCCGACGGTAAAGCGGAAATGAATGCTGCGGGTGCCGGGCTTGTGGCTCAGGTTCGTAATCCGTTTGCTGTTGATTTCACTGTTCGGGATAATGATCTTCAGGGTATCGATTCCGTCCAGGACAACGTGCCGGATGGTAATATCCTTTACGATCCCCGATGTTCCGTCATCCAGTTCAATCCGGTCCCCGATATTGAAGGGCTTCATCGTGCTGATCATAAACCCGCAGAACATATCGGACAGGACCGGCTTTGCCGCGAAACCGGCGATGGCCGCAAGCACAGCCGTTCCCTGGAAAAGGGTGCTGCCAAAGTGCTCTGTCAGGGAGCTGCCCATGATCACCCACATCACCACAAGGGAAATGATGATAAAGCGAATGACCCCCTCCGCAAACCGGATATTGATTCCGTCATGCCGGGCAATCCACTTTCGGGCTATTATTTTCTCAGCCTTCAGCAGGACAAAGGCAACCAGCGCAGCGCCGGCCGCGTGGATGAAAAACCAGGCCCAGGAGGAAGCGGGCGAAGAACCGTTGAGGAAATGAAGGATCGTGTCCATGGCAAAGGTACCTCCTTTGGGTGAACAGGATGGAATCTTCGGATTCAGGATCCTGGATGATTGCCTGAATTATAACCTCCTGCCATCTTCCTGACAATACATCTGTTTGTCCGGCCCCGGAAAACGACCCGGCGGCCCGGACAAAAGAACCGTCCCCCTGTCCTGTCCGGCTTCCCCCGGATCCGCAGGCCTGGTCAGGCCGGGGAGAGGCTGCCCCTGCGGATCATCGCGTCAGCCATTTCCGCCATCTTCTCAGCCGGCTCCCGGCACTGGCTGTTCAGCCAGGCGCGGAAGACCCCGACGCAGCCGTAAACCACAAAGCTGTAGTGGTACTCAAAGGTGGCATCATCCTTGTCTTCCCTGTTGGGCCACATCCGAAGGCATTTTTCCCGCACGACTTCATTGAGCCTGTGGAGGAAATTCATATCTCCGTGGGGACTGAGCAGCACCCGGCACATTTCCTGGTTCTCTCCGATGAAACGGAACAGGTCCAGCAGGATCGGCTTGGTCTCCTGGCTCACGTCGTCATGCTCGTGCTGGGACACGATTTCGTCCAGCGCTTCAAACAGGCCGTCCTCGATCTTCTCCAGCATATCGAAGATGTCCTTGAAATACAGGTAGAAAGTGCCCCGGTTCATATCCGCCAGGTCCGTCAGCTCCTTGACGGTGATTTCATTGATCTGCTTTTCCTGCAGCAATTGGGTCAACGCCTGGGTCAGCAGCCTTTTTGTCCGCCGCACGCGGCGGTCTTCTTTTTTCAGGGCAGTTCCGTTTTCCTGCACCATGGGTCAGAGCCTTCTTTCTCAACAATTTCCGGCCCTTGTGTCGGATAACGCCGGCTGCCGGGCCTGATTGTTTATTAACAAACGATTGATTATCAAATTGATTATTGAAATCAATCACGGAAGTGATTATAATTCGTATCGTTGAGAAAGTCAACACGGTGTTTTTAAACGTGAAGTGTGTTGGGAGGTAGAAAATGTGAAAGGGTTCACAAAATGGCTGGT
>ODAI014729076.1_pt1 | contig 11692 bp, 10 predicted proteins | sample 1539321 | NCBI WGS metagenome assembly ODAI01 (sample SAMN02144231, study PRJEB22623) | gut metagenome | biome: sheep rumen | host: Ovis aries | place: New Zealand
ATATTAAGCTGGATGATGAAGCAAAGGCAGCAGGTGGTCTTAAGATCATTGGAACCGAGCGACATGAATCCAGACGTATTGATAACCAGCTGCGTGGTCGTTCCGGACGACAGGGAGATCCTGGTGAAAGCCGCTTCTATATTTCCCTTGAAGATGATCTGATGCGTCTGTTTGGATCTGAACGTCTTATGGGCGTATTTAATACACTTGGCGTAGAAGACGGCGAACAGATCGAGCACAAGATGCTTTCTAGCGCAATCGAAAGAGCGCAGGAAAAGATAGAGAACAACAACTTTGGTATCAGAAAGAACCTGCTTGAATATGATGAAGTCATGAATGAGCAAAGAGAGATCATTTATGCTGAGCGCCGCAGAGTTCTTGATGGTGAATCTATGCGAGAGTCGATCTTTACCATGATCGATGCAACCGCAGAACGTATTGTAAATGCCAATATCGTTGAAGGAACAACACCGGATGAATGGGATATGACCTCCTTTAATGAGAGCTGGAATCCTGTATTTGGCACGATCGTAGGCCTTTCAAAAGAGCAGCTTGCAGGTGGCTACAGCAAAGATGATTTCCGCCAGGATATGATTGAGTTAGGTCATCGTCTGTATGAGGCGAAAGAAAAAGAATTCCCGGTTGAAGAACATCTTCGCGAGGTTGAGCGTGTTGTACTGCTTAGAGTTATTGACCGTCACTGGATGAACCATATTGATGATATGGATCAGCTCCGTCAGGGTATCGGCCTTCAGGCTTATGGTCAGAGGGATCCGGTCGTTGAATATAAGATGGCAGGTTATGATATGTTTGACGGCATGATCGCCGGAATCCAGGAAGATACCGTTCGCGTGATGATGCATATCAAGATCGAGCAGGAAGTAAAACGCGAGCAGGTTGCAAAACCAATGGCAACCAATAAGGATGACTCCGCGGTTAAGGCGCCGAAGAAACGTGCAGATGATAAAGTTTATCCAAATGATCCGTGCCCGTGCGGTTCCGGAAAGAAATATAAACATTGCTGTGGAAGAAAGGCATAAGAAAGGATATCATCATGACAAACAAAGAAGTAGTTCTGAAATTTTACGAAGAAGTGTTTAATGGCTGGGATCTGACCCATCTTGATGATTTCATGAGAGATGATTATATGCAGCATAATGTCGGTGTGGCAGACGGAAAAGAAGGATTTAAAGAGTTCGCTGCAAAATTCCTCGCTGCAAAGCCACACATGGAGATCAAGAAGATCTTTGAAAACGAAGATCATGTAGCCGTCTTTTTCAAGTGCACGATGGGAAGCAACGGCTCCGTTAACAAGGTTGTTGATATTTATCGCCTGCAGGACGGAAAACTTGCAGAGCACTGGGACGTTGTAGAACACGATGTCGGAGGACTGGTTGCAACAAGCGGAAGAGACCTCTTTGATTAATCGCTGATTTTTAAGGATTTTTAGTTGACAGACCTGTCGTCACTGCTATATAATCTTAGCTTGTGACGACAGGTTTTTTATGCCCTTTCAATTAGCCCCGAAAGGCATCAAGAAACTGCCGGAAGTAAAATGTATATAACGGTTCAGGTACTGAACGAAGCTGTCCGGACATTACAGCGAAAAGCAGGGCAGGAACCAAAGACATTTAGGAGGAAAATCGATGAAGACATTTATGGCTAATCCTGAGAAGATCGAGAGAAAATGGTTTGTCGTTGATGCTGATGGCAAAACTCTCGGACGTCTCTCCAGCGAACTTGCAAAAATCTTAAGAGGTAAGAACAAACCAATCTACACACCTCACGAAGATACCGGTGATTACGTAATCGTTATCAACGCTGAAAAGATCAAGGTTACAGGTAAGAAATTAGATCAGAAGATCTACTACCGTCACTCCGATTATGTTGGAGGAATGAAGGAAACAGACCTCAAGACCATGATCGCAAAGAAGCCGGAAAAAGTTATTGAACTTGCAGTTAAGGGAATGCTTCCAAAGGGACCATTAGGACGTAAGATGATCAAGAAAATGTTCGTATACGCAGGTCCGGAACATCCGCATCAGGCACAGAAGCCGGAAGCATTGGAAGTTTAAACTGAAAGGAGGAAATAACATTGGCAGATAAATTTTACGGAACCGGAAGAAGAAAAAAGAGTATTGCAAGAGTTTACATTGCACCGGGCAAAGGAAATATCACAGTAAACAAAAGAAGCCTTGATGAATATTTTGGCTATGAGACACTGAAAGTGATCGTTCGCCAGCCTCTTGAAGCTTTAAACAGTGCTGACAAGTATGATGTAACCGTTACCGTTAAAGGCGGCGGATACACAGGACAGGCAGGTGCGATCCGTCATGGTATTGCAAGAGCCCTGGTACAGGCTGATGCAGAGAACAGACCAGTTCTTAAAAAGGCAGGATATCTTACAAGAGATCCGAGAATGAAAGAAAGAAAGAAATACGGTCTCAAAGGCGCAAGACGTGCACCGCAGTTCTCCAAACGTTAGTCATCAAACTACGATTCACAAAACAAACTCTCCGAAATTTTTCGGAGAGTTTTTGTTTTATATTTTTGCGCCATTCCGTCTAAAATATGGTATGGTAAAACAGATATAGTGTTTGAATAAGAACAGCAGTAATTGTTCAAAAAAGAAAAGAGGCAGTAATCATGAGGAAGACAAAAATCATTTGCACGATCGGTCCGGCAAGCGAAAGCCCAGAGGTTCTCGCTAAAATGATCCGCGCCGGAATGGACGTTGCCAGACTCAATTTCTCACATGGAACACATGAAGAGATGCAGATAAAGATTGACCGGATCAAACAGGTGTGTGAAGAATTGAATGCACCAATTCCGATCATGCTGGATACCAAAGGTCCGGAGTACCGCGTCGGGACTTTTAAAAATGATAAGGTAGAGCTGGAAGAGGGACAGAGTTTCACCTTGACTTCTGAAGAAGTGGAAGGGGATGAGACAAAGGTTTCCGTAAGTTATGCGAATCTTCCGAATGAACTTGAGGCAGGAGACCGTATCCTGGTAAATGATGGACTGATCGAACTGCAAGTAGAAGAAATCGCAGGGCCTGAGATCCACTGCAAGGTTATTTACGGCGGAATCCTCTCAAACAGAAAAAGCATGAACTTCCCGGGAAAACTCATGCAGCATGAGTTCTTAAGCGAGAAAGATAAAGCAGACCTTTTGTTTGGCATTAAAAATGAGATCGACTATGTAGCCGCATCGTTTGTCTCCACCAAGGAAAATGTCAGAGAGATGCGACAGTTTTTAGACGATAACGGCGGAAAGGATATCAGTATTATCGCAAAGATCGAAAACCGCGCTGGTGTCAATAATCTGGATGATATCTTAAATGAAGTCACAGGCATTATGGTGGCACGAGGAGACCTCGGAGTTGAGATCCCGTTTATTGAAGTTCCGGCCATTCAAAAGGATATGACCTATCGCTGCAGGATCAGAGGAAAGCGTGTTGTTACCGCAACGGAGATGCTGGAATCTATGATCACGAAACCAAGACCAACGAGGGCAGAGGCTTCGGATGTAGCGAATGCTGTTTATGAAGGAACCTCCCTGATCATGCTTTCCGGAGAGACTGCAAATGGTGCGCATCCGGTTGAGGCGGTTGAGACTATGGCGAAGATTGCAGAGTATACAGAAGGCCAGATCGACTACGAAGAGTGGTTCCACAATACAGGCTACCGGATCAAAGATGAGCTCGACTCCATTTGTCATGCAACTTGTGCAATGGCAAATGACGTGGATGCAAAGTGTATTGTTGTAAACTCTGTTTCCGGACATACCGCGAAGATGATGAGCCGTTTCCGCTGCCCGTCGCCGATCATCGGTGCAACAATGGATAAAAGAGTTTGGCGTCGCCTTAATATCAGCTGGGGTGTGAAGCCCGTTCTTTCAGAACACTTTGATAATCAGGCGGAAATGTTTGAAAACGGACTTAAAGCTGCGATCCGCGAAATGAATCTGAAAGCTGGAGATAAAGTTGTAATGACAGGTGGAGATATTGGAGGAGAGCCGGGCAATACGAATGTTATCAAAATTGAGACGGTAAAGTAAATACAGATTTTTCAAAAATATTTCCAAATTCAAAGAAAATAATAACAAGATAGTAAAATAGTTATAAAAATCGAAAATAGTCCAAGAACCTTGGACTATTTTTCTGTATTCTACATTTCGGCCAATTGAAAACCAGATTTAAATTACAAAAAGGAGAAGAGGGTATGCAGTATTCCAATATCAAAAACTGGCTCGACGTTATGCGCGTCACTGAAAAAAAGAAACCACTACCGATCCTGTCATTTCCGGCTGTACAGATGCTTTATGTAACCGTAAGGGATCTCTGTACAAACAGCAGCAATCAGGCTCTGGGTATGAAAATGATCGCTGACCGTTATGATATGCCGATTGCACTTGGCTATATGGATCTTTCCGTAGAGGCAGAGGCATTTGGTGCACATGCGGTCTATTCCGTTGATGAAATCCCTACCATTACCGGACAGCTCATCAGCACACCGGAAGAAGCAGAGGCACTTCAGATCCCTGAAGTCGGAGCTGAAAGAACACGCGTAAATATCCGCGGAATCCGCAAAGCTAAAAAGGTGATCACAGACAGACCGGTCTTTGCAGAGTGCACAGGTCCGTTCTCTTTAGCAGGACGTCTGATGGACGTAAACGAAGCAATGGTCAATTGCTATGATGAGCCAGAAATGGTTCACACCCTTCTTCAGAAGGCAACGACCTTCCTTATTGACTATATTAATGCTTTCAAAGAGGCAGGCGCAGATGGCGTTATCATGGGAGAGCCGCTTGCCGGCATCCTTTCTCCACAGCTTGCAAAAGAGTTTGCTTATGACTATGTAAAACAGATCGTAGATGCAACTCAGGATAATTATTTTGCAGTATTCCTGCACAACTGCGGAAACGGAACTGTTTTCCAGGCAGAAGACATTTTTGCAACCGGATGTATGGGATATCACTTTGGTGATGCGATCAAGATGACAGATATTCTGGAGAAAGCACCGGCAGATGTTCTGGTTCTTGGCAATATTTCTCCGTCGAAAGAATTCCGTCACGGAACTCCGACATCTGTAAGATGGGCTACGGCTCGTCTGATGGAAGAGTGCAAGGCATACCCGAACTTCTGGATCTCTTCCGGCTGTGATATTCCGCCGCTTACAGAGTTTGAAAACATTGATGCTTTCTTCCAGGGCGCAGAAGACTTCTATTATAAGAACGAATTATTAGAACTCATCAATCGTCCGTAAGAAAATAGATCAATTGTATTTTAATAAAGCATGAAAAAACCGGAGCCTTTAAGGCTCCGGTTTTGGTTCATAGCAAATTGCTTAGTCTGTGTAGTTATCGAAATATCCCTGGATGTAGATGAACGGAGTTCCTTTATCTCCGGATCCGCTTGTCAGGTCACAAAGGGAACCTAAAAGATCAGGAAGCTGACGAGGAGTGGTTCCTTCTGTATCCATCTTACCCTTAAGGTTTGCATCTTTATCCTTGATTGCCTGATGGATCGCAGCTTTCAGTTCGTCGCCGCGCAGGTCAGCAAACTGGTTGTCAGCAAGATATTTCAGTTTCAACTCGTTTGGCTGTCCGTTCAGTCCTGCGGTAAATCCAGGAGAAACGACCGGGTCAGCAAGCTCCCAGATCTTTCCAACCGGATCTTTGAAGGCACCATCGCCATAAACCATGACTTCAATCGTTTTTCCTGTCTTTTCAAGGATGTCAGCCTGGATGCCATCAACAAATTCCTGGCAATTGATCGGGAAGAGTTTGATCGTATTTTCGGTTGCTTTGTTAGAACCTAAAATACCATAATCCGGATTGTAGCCGGAGCCGTCAACCGGTGCATTTAAAAGATCATCGAGACCAACAACGACTTTTCCGCCAGCAGCCAGGATGTGCTTTTTGGTTCTCTTTCTTGTGTGGATATCAGCACAGATAACGTGATCTGTGTAGTCCACGATCTTACGCGGGTTGTTTGCGAAGATGATCTGTGCCTCAGCACCTTCTTCTTCAATCAGTCCCTTGTAGTAGTTTACATAGTCAACATCGGTAAATGTGTGTTTGGATTTACCGAACATTCCCTCGAATTCCTCCTGTGTTAACACATCTGTGTAAGGATCTACACCTTTTTCGTCCAACAGGTCAATATCGAGAAGGTGATTGCCGACCTCGTCGCTCGGATAACTCAGCATCAGAACGACCTTCTTGCAGCCCTTAGCGATACCGCGCAGGCAGATTGCAAATCTGTTACGGGAGAGAATTGGGAATACGACACCAACGGTTTCGCCGCCGAGTTTTTCTCTGACGTCTTTTGCAAGCTGGTCAGTCGTTGCATAGTTTTTCTGGGAACGTGCAAGGATGGATTCGGTAATGGCTAAAACATCTTTTTTGCCAATCTCGAATTCACCGTTTTCCACACAATCCATAAAGGTATCAACAACAATCTTTCTGAGATCATCGCCTTCCTTGACGATTGGTGCACGAAGTCCCCTTGAAACAGTTCCGATTCTTCTCTGCATGTTTTTACTCCTTTACAATATATTCATCCTCTTAGGGCATAAGCCCCAAAAAACACGTGCATAGTATACCATAAAGGTGCTATTGCCGAAAGAAAAAATACCATAAAAAATAAAAAAAGAACGATTGACTTTAATGCGCTAAAATAGTAGCATACTACCATATCACTTTTTTAACGTAAAAGGATTACTACTTATAGAAAGAGGAAGAGAAATGAAGAAGAAAATCAGTAGCATTATCATAAGCGGACTTCTTGCAATTACAGTTGTACTTTCACTGGCTGCGTGCGGCGGAAACAGCGGCGGCAGTCAAGCACCGGCAGGAAGCGGCGCAGATACAGCAGAAAAAACAACGTTTGTTATGGGTATTGACCCGGAGTATCCTCCGTTTTCCTATCTGGGAGATGATGGAAAATATACAGGATTCGACGTTGAAATCTGCCAGGCAGCATGTGACAAACTTGGCATAGAACTTGAGATCTTTGAAGTTAACTGGGATAACAAACTGATCCAGCTGGATGCGAATGAATGCGATTGCATCTGGTCAGGAATGACGATCCTGGACAGCATGAAAGAAGCCGGATATGTTCTTTCTGCTCCGTACTTTGATAATACACAGGTCCTTCTTGTTAAAGCAGACAGCGGTATCAAGTCTTCTGCAGACCTTAAGGGCAAGGATGTTGCAGTTCAGCTTGGAACCAGTGGAGATCAGCTGCTTGAATCTGACCTTGCAGATCTTGCGGCAAGCTTTAACAGCGTCGTAAGATGCGACAGTTTCCTTAAATGCTTTACAGAGCTTGATGGCAATGCTGTTGAAGCGGTACTGGTCGATGAGCCGGTAGCAAAAGATTATATCAGTGAGCACGAAGGATTTGTGATCCTTGATGAAGAGCTTGGTGGTGAGCAGTATGGCATTTGCTTCCGCTCCGATGATCAGGCACTGTGTGACAAGATCGAAGCTGCAGTTGCAGAGCTCGTAGCTGATGGAACCTACAAAGAAATTGCTGAAAAAGAGGAATATGCGGATCTCATCCCGAATCTTATCTTCTTACAGTAATACATAAATCGTTTAGTCAGGCCTGAAGGTGCAAATGCGCCTTCCGGCCTTTGTCTTTTTTTATGAGGTAAATTATGTCACTTTGGACAATGATCGGATTAATGGCAGGTGGCTTTGGCAAAACCTGCGCAATCTTCTTTTTAACACTTTTATTTTCTCTTCCGTTGGGAATGGTGGTCGCCTTGCTTCGCATGAGTAAAGTCAAGGTGGTCTCCGGAATCGTTAGAGTCATTATTTCAATCCTAAGAGGAACCCCGCTTCTTTTGCAGATACTGGCCGTAACCTATGGCCCTCATTATCTGTTTGGGGCTGATGTATCCAAGAATAAACTGATCCCGGTCGTTATCGCTTTTGCGATCAACTATGCTGCATATTTTGCGGAAATTTACAGGGGCGGAATTGAGTCCATGGCGATTGGACAGTATGAGGCTGCTGATGTACTGGGATATTCTAAATTCCAGACCTTTATGCACATTATCCTTCCTCAGGTTATAAAGAGGATCATGCCTAGTATCACAAATGAGATTGTTACATTGGTTAAAGATACCTCGCTTGCTTTTGCGGTCTCTTATCAGGAGATGTTTACGATTGGAAAGCAGATCGCTAATTCACAGACCAGTTTCGTACCATTCCTGGTAGCTGGTGTGTTCTATTATGTATTTAATGCCATTGTTGATTTCGTAATGGCGAGAGTTGAGAAAAAACTGAATTACTATAATTAATCGGGAGCGCTAAGATGATACTTGAAATGTCAAATATAAAAAAATCTTTCGGGGATAATGAGGTGCTTAAAGATATCAGCATGCACGTGGATAAGGGTGAGGTTGTAAGCATCATTGGTCCGAGTGGTTCTGGAAAGAGCACACTCCTTCGCTGTGCTACTTTCCTGGAAACGATCGATTCAGGAAACATCAGTTATATGGGAAAGAGTGCAGTTACAACTGATGACAGTGGTAAGGCAGTCTATTCCCACCATAAGGATCTTGCAGAATTCAAAAGCTATTTTGGTCTTGTGTTCCAGCAGTTCCATTTATTTCCGCATTTTTCTGTTCTTAAGAACATCATGGATGCTCCGATAAAAGTACAGAAAAGACCTAAGGATGAAGTATATAAAGAAGCTTTAGAGCTTTTAGATAAAATGGGTCTTACCGGAAGAGGCGATGCATATCCCTGCCAGCTTTCCGGTGGACAGCAGCAGCGAGTAGCAATTGCCCGTGCACTTGCGTTAAAACCTGAAATCCTCTTCTTTGATGAACCAACCAGTGCGTTAGACCCTGAGCTTACAGGCGAAGTGTTGAAAGTTATTAAGCAGCTTGCAGAAGAGAAAATGACCATGGTGGTTGTAACGCACGAGATGCCGTTTGCAAGAGCCGTCAGCAATCGCGTGATTTTTATGGACGGCGGTGTTATTGTGGAGCAGGGCGATCCGGAAGAAGTATTTGGAAACCCGACACAGGAGAGAACAAAACTGTTCCTGAAGAATTATCAGAAGTAGACATTGTATATTGGGCATGAAAACTGATATTGATCAAATATGTAATTATATAATTATGAATCCGACCGGGAATGTCACTGCACTTGTAACAAGCAGAGCAGAGATATCCCGGCAACCTTTTATAGCCGGAAAGATCATGGAGCGGCACCCGGAAGTAGAGCAGGTGGGTTTTGTGGATCTGTCCGGTTCTTTTGATGATCCTGTGCAGGTAAGTCTTCGAATGGCGGGTGGAGAGTTTTGTGGAAATGCATCTATGTGCACAGCGGTTTTATATGCTGAAAAAAATCAAACCAACCCCCATAGGAATCCTGAAATCAAACTTCAAGTATCCGGAACGAAAGAAGTGGTTTCCGTCAAGATTCTCGGTTCGGAAAATGGCATTACTGAAGCCAGCGTTGTAATGCCGCACGCTATAAACATTGAAATAAAGGAGCTAAGTTATCAGGCAATTACGGCTCCACTTCCGCTTATTCAAATGCAGGGGATCACTCATTTGATCATTGAAGAACAATCTTCATTTTACTATTTGCAAGAGGATCGGGCAGCAGCCCAAAAGGCTGTGAAAAAATGGTGCGAGGAACTTTCAGCAGAAGGTTTGGGTCTTATGTTTCTTTCAGGAACTGCCCCTGCACTGAAGCTTACGCCACTTGTTTATATTCCGGAAAGCAAAACGGTTTTCTGGGAGAATTCTTGTGGAAGCGGAAGTTCAGCCTGCGGCATTTATATGGCAGAAAAAACAAAAAAAGATGTTAAGCTTTCTCTGCAGCAACCGGGAGGAGTGCTTTCCGTTGAAAGCAGCTTCCATGGCAATACGATCATGACAGGTTCGGTAAGACAACTCGATTCTTACATCTTATAGAAATACTTTCTGGCAGAAGAAATTTGCGGTAAAATGAGTGTTGCAGAGGCAAGACTCATTTTTGATATCAAAGTAATTGGTGACTATACGGAGGAGCAAGTTATGGCACATCCCCCTCGCGGCGGCTTAGGACCATTTGGCGCAAGAAACTTTTTGACCGATGAAGAAAAAAAGAATATGCCCAAGGTCACAGGCAAATTATTAAAACGGATCTTCAGCTACTTAAAACCATACCTGCTGCAATTTATAATCGTATTCATCACGATTCTTGCGGCCGCAGTTGTCGGGCTGTTTCCATCTATCATTACAGGCCGCATCGTAGACGAGGCTTTGATTGGGAAAGACTGGTCCTTGCTTATTAAGCTCTTGATTGCTGCCATTGTCACGCTTGCTGTTTCCCAAGCGATTTCCGTTTTGGAAACCTATATTAATGCGTGGATCTCCCAGCGGATCATTTTTGATATGCGTAATCAGATGTATAAGCATCTGCAATATATGCCGCATTCCTTTTTTACTTCAGAAAAACAGGGCGATATCATCACCAGAATGAATACTGATATCAGCGGCGTGAGCTCAGTTATTTCAGGTACGCTGCAAAGTATTGTCAGTAATATCGCGACGGTTGTTACGACGCTTGTGGCGCTCTTTACCATGAGCTGGAAACTTGCCATCGTTGGTATTATTGTGATTCCTCTTTTGATCATTCCAACAAGGACCGTCGGAAGAACAAGATGGGCGCTGCTTTCAAAAAGTCAGGAAAAAACAGACGAGATGAATGAGCGGATCAATGAGACGCTAAGCGTATCCGGCTCACTGCTTGTAAAACTCTTTGCGAAAGAAAAAACAGAGTATGACCGTTTTGTAAAAGTCAATGAAGAAGTTACGCAATATGCCCTCAAAGAGCAAAGAAGCGGTAAATGGTTTCATATGATCATGGGGATGTTTACCCAGATCGCACCTCTTTTGATCTATTTTGCTGGCGGACTCTTTATCATTCGTGAGTGGGATCCGGCTCTTACCGTCGGTACGATCACAGCAACAGTTGCATTGGTGAATCGTCTTTACCGGCCGGTGGAATCGCTTTTGAATATTCAGGTGGACTTTACAAGATCCCTGGCACTCTTTACGAGAATCTTCGATTACTTCGATAAAGAAAGTACGATCGTCTCTCCGGAAAATGGACAGATGCCGGAAGTAAAGAATGCGGATATCTGTTTTGAGCATGTGGAATTCTCCTATGAGCCAGACAGGCCGCTCTTGAAAGATATAAATGTTACAATTCCAGGCGGCTCTATGTATGCCATTGTTGGAGGGTCTGGCTCCGGAAAGTCGACGGTCGTGAATCTGATCCCGAGATTATATGATGTGCTTGGAGGAAAGGTGAGTATAGGAGGCGTTGACGTAAGAGATTTTGACCTGGCATATCTTAGAAGCTGCATTGGTGTCGTTACGCAGGACACCTATCTCTTTAATGGAACGATAAGGGAAAATCTTCTTTACGCAAAAGAAGATGCAACAGAAGAAGAACTTGAAGCAGCCTGCAAGGTCGCGAACATTCACGATTTTATCGTTTCACAGCCGGAAGGCTATGAAGCGGTTGTCGGAAACCGCGGTTTGAAACTTTCCGGCGGTGAAAAACAGAGGATATCGATAGCAAGGGTAATTCTGAAAGATCCAAAGATTTTAATTTTAGATGAAGCCACCAGTGCTTTAGACTCCATCTCTGAAAATGCGATCCAGGA
>ODAI010531711.1_pt1 | contig 11691 bp, 18 predicted proteins | sample 1539321 | NCBI WGS metagenome assembly ODAI01 (sample SAMN02144231, study PRJEB22623) | gut metagenome | biome: sheep rumen | host: Ovis aries | place: New Zealand
ACTTAGACTTTTTATTTCTAGTAAGATTTTGTTTCTGAGTTCTTCGTCTGTTAACATATCATATATAAAGAAATTAAAGGAAGCGCATTGCTGCTCTTCCTGGGTAAATTATTCCTTCATGATGAGATTACTCTCGGAGGTAAAAGGAATATTAAGGTCTTAAATCCCTACAAAAAGAGGGACTCAAGGAAAGTGGCGATATGCCACTGTTTCATTTAAACAGAATATTTATTAAAATGTATAATAAGTAGTGAAAAGGATCTATTGAAATACGAAGTATCGGGACTGAAACCCGTATCTCTCCGTGTCTCGCAAGATGACGACAGAGTATTCTATTGAACTAACTATCGTACCTCAAAAGATCGATTATATTTACATAGCTAAGGATTTCAAGGGTCGAGAAATAAAGGACTCGGCTCTAGTCCGAGTCCTTTTATCCTATCAGGCATGATAGATTTCTACGAACCTACCCTCCTCATTCTTCTTGTAGATCTTCTGGTTAGTCGATCCTCTGAATGCACAACCGACAGTGTCCCTCAATTTCTTGACAAATCGTCCATCTACCAGATAGTCGACATAATCAAGTACCTTGGACTTAGCCTCGTCGGCCTGAATCTCCTCCAGGGTATAACCAGAGAATAACCAGATATCTTTTGTATTACCGAACCGTTGCTTTACTCTACTAGCAACCTCGATGACTCCCTCAGGGGATTCAATCGGATTTCCGCCGGTAAACGTTAGACCCTTTATGTAGGGTTTATCGAGTTTACCCTCCAATTCTTTCCAAGCATCCTCGTTCCATTCGGTGCCGGCCGAGAAGCTGTGGGATTCTGGATTATGACAACCTGGACAATGGCAGGAACAACCTGAAATCCACAGGCTGACCCTAAAACCAAGTCCGTTTTCAATATCCGGGCCTGTTATATTTAGATATCTCATTAGTTCTTAATATGTTTTACACGATCCTTAACCTCTTCCTGCTTTCCCTTGTTAAACGCTGTCTTGTAGTCACCAGTCAGATAACCGGTCACACGACGCAAGTGATTCACATTCTCAGAACCACAGGAGGGGCACTTATCAAACTCACCAGTATATCCACACTCATTGCAGACGTCATTCGGAACGTTGACTGCAAAGTATGGGATATCATGATCCATAGCATAATTGACTAGGGTCTCAAGGGCTTCCAGGTTGTGAACAGTCGATGCCGGTAGTTCAACGTAGGTTATACATCCGGCCGAACTGTAACCAGTCAACTGAGACTCAAGATCAATCTTCTCGAAAGGATCGACATCCTCCCAGACTGGGATATGGACGGAGTTTGTAAAGTAATCGCGATCCGAGACACCCTCGATAATGCCATAGCGAGCTCTGAATTTCTTCATGGCTGTATAGCATAGGTTCTCGGCAGGTGTATAGTAGACACCAAAGTTCAGTTTGTACTGTTCCTTGTACTCGGCACAGCGCTTCTTGAAGAGTGCTTCGATTCGTTTGGCTAGTTTCATACCCTCTTCGGTTGTATGATTCTTTCCAATCAGAATCTGAAGGGTCTCGGCAAGTCCGAGCTGACCAAGGGCAAGAGTACCATGTTTGAGGGCTGATCTGATTCCCTCTTCGGGAATATAACCGGCCATCGTATTATTCTCATACATGAACTTGGCTGAGTTGGGATTTTGTTTACAGATCCAATCGAATCTTTCGATGAGCGTGTCCTTGGCCTCTTCTATTTTACGACCGAGGAGTCTCATGAACTTCTCGATATCTTTGTCGGCTTCCATGGCGAGGGTTGGTAGGATGACAGTCACCGGACAAATATTTCCACGACCATCCTTGAGCTGACCAAAGCCATTGATGTCCCAGCCATTGGCTGTTCTACACATGTGATTCCTCTGTTACCAGAGGCACTGACTATATCTTCTTTAAGTTTTCCTTAAAGCCTTCCGCTTCGATCCAGTACTCATCTCTGGACCTACTCCCTTACATTCATCAGGGATAGTCGATACACTTTTACTGTTGTAGTACTTAGCACGGCCTCATCCTCCGTCCTGGAGGACCTAGCCGTTAGCAGAGATATGTCATATCTCCACACCCGCGAGTAACGGTTCAAAAGGTTTTTTCAATGAGCTGTAGTTTACACTTACCCATTGTGCTGAAGTATGTCTTAGGATCATTCCTGTCATACCCAGCATTTCCGGACCAGTCAACATTGGCATAGTTCGGATAGAGTCTCTTCGACGTTGATTCCAGGGCCATCTTGTATAACTCATAGTTCGGGGTCCCTGGCTTATCGTTGACTCCCTTCATGTACTGGAAGATACCACAGGGGAAAATCGGTGTCTTGTGAAGTTTACCGACTCCCTTGATTGAACCCTCCAAGAGGGCCTTGGTTACCATCTGTCCCTCCTTAGAGGTACAGGTTCCATAGTTGATCGATGTGAAGGGGAGCTGATTGCCGGAGCGGCTCTGAAGCGTATTCAGGTTATGATACATACCTTCGACAGCCTGCTTAAGCTCCTTCTCAGTCTGGTCCATAGCATACTGATAGAGAACCGGATTATCGTCCTTATACCAGCTGTCCTCAATCGAAAGCTCGGTAATCTGATCTTTCTCAAGAACATCAGAACAGGTATGACTGATGTACTCACGGCCATCGAGGTAGTGCTTATAGAAGGACTTTCTGACATACGGAACCATTGTCCAGTCAAGGTGTGTTGCACTTACACCACCGAACTGCTGTAGGCTCTGTAACTGGAAGAGAACTGCAATCAACTGGAATGCAGTGTTGATGCTGTTAGCCGGACGAACGTCCGTCTGTCGCGTATTGAATCCCTTCGAGAGAAGGTCATCAAAGGGTATGCTAAGACAATTGTGCATACCGACTGCATACGAGTCTAGGTCATGTATGTAGACCTCATTGTTGAGATGATTTTTCTTTGATTTCTTACTCATGCAGTAGTTAAGAGCAAGCTCTTTTGTGACATATCGACTTGCTTCACCGATTCGTCCACCAAAAGAGTACTCGTCTACGTTGGCATTCTGATTTTCAACATTAGTCGCATTGAGTTTTTCGGAGATCCCCTTGATCAGTTCACTATCCATATCTGCGACTAACTTTTTTCGATACTGCTCTAAGATATAAGACTCGGCTATATCGTAAAAGTTATTCTTTATCAGAAAGATCTTTACTTTGTTGTGAATCTCATCGACAGTGATTTCTTCTTGACCTGAATCCAGGATCTCTTCGAAGAACTTGTCTAGTTTCCTGAGATCTGGTTTAGTAAGATTCTTACTTGAGGCTTTTTCGACTGCCGCATGAATTTTGTTTAAATCAAACGTCTCCTTAGAGCTGTCTCGTTTTACTACTAACATACATTTTTAAGTTTTAGAAATTACTTTCTGGAAAGGCGAACTCCAGATAGTCAGACACCTGGTCGCTTTCGTCACTTGTCAGGCCATCCAAGATAAGCCTGGTGAGAAGATGACGAACTCTGAGATAGTCCTCATCATCCTCTGATATGTCACCAAGTATTTCCTTTATTTCCGAACAATACCGATGGGTACGTCCCGAGGCAACCTCAAAATCGATTGTCCAGGCTTTTCCCGTCCAAGACTCCCTGAGAACATTCCGAAGGAATGTAAACTCGGAGTCTCCCTTGAACCTCAGGTTATCTCTCGAACATAACCAGGTTACATTGAATAGAATTCCACAAGTAGACAACGGCAGCGAGTACTCCAGGATTTCATAGAGAGGTTCGAAGACCTTTCCGTGATACTCCCCGGCGACCGCGCCGTAGTATACCGGGTCATCGGTAGTGATGTCGTCTGTACACAATTCGGTTAGACCGATCTGATCACCGGCTTCCAAGAAAATAACGTAGGCATCCGGCCAATCAGCCGAAACATCGAGGATTCCCTGATTTTTCATGTCAGACACAGTCGTGTCCGGGTTGTTTGTGGTAAATACCACTACATTGCCAGAGCCCTTGAATGAATTTCCAAGAACCCTCTGGGTATTCTCGTAAGTTTCGGTAGTATACAGATAGACTGTCTCCCAATCGGAAACAGTGTCTAATGTACGACTGAGGGCAACTGCGTTGTCCCCTGTCCAGGTAATAATAGGAATTACTTTAGTCATTTTTTAAGATTTTCAATATAAGAATTTGCGTCGTAAATAATAATTTCTGATTCGATATTATTAAATTTTTTTGTAAACTCAAGATACCTGACCTGACGATCAAGGTATACCTGAAGGTTCGGGAATCTGGCTAGTCTGGTTGGTTCTGTCAGGATAACATCCCGGATAAAACCAGAATCCTGCATATTCAGGAGAACTCTCCTGATCTTACCCTCCGGTCCGACTATCTTTCCAAGGTATCTTTCCTCTAGGCCGATGTACTTCTGTAGTTCTGACGACTCCAGAGAATTCTGTGGATCTGAGGTCCAAGATTCCAGGAAATCGGTGATTCCCCTCTCGATGACCACATCCAAGTTCGACACAGACTCATCGTTCGACAGGTTCTTGAGTTGAACTAGCCTGAATAACGCCAGGTCAAGATCGTCCGGACGTTTCCCCGTCAGGTCGGTGGAGGCCTGAATGTACGGCTTGTTATAAGAACCAACAACTATGTCATAGTTGCTCTTGACTGAGTCGACTGTGGTTCCCTTGAGAGACCCACTCATACCATAATAAATCGTTACATTCATGATTCCTTCTTCTGGATTCCTTGGACAGCCTTGAATTTGCTCACAAAATCATTTAATTCCCGTACATATGTCTTAGACATATCCCCGTAGAGGGGTTTATATAAGACAGCATCTTCCCAAGATCTAGTGCTTGGGTTCTTAAGTTCTGTTTCCCCAAGTACCAGGTACAAGTTCCCGGTCTTGAGGTGTTCAAATATTAAATTCTTTATCTTCATCATAAGTGCACAAGTAAGGCTTTGGAGTCACTTGGGCTGCAAAAACACGGATTTTGAAAACCCCTCAAAATCTTATACATAGATAAAGATAAACAATTATTATGAGAATTATGGAAAAGAAATCGAAAACTAAGAAAAGAATTAAGAGTATTATTACTATCACAATCACAGCCGCGGTCGGCGGTATGATAGGTTATGCGATCGCTAAACCAGAGGTCGCAAAGAAGTCCTTCAGCAGAGCCTGGACATGGACGAAGAAGACATTTTCTGAGAAAGCACATCCTGACAAGTTCGTCAGGACAGTATATAACAATAAAAACAAAAAACAATGAAAACAAAAGTTTTATTAGGATTTGCTGCAATGTTCCTCGCCGGAGCATATGCACAAAAAGAGTGTAATGTAATCGAACGTGGAAAAGCTAAGGCCTTGGAAGCCTACGAGTACATAAAGAAGTACCTACAGAAGAATGCCAATTTGCCCGAGTCTACTGTCTCTGAGGATGGGGCTGAGAAATAAGTTTTCATAATTTTGACAAAGGATACCTCTGTACCCGGTTTATCTGGGAATACAGACGGTATCCTTTTTTATAAATGAAAAGACTATGAAGAAAAGAATAGCTATAACTGAAACACTGACGTCTATGTCACAGAAGGGTTATATCATTTCTACCTTCTTAGGTGTCGCTGCTATCATCGTAGCCTACACTATACCAAGAAGAAAAAAACCTAGATTCCAGAAAGGAGGAAGATACTAATATGATGACACCATCTATACAATTACCTAAGAGCGTTGGAAAGGCGCTACTAAACGGTAATGCTTCGATTCCCCTGGGAGACAGTCAAGCAGCTGAGGTAGGAGTAAAAATCCTTGATTATTCATCAACTGCAGTCATGATCATTGTCTCCACGTTAACATTCGTGAAATTCTTAAACATCCTAACATCTCCAGGTAATTCCGGAAACGGACGTGGAGGTCGTAGATAACCAAAAAAATTTTCAAAAAATTATGAAAACTAGAAATGTAGCCATACTACTTGGACTAGCTGCCATTGGTATTGGTGGAGTGATCCTCTACAAGAGGAACCTCAAAAAGATCGAAAAAATTGAGGAGACCGAAAAAGAGGAACTCTCGGCCCTCGGTGTAGAGCCAGAAAAACTCGAAGAAGACGCAGTCAAGATTTCAAAGAATCACCCAGACTATGGGGATCTTAAGAGATTCTCGGATCTCCCGATTCCTCAGCAGATTGTGAGACTCTTGAACTGTAGCAGTAACTGGTCTGACGAGGACCTTGACTGGGAAACAGCATACTCGGACGAAGATGATGTTACCTCCTGGGACTCAGTCCATGTCGTCTTCAAAGAGAAATCGGACGGTGATGGATATCCTAACAATCGTGTTGGATTTTTCATCGAAGTTCCGCCGCTCTATAATAGCGAGGGACATTTCTGCTCATTCACTTACAATAACTATTCAGAATATCTCAGTAGACTGTCACAGGGATTCTGGGCAACCCACAAGATTGAGTGTGCCAGACCGGCAAGTCCTGAGGTTATCGGACTCTACTCGAGAAGTGAAGAAGTCGAAAATAGTAAAGGTGAGAAGTTCAACCTGCTTCAGTACGAGAGAATCCCGACAAAGCTCTTGCTAGGATACTCTAAGTATGATGGAGACATCAAAGACGGTCTCTATCGTTACTTCAGCAGTGTACACCGAGAGTGGAACAACGAGGGAGTCAACATTCTTCCGCCCGGCATCAAAGATGCTCACCTCTTTATGGGAGTCTGGTTTAAGCTTGAATGCGAAGACACGGACACTTACGGTATGTCTATCAAACAGATCTTGATGTTCCTCGAGGAGATGGTTCTCAAAGATAACTATACTCTCGAGAACACCAAACACACGGCTCGTAGAGTCCTTAAGCCCGTGATTGTTCATCCGGGTCCAGAGTTTGAACTCATACTCAATCATGACCTCAAGGTGTTGCCTATTGACTACGGTAACTAGGCATCATTCCGACCAAAAAAGAATTCCAGCATCCTAGATTGGATGCTGGATTTTTTTATTTCACGACCTGGCCAATACTGAAATACCTCGACTTCAGTATCTTGGTACCGAGCTTTCCTTGGTACACCACCAGGTCATACTTGTCAAGATCTGCCGGGATAAAGTTAGTATTCCCGATGTTCATCTTCGTGATATCGTTTGTTTTACACTCGATATCGGAATCCCCCAAGACTAGCGTCTTCACCGAATATCTATTCATAGGCAGATCTCCTGTGAGTTTTTGATAACCGATCCCTTCGAATCCAAGAGTGTCTCAGGTTTGTCATGCGTCAGGACCTTTGGTTTCGGATGGACGATGTGGTATAAGTCCAGAACATCACAGGGGTAAGGACTCCACTTCTCGGCCTCCGATGATTCCTGAATCACAGTCGACAATTTCCAGAGGGAATCATTCTTGGATTTAAGACAAATATTATCAAAGAGCTTGTCGATAACCTTCTTCATAGTTCCCATTTCCCTCGAGAATCTAAACTCGGTCCCCGGATCTATCCGATAATTGAGCTCCAGAATTTTCCGGAAGATCACTATTATCCGATCGGCGGTACTCAGTCTACGATTCCCAAGCCTCTTGAACTCAGAGTAAATTGCTCCTCTGACTTGGTTAAGAACTCGACCGCGGATATCTATCTCAGCCGGAGTTGCTCCGAGGCAACAGCGACGGAGGGCATCTTTGATATTATTCATGTACGATTTTACTTTCCCGAAATAGCGGTTCTCTTCTTTCAAGAAAATAATCATCTCGGTGTAAAGAAAGTCACAGACGTCAAGAAGACCCTCTTTCCACTCTGTTTTAGTTATAGTTGTATTTTCCATATCATACCTAAGGTTTTCAGAACTCCGGAACCTCTAATTCCTAAAATATGTTATGAAATTATCTAATTTTTTAAACTTAAGTTTTCATGAGACTTCCGAGTACATCCGGAAGTCCGTGAATGAACGAATTAAATATACATGGTCATCGACAGACTCCGAAATGATCGATAAGATAAAAAGAATAAACTTAGAGGACGTCGAGTGGATCACGAAGAGATGTGATGACATGCAATTAAAAAAGAATCAGGGTTTTATCGAGTTTCAAGATCAGTACTACTTCTCCCGGATATCTGCCGATATTACTCTCTACTATGATGATTACTTCATGGTAACCTATCATGTTGGTAACACGAAAGACGGTGTTACCCTGAGAGAGATAAGTCTGGTGGGAAATGGTAAGTTCTGGTCAGAGACCATACCTGAACTTTCCCAGATAGAGGTTCGTAGGACGAAGGTCCCGGAGAAGGTGTCATTCAGGATTCCACGAGTCTTCTACCGAAATGGACGAAAGGGATCTCTGGCCGACTTTGTGAAGAAACAGTATAACCTGATAAAACTGCGTTATCAGACTGCCTGCCAAGAATTTACCGACTATGCGAAGACTGGTAAACTTAAGGAGGTTTTCGGGAGCGTCAAAGAGAATGACTCCGATCCGTGGTCTTCCTATTATCGATACACGAAGGCATACAAGATCTCCGAGTTTAACTCTGATGTTATCCAGTCTATATCTGATCCAGGCGGCCTAAGTCTGCCGGAGGCAGTCACCTATGCAAAAGTTCAGGCAGGTTATTTCTCTGAATTCCCAGAGACCTCTTCGATTCGTCGCTCATTCTATCTCAATAGCGCTACCCTTAGTAGCGGACAAGTCAAGACTCTCAGGAGTCTCATTGACCGAATAAAGAGGAACTACGAGTTGGAGAAGAAACTGGAGAAACTTCAGGAACAAATAAAAACAATGGCTGATTACTATATCATGGACTTTGTGCAAGACAATCCAAGGTTTACCATCGAGGATGTCGAGAATCGTCTGATGAAGATAAATTACAAATCATACATCGATAAGACACGTGACTTATGATAAACAACGATGTTCTGATTAAATTTGCAAGATCCAGAATAAACTCAGGCCATTGCCTGGGAGACAACTGGGTTGACTATGCCAGGACCCTGAGGAGACAAATCTTAGATATCGAATCAGGATTCCCTGGGATCGGGGATAACGACTTGGACCTGGCCTTGACAGAAACAGTCAAGCCTGGCATGGTTGTGATCCTGTCAGACACCTTGGACACCCTTGGCCAATCTGACAGTGCACCGGTCTTAGGAAAAATCCTGGAATCCTCGGAGAGTCCCGAGAAAGCACTCCTGGAGATTCATGGATTCGGGAAGGGTCTCGATTTTATTCGAGACCCTGATCGTTTGTTAAGGCCTGGTCAGGTGATTGGTGTTAATCTACTAGAGTGGCCGACTTCCTTAATATTGAAATCAAAACCAAGAGACAATGGAGGAAGTTTATACTTCTACTACAACAAACACACTAGAGATTCAAGATGGTGATGAGGAGTTTGCTAGGCATGTTATCACTGAACTACTGGAATGTGGAATTCCAGGGGACGCGATAAGATGTGAATACTTCGATGAGACCAGCGGTAGTAGCCTGAAATATGTTGCACCACGAAAGATTATCGGAGTACGAATTAGCATTTTCGGTTCTCTACTGTTCAAGAGAAGTAACGGAAACATGTCATACAAAAAGACCTCTACCTCAGACTGGATTTTCATGACACCGGATGAACTCGACAAGTACATATTCCGAGCACTTGTCGAGTACGGTAAACTCATGTGGATAGAGAATAATCTATGTTTCTAGATACGATCCACTACAAAGACATGCCAGATGAGTCGTGGTCTGTACTTGATATCGTGACCAAACAGGTCACCTGGATTATTATTGACTTCGGTGTACCAGACTGTTGTATTAAGATCGAGAAAGAGAAGAATCCGCAGAACAGTAATTCTTGTCGAGTCAGGTTCTGGATCTTAGACTATATATTTTTCGGAATTACCTGGTGGGGCCGATCAGAATATACATCCTATCAGCTAGTTCAAAACTGTACCAACAAGTTGGGACGAAAGACCGAAGAATTCTCGTCGATCTCCGAAGCAGTGCCAGAAATCAAGAGAGAACTTCTCAGAATTTTTGATGAGGTAATCAAAAATGATTAAATATGCACCCGTCACGGGTGCATTTCCTTATGTATGTCTAATAAAATATACGAAATGAAAGTAACATGTGAGAAAGTTCTGGTATCAATCCAGAAGGAGCCAGAGTCTACCAAGACGGCGTCTGGCTTAAGTTTACCGAATCCGAACGTCGCTGACGGTATCGAGAGCGCTATTGTAGTAACATCTGGTAATAACGACCAGGTAACAAAAGGAGACCACGTCCTTATCTACAAGGGCAGTGGTAAAGAGTTCACGAATCCCGATGATGGCAAGAGATATCGGGTTATTGCATTATCAGAAATTATCGTAGTATTATGAGCAAAAAGATTATTAAAGGAAACGGTCCAATCGTAGAGGGTGTCAAAGAGGTAGTAGATACCATCAAGGTTACCCTCGGACCCAAAGGAAAGTGTGTGGCAATTCAGAATTCCTTCGGAAACCCAGACATCACTCGTGATGGCGCAACTGTCGCCAAGAGTATCGAGTTGTCTGATCCCGGCAAGAATGTTGGTGCTACACTTGTAAAAAATGCTAGTATTCAGACAGAGGAGCAGGTCGGCGACGGCACAAGCTCTGTCAGCATCCTGGCCAATGAGTTCATTGAGGCCGGCAAGAAGTATCTGGATAACCCAGAGATCAACCTGAATGAGCTCAAGAACGGCATGGAACTGGGTGTCGAATACGTCAAGGAATATATCAAGAAGACTGCCATTCCGGTAGCTGACGATCTCGAGAAGATAAGACGTGTCGCCACAATCTCCGCCAACAATGATACCGTGGTAGGTAACCTTATTGTTGAGGCTATGGAGAAGGTGGGCATCGATGGTGTTATCACCGCCGAGTTTGCGTCTGGTCTCGACACTACCATCGAGGTAACTCAGGGATTCAAGATTGAACGTGGTTGGGCTAGTCCACATTTCGTGACCGCCCAGTCGGAGGGAAAGTGTATCCTCGACAACCCCGTTATCATGGTAGTATCGGAGCATATGTCAACTATTCCGCCACTGGCACCAGTCCTTGAGGCAGTTGCCAAGCAGGGCAGATCGATTCTTATCATCGCTGATGAGGTCGATGAGATCGTCCTGAATATGTTGGCTTTCAACTCAATCAATGGAGCCCTCAAGTGCTGTGTGGTGAAGGGTATCGACTTCGGTGACTCCCGAAAGAACATAATGGAGGACATCGCCGTATCGGTCGGTGCCAACCATATCTGTCCTGAGGTAGGACTGTCCTTGTCCGACATCGACCTGAAAGATCTCGGATCAGCCGATAAGGTCGTGATCTCTAGAGACTCAACTATCATCTACGGTGGCCATGGTAATTCAGACCAGATCAAGGATCGCCTGGAGGTTATCAAAGATCGCCTTGCCGATCCGACCACAACTCAGTACGAGAAGACTAAGTTCAAGGCTAGACTCTCTGGACTCTCTGGAGGTGTCGCTGTGATCAAAGCAGGCGGTGCCTCCGAGACTGAGAAGGCCAACCGGAAGGCAACTATCGAAGATGCTATCTTGGCCTCCCAGAGTGCTATCTCTGAAGGAGTAGTCCCAGGGGGTGGCTATACTTACCTGAGAGCTTCCCAGGAAATCAAGCAATTCTCCGGCAAACAGACTATGCATTAAATCCTCGGAATCAAGCTTGGCCTGCCAAGCAGCTACGTAATCACCA
>ODAI012581575.1_pt1 | contig 11691 bp, 9 predicted proteins | sample 1539321 | NCBI WGS metagenome assembly ODAI01 (sample SAMN02144231, study PRJEB22623) | gut metagenome | biome: sheep rumen | host: Ovis aries | place: New Zealand
TCCTGAAGCCGTATTCCTTGGCCTCCTCACAGAGCTTGGTAATGTCCGCGGTGGTGGCAAAGGCTTTCAGATTAGTGTGGTCGAACATGAAGCACAAATCTTTCTCTGTCAGTTTGCTGATATCTATCATTTATGTTCCTTTCCTCCGGGCGCATCCTGTGCGGGCGGAATTGTGATCGCTTCCTTGAACTTCCTCGCAGTCTGTGAAATAATTTTAACAGATTTATGGAGGGTATACCTATGGCTAATTATGACAAAAAAGTGCTCGATTGTTTTCTTGAGAACCAGCTGCAGCTTTTTCCCGAAAAAGTCGCCGAAACGCCTGAGGAGGCGGACGATTTTCTGGAAATGATGTTCGCCGTCGTCGTCAAGGGTAAACGGGCTGTCCGCAAATATTTTGAAGAGACCGGCGTCGACATGACCGGCGAAGATATCATGCAGGCCTCCGAGGTCTTTGATATCGGCGACGGCAGATACCTGATCGTCGAGGGCTGATCCCGTCCGGCCTGATATCCGGTCAGGCTCCGAACACTTCTTCCGCGTAGTGCACCGTTGCCATTGCGTCCTTCGCATAGCAGTCCGCGCCGATCGCGTCCGCGTATTCCTGCGTCATCACAGCGCCGCCCACCACCACTCTGGTGTCGGGCTTTTTCCCGCGCAGGAGACGGATCGTCTCCTCCATGCTCACGACTGTCGTAGTCATGAGCGCGCTGAGACCTACAAGTTTTATATTCTCATTTACCGCCGTGTCAACGATGACCTCCGGCGGTACATCTTTGCCCAGGTCAAGAACCTCGTAGCCGTAATTTTCCAGCATAACTTTGACAATGTTCTTCCCGATGTCATGGATATCGCCCTTGACCGTGGCCAGAATGATCCGTCCCTTCACCTCCTGAGGCTGCCCCTTCATAAATTCCTTGACCACTTCAAAGGCCGCCTTGGCGGCTTCCGCGCTCATAAGAAGCTGCGGCAGGAAGATCGTTCCGGCTTCAAACCCTTTTCCCACCTGATCGAGGGCGGGAATCAGATCGCGGTCGATCAGATCCAGCGCCGCTGTATCCTTAAGGGCATTTCTCGCCGCTTCCGCCGCGCTCTGGGACATTCCCCTCAAAACGCTCTCTTTGAGGCTCATAGAGGTATTCCCTGAACTGCCTGAGGCGCCGGGAACGCCCTCCGTCCCTTTAACAGCTTTTTCGGCAGGAGCTCTGTCACTGGTCCCCGCATAGGCTTCGATAAATTCCCTGCACTGGGGATCAAGTCCTGCCAGCGCGCAGTAAGCCCTGTATGCTTCCATCATGTCCTCGTTTCCGGGATTCATGATCGCCGCCGACAGGCCGCTCTGCAGTGCCATAGCGAGGAAATAGGAATTGATCATCGCTCTTCTGGGAAGTCCGAAAGAAATATTGGACACGCCCAGGATCGTATGCCCGTGCAGTTCATCCCTGACTCTTCGAAGAGTCTCCAGCGTCACAAGGGCGGAGGTGTTGTCGGAAGAGATCGTCATGGCGAGGCCGTCGATCACAATGTCCTTCCTGGGAACACCGTATCTGTCCGCCGCCTCATAGATCCTGCGGGCAATACGGATCCTGCCCTCCGCGTCGGAAGGGATCCCGTCCTCGTCAAGGACCAGCGCCACCAGGACGCCGCCGTATTTGCGGACAAGGGGAAATACCGTCTCGATACTCTCTTTTTTGCCATTTACCGAGTTGACCATGGGCTTTCCGTTATAGATGCGCATGCTCCGCTCGAGCGCGGCAGGATCCGTAGTATCGATCTGCAGAGGCAGCGCGAGCACACTCTGAAGCTTCTGAACAACTTCCGACAGCATCTGCGGTTCATCGATCTCAGGCAGTCCCACATTCACATCGAGGATATGGGCGCCGCTGTCCTCCTGCCGCAGTCCCTCTCTGAGGATATACTCGATATCATTGTCCCGAAGGGCCTGTTTGAACTTCTTCTTGCCGGTGGGATTGATACGCTCTCCGATGATCACAGGCTTTCCGCCGATCTCCACGCACTGGGAGAAGGAGCTGACAACCGTCCTGTACTTGGGAACGGGCTCCCTGAAAGGGATCTTTTTAACGCGCTCCGCCGTCAGCCGGATGTGCTCCGGAGTCGTGCCGCAGCAGCCTCCTACGGCCTGTACGCCCATCCCGGCGATCTTTTCCATACGGTCGGCGAATTCCTCAGGCCCTACATTGTAAACGGTCCTGCCGCCTTCTGTGCGGGGAAGGCCCGCATTGGGATTGACGATCACAGGTATGCTGCAGACTTCCGTGAGCCGCTCTACGATAGGGATCATCTGCTCGGGTCCGAGTCCGCAGTTTACGCCAAGGGCGTCCACACCAAGACCTTCCAGGAGCGCCACTGTGGAATCTACGCTGCCGCCGGTCAGCATTTTCCCCTGACCGTCAAAGGTGACGGTGACCAGGACCGGCAGGTCACAGTTCTCCTTGGCCGCAAGGACCGCTGCCTTCGCCTCATAGCTGTCCGACATCGTCTCGATCATGACCAGGTCCGCGCCCGCGCGGCTCCCGTATCTGACCACTTCACCGAACAGCTGCACTGCGCTCTCGAACGGAAGATCTCCCAGAGGTTCCAGGAGTTTCCCGGTGGGTCCGATGTCCAGCGCCACATAGGCATCCTCGCGTCCGCACCGGCGCCTCGCTTCTTTCGCGAGATTCACCGCCGCAGTCACGATCTGCTCCAGATCATCGGGAAACTTAAGCGCGTTTGCTCCAAATGTATTGGTGTTGAAAATATCGCATCCGGCCCGCAGATATCCGCTGTGCAGGTCTATGATATCCTCCGGTCTTCTCAGATTCCATGTCTCGGGAAGTTCTCCTCCCCGCAGTCCCCTTGACTGCAGGATCGTCCCCGTTCCGCCGTCAAAGATCAGCCATTCCTTTCCAAGGCGCTCTCGCAAATCTTTTCTCATCTTATTCACACTTTCTCAAATTCGGTTAAGCGGACTGCGGTTCACTCATTCCCGGTTCCGCGGCTTTTCTCAGACTCTGTAGGCGCAGTTTGCTGACGCCTTACAGCTGTCGCAGCCTCTGCCGCGGCTCTCTCCCGGCCTGTCCGACACTCCGATCAGCGCCGTGACCGACTTGCTGGGCGTCATGAGCAGCGTCCCGGTGAGACTGACCCCGATTTCCTTGGGCATGTTAAGGATCCTGCTGATATCCTTCTGCAGTTCCAGCGGCAGGTCCCCGTAGCCCGGAGAATATCTGGGCCGAGTACAGAGCCCGTCCAGCTCCGCTTCCCGCCGGATCCTTTCATTGATCTGGTCACACCATGTCTCCGTCATAGCCGCCGCAGCCGCCTGAAGGATCACTGCCCGGCTCATCTGTGAGACACTCGCCCTGCGGATCAGCCGGTCAGGACCGGGGCCGAGCGTCACAGCCATCAGGTAAGCGCCGCAGCACCCGGCCAGGTTCCTGGCCAGATCCCTGCTCCGGATCTCCAGGTTCCCCAGGCACAGGAGCGGAATTTTGTCCTGCTCTGTTTTGACAGACAGCGGAAATTTCTCATATACAAATCTGGGCGTGACCTCTCTCTGCAAGTCCCCGATGCACTCCTTGATCTCTGCGCGGACACTGTCGTCCGGGACCGCTCCGCGATAGCCCAGATACCGTATAACTTCATTGATATCCGGTGTAAGATCCATTTTCCGATTCCCTCTTCTTTTCGTTTATTTCTGGATTGTATTAATCTTACCCAATCCTCTGCCTGTGTGCAACAATTGCCCGCAGGTCTCCCTTCCCTGCCGCGCGGGAATTGACACCCGCCCGAAAAAGGCAGTATAGTTAAATCCTGCGAAGGAGGAAACATATATGTCTGAAAACAGAATTCATAGAAGTTCCGACGCCTCTTCGCCAAAAAAGCGAAACGGAAATGTCACAGTCAGAAACTACCTGATCATCGCAGCGCTCGTCACAGCCGCCATTGTGATCTTCGTGTTCGGCATCAATAGATGGAAGATCGATTTCAAGCTGATCGGCGAATCCAGCGTGACATCGGAATGCGGAGAACCTTACAAGGACCAGGGGGCTGAAGCGGAAGTTACCGGGTCGATCCTGTCTTTCGTCCACCATCCGATCTCTGTAAAGGTGTCTACTGAGAGAGTCAACATACACGAGCCGGGAACTTACGTTGTAACCTACTCCGCCAAATTTATGTGGCTCTCCGCCAGCTCGACCAGGGATGTAGTCATAGTAGATACGACCCCTCCGGTGATCGAGCTCAAACACATTGACGATTACTACACGCTCCCCCATCACGCCTACGAGGAGGAGGGATTCACCGCTACGGACAATCACGACGGCGACATCACTTCGAAGGTCGTGAGCGAAGAAAAAGACGGCCATGTTTACTATACGGTTTCCGACCAGTATGGAAACAAAGCCACTGCAGACCGCGAGATCTTCTACGATGACAGAAATGCCCCCGTGTTCAGCTTCCCTTCCGGAGAAGAGGGCTTCCTGTTCCAGGGCCAGACCTGGGAGGATGACGTGCAGGCAGAGGACGACGCCGACGGAGACGTCTCCGACAGAGTTAAATCCGAAGGAAGTGTCGATACAGGTAAAGTCGGCACCTATATCATCACTTATACCGTCTCTGATGAATGGGGAAATGTGGCGAAGAAGAACAGATATGTGACCGTCAAGAGAGTTCCCGTGACCGCAGATGAAGCGGCTGCGGCCGCCGTGATCACTCCTGTCTCCGCGCAGGCTGCCGCAAACGCCAATACTGCCGCAAACGCCGCGCCGGATACTACCGCAAATGCCGCGGCAGGTGCAGGTGCCGCAGCCGCACAGACTGCAAAGCCTGCCACGGCGGATCCCAAGAAGATCATCTACCTGACTTTTGACGACGGCCCCGGCAAATACACAGAAGAGCTCCTTAAGATCCTGGATGACCACAAGGTCCTCGCGACCTTCTTCGTCACCGCAGCCTACAAGGACTATCAGGACCTGATCGGCAAAGAATACAATGCCGGCCACAGCGTGGGTGTTCACACCGCAACCCACGAATACAGCGAGATCTACGCCAGCACCGACGCTTATTGGGAAGACTTCAACAAAATGCAGGATATCATTCAGGAGCAGACGGGCTGCAGGACAGATATCTTCCGCTTCCCCGGAGGAGCTTCCAACACAGTCAGCGCAAACTACAGTAAGGGTATCATGACAGAGCTCGCCAGGCAGTCCGCTGAGAAGGGCTACATCTATGTCGACTGGAACGTCACCAGCGGCGATGCCGGCGATACCACGGACAGCGAAGTCCTGTACCAGAACATGATGAAGGGAATCCACACTTATGAGAATTCCTTTATCCTCTGCCACGACATCAAGGATTTCACCATTGCCACGATGGACCGCTTCATCACAGATGCACTCAAGGAAGGTTACACCTTCCTTCCGATCACCAGCGAGTCCAAAACTTGCCACCACGGAATCAACAACTAAATAACGGAAAAAACCGCCCGCAGGAATTCTCATTCCGCGGGCGGCTTTTTTATACTTTTCATTTTTTTAAACTCTGCAGAAATTCATCCGCACTCTGCATTTCTATCTTAGTCGCATCTATCGCGTCCTCTTCATCATAGATAAAAACAAGCGCGTCATGATAGCCGGCCTCGGACACGGTGGATCCCTCCCACTTGTAGTTGTATTCCGGCTTCCCGGCCTTTGTGTAAGCCGTCACAGCGGCATCAGTTGTTCCGAAGATACCGCTCTGGTACACCTCAAACCGGCTTCCGGTATAGACATAGATTTGATCCGTGAACAGATTTCCAGTACCGCTTCTGCTCAGCAGCAGATTCTCCTTATTCAGATAGGAGAATGCGCTGCTTACCTTGGTCTCCTGAAGGACCCCGTCGCGATAGAACACGATCTTAGCCCCTTTATCTACTGACGTTCCCCACTCCAGCAGTTCCGGGAATCTGTCGTCATTGACGTAAATCAGTGCGAACCGGTCATAGGAATCCGGGTCCGCCTCCGCCACTTCCGCCGCGTAAGCCTCCATCCGTCCGCCGAACTTTTCCCTGTCTGCGCCTGTCTTTACAAAATGGGCGATTCCCGACAGAGTCATCTCTGTCACGGAACTGTTGATCTTCGCGGTCAGCTCTGCGTCCAGATGCGGTATTGCGTCCTCATCAAACCTGTAGAACCGGGCTTCCCTGCCATCCGGCCGCCCTTCACCCGTGATCTCATATTCGCAGATCGTAACGATCTCCTTCCTTCCGTCGCCGTCATAGTCCCCAAGGTCTACTGCCGTCACGCCCCTGAATATCCTGTCCTTTCGGATATTCCGGCTGTCCATGCCGTCAAGCCTGCACAGCACATCCGAATCTTTGACGAAACAGAAGTCGACGTCAGCATTCTCTGAAGCGTCCCGGTCCGGCTTATAAGCGCAGAATTTCACTTTTCCGAAGCCCTCGGTCTCCACTTCGCAATAGGGAGCGACCAAAAGGTCTTTCTCCAGCCAGAGACGGTTCGCGCAGAATCTGTAGTTGTCGCCGTTTCTCTTGAGGATAGCCTCATATACAGGTATATGCCAGCCGTCCAGGTCCCCTGCGTATCTGCGGGCCCTGTAGTGCACCCTGTAGTAATCTCCCTGAACCGCTGCATCTGTCACTTCAAATTCGCAGATATTGGTCTCCTCGTCGCCATGGCACTGATAATAGGTGTCATAGTCCTCGAGGTAGGTCCAGCCCGGCTGATGCGTAAGTTCGTCAAGGGATACCCCTGCCTTATACTGAAGATAGTCCGAGACCTGCTGGGCACCCATCCCGAACAGGTTAACCGTATCTTCCTCGCCGGTCTCCTCCGTGTAAGCTTCCCGCTCTTCCTCAGTCGGGGTCATCAGCTCCAGGCCCGCTCCCGTAAAGAAGGCCTGTTCCGCATTCAGATCCTGAGGTTTTTCGTAAACTGAGAGAAGAAAACCATAATTACCGACATCGTTTATATATTCCTGCAGCTCCCTGCACTCCTCATCTGACAGTTTCCTGGCTTTCTGGGCGTTTCCCTGCTCCTGGGATGCCGCGATCTCCGAGACAGGAGCAGTTGCGGCAGTTTCCCCGCTGGAAGTCTTCGCAGGCTCCTCAGTCGCATTTTCAGACAAAAACAAGGCGTCGGTGACGTCTGTAACGCCTCCCGAAGCCTCTTCCTGTCCACACCCCGTCAGGATCATGATTCCCGATAAAATGAATGGAATAAGGACACTGAGTCCTTTCGATCTTTGCATATCCGCGTACCTTCTCCACATTCCCCCCGGAACTGGTTATAGGCTTATTATAGCAGACTCTTCCTCCTCTGTCAGCCTGCGATATGCACCCGGCGGCAAACTGCCGTCCAGCGCAAGCGGCCCCATGGACAGCCTTTTCAGGTATAGTACTTCCCTTCCAACTGCCTCGAACATCCTCTTGATCTGGTGGAATTTTCCCTCCCGGATCGTCACTTTTACTTCATTGCCGGGATCAAGGATCTCCAGCCCCGCCGGCATGGCCGTAAACGTCTCATCTACCCTGAGTCCCTCTGCGAACAGCCGGCGCTCTGTTTCTCCTACCGGGGCGTCCAGCCTGGCAAAATATACCTTGTCCACATGGTTTTTGGGCGACAGCAGCCTGTGCGCCAGCTCTCCGTTATTCGTGATCAGAAGCAGCCCTTCCGTATCCCTGTCGAGCCTTCCGACAGGAAACAGGCCCTTGCGCTGCTGCCCTTCGAGCAGGTCCAGCACAGTCCGGTCCCTTGTGTCCTCTGTGGCGGAGATCACTCCCGCGGGTTTGTTCATCAGATAGTACACGAACTGCTCATACGCGACTCTCTCTCCGTCCATGAAGATCTCGTCGCCTTCCTCCACATGCATGGAGGCATCCCTGGCTTTCACGCCGTTTACGGTGACCCGTCCCGCCCGGACGGCCTTTTTGAGCTCGCTTCGCGTTCCTGCTCCCATTTCCGACAGATATTTATCCAGCCTCATTTCCGACCTCAGATCTTAAACCGGTATCCCACGCCCCAGATCGTCTCGATGTACTGCGGTTTGGAGGTGTTGTACTCGATCTTCTCCCTGATCTTCTTGATATGCACAGTGACCGTAGCGATGTCGCCGACGCTCTCCATATTCCATATTTTGGCAAAGAGTTCTTCCTTGCTGAACACATGATTGGGGTTCTCCGCAAGGAAAGTGAGCAGGTCGAACTCCTTGGTGGTGAAGTTCTTCTCCTCGCCGTTGATCCATACTCTTCTCGCCGTCTTGTCGATCTTGAGACCGCGGATCTCGATGATGTCATTCGCCTTCTGTCCGGCGCCGACAAGTCTTTCATAGCGCGCCATATGCGCCTTCACGCGGGCCACCAGCTCGCTGGGGCTGAAGGGCTTGGTGATATAGTCGTCCGCGCCGAGGCCAAGGCCGCGGATCTTGTCGATATCGTCCTTCTTCGCCGATACCATGAGGATCGGCACATTCTTCTCCTCCCGGATCTTCCTGCATACCTCAAAGCCGTCCATCCCGGGCAGCATCAGGTCCAGGATGATCAGGTCAAAATCCTCCCTGAGGGCAGTCTGAAGGCCCTTATCCCCTCTGTTCTCTATTTTGACTTCAAAGCCGCTCAGTTCCAGATAATCCTTCTCCAGATCCGCAATGGCAACTTCATCTTCAATGATCAAAATCCTGCTCATATTTCTCTACCTCCACTGGCTGCATCCTGCCCGATACTTCCCGGGCCTTCTATCAAATCTCTTCCACGTAGTCGTCCATATCATCGGTCTCGTGATACTTGCGGATCACGAAATGCACGCAGGTCCCCTCTCCTTCCCGGCTGGTCGCCCAGACATAGCCGCCGTGGTCCTCGATGACCTTTCTGACGATGGACAGGCCGATCCCGCTGCCGCCCTGTGCGCTGCTGCGCGATTCGTCCGTCCTGTAAAACCTGTCGAAAATATTGGGAAGATCCTTCGCGGGAATTCCCATTCCGTTGTCCTCGATCTCAATTCTGACGGAATCATGCTCGTCCAGGATCCGTATATCGATCTTCCCTTCCGTCTTGTCCATATATTTTACACTATTCCCGACAATATTGTTGATAACTTTTTTGAGCTGTTCGGGATCCGCGACGATCGTCGTGTCCGGGGAGACCAGATTGCTGTAGTTAAGTGTGATCCCCCGCGATTCTATATCCATGCCGAGTTCTTCTACACAGTCGCCAAAATAGTCCGCGACATTGATCTTGTGGAAATTATAGGGGATCTTGTTGTTGTCGATCTGCGAATAAAGCGTCAGCTCGTTGATCAGCGTGTTCATATCATTCGCTTTGCTGTAGATCGTCCGCAGATACCGCTCTCTCTTCTCAGGCGTATTGGCCACGCCGTCGATCAGTCCTTCCACATATCCCTTGATGGATGTGATCGGCGTCTTGAGATCATGAGTGATGTTCGTGATCAGCTCGCGGTTCTGTCTCTCCCTCTCAAGCTTCTCCTCCGCGTTCTCCTTGAGCCGCAGCCTCATCTCCTCATAGTTGTTGTAAAGGCTGCCGATCTCGCCCTCCTCGCTGGTCTGAAGGCGGTAATCAAGATTGCCGTCCCTGATATTATTCATAGCAGCATTAAGTTTGCCTATAGGGTCGAAGAAATTCCCTTCCAGCCACCTGGTCAGCAGGATCGCTGTAAACAAAAGGATCAGGACCATGGCGACAAACATCTCTCCCAGAAACTTTCTCGAGACCAGGGCCACCGCCCTTGTGATGATGAAAATGCTGCCCTCCGAACCGTCCTCAAAGGTAAAATCCAGCTGCTTGACCACCTTGACCATGCTGTCGATATAATATCCGGTTCCCTGGTTCTGCCGGCCGTGCCCGTAAGCAGGCAGCACCTGGAAATCCTTGGCCGCCGCCTCCTCATTTCCCGTATAGTAGAGATCCGATCCCTTCCTGACGATGATATAAGAATTGCTGACGTTTACCCTCTCCGAGAGGGACTGCAGGTAGCCGGGATCCTCGACCAGTGAAGGGTCCGCGTCCAGATCCGCCTGTATTTTTTCATAAGTGCTGTCGAGCAGCTCGCTGTATTGCTTGTAGTCATCTGTCAGCGACACGTACTCCTGATAAGAAACGGCGCCGTCCCCGCTGTCCCCGCGCGCCAGGAAATTTCCGATCACGATAAAGGACAGGATAAACAAAATGACCGGCAGAACGAGCACGATCGAAAACGCTATGATAAGTCTCCGCCTGAAAGTCATAAAATCAGCCTCCCGTGCCGCTGTGCGGCGAAATCAAACAGGTGTGAAGCACACCACTTTATATTATCTCATACTCTCTCAGAAAACGCCACGGTGCCCTTGCGAAGCTTCTTCTCCGGTGTCATAATGACATCAGTTTCTATGATCAGCCAATGGAGGTCCTTATGGAAAAAATCACAAGTTTTACGATCAATCACCTTGACCTGGAGCCGGGCGTCTATGTCTCCCGCAAGGACCGCTACGGCAATGCAGTGATCACGACCTTTGACCTGCGTATGACCGCCCCCAACAGAGAGCCGGTCATGAACACTGCGGAGATGCACACCATCGAGCATCTGGGTGCCACATTTCTCAGGAATCACCCCGGATTTGCGGACAAGACCGTTTATTTCGGCCCCATGGGATGCCGGACCGGCTTCTATATGCTTCTTGCAGGCGATTATTCCTCCCGGGAGATCGCCCCTCTGGTGACGGAAATGTTCGAATTTATCAGGGATTTCCACGGAGAGATCCCCGGTGCCGCCCCCAGGGACTGCGGGAACTGGCAGGACCAGAATCTCGGCATGGCCAACTGGCTCGCTGACCGCTACCTTACCCGCACGCTGACCGATATAGATGAGAAACATCTTGTATATCCGGAATAAATAGTGCTATGGGCCGGACACTTCGGCAAAAAAGAGCGGACAGCCGCTTCCCCTGCATTTTTAAGGGGCACGGCCGTCCGCGCGCTTTTTGTTCACTGCGATATTTCTCCGGCTTTCCTCCCTGCTCAGAAAGATCTCACCATGTGCTCCACAAGGGAAGCGCAGTGCTCCGCCGCCTTGGCTTCGAAAGCTTCGTAGGACATCTCGGTGCTCTCGTCCGCCTTGTCGGAGATCGCTCTGACAATCACAAAGGGGATCTTGTTGATGTAAGCCGCCTGAGCGATAGCCGCGCCTTCCATCTCCGTGCACAGACCGCCGAACACTTCCTTGATCCGGTCTTTTCTGGCTCTGTCGCAGATGAACTGGTCGCCGCTGACAACGCGGCCTTCAAATACGCCGATTTCAGGAGCTGCCTCTCTGCATGCCTTCACTGCCGCCACCCGCAGAACCGGGTCCGCAGGGAATGCGAGCGTATCCAACTGCGGCACCTGCCCCGGTTCGTATCCGAGTCCGGTCACATCCATGTCATGATACATTGCGTCAATGGAGACCACGATGTCTCCGATATCGATCTCTTCTTCAAGGGAACCTGCGACTCCGGTATTGACCACATGAGTGATTCCGAACAGATCGCTCAAGATCTGCACGCACAGGCCTGCGCTGACCTTTCCGATCCCGCAGCGGACCACTACTGCCTCTGTCCGGCCGATCCTGCCTTCATAGAAATGCATTCCTGCTCTCTGCGTCTCTTTCGCTCCGTCCATGCACCTGACAAGACGCGCCACTTCAACTTCCATTGCTCCGATAA
>ODAI013392273.1_pt1 | contig 11691 bp, 10 predicted proteins | sample 1539321 | NCBI WGS metagenome assembly ODAI01 (sample SAMN02144231, study PRJEB22623) | gut metagenome | biome: sheep rumen | host: Ovis aries | place: New Zealand
CATGTGGAAGAAGCTGCGGAACTGATCGGTGAGTTTGAAATCGTACCGGCCGCTGTCGCCGTAAAAGCAGTTCCTGCCTGCAATATTGTATGCATCAGAAATCAGGAAATGCAGCAGAAACTGTCCGGGTATCTGGCCGTACTCATGGAACAGAACCCCAAGGCCGTCGGTGGTCAGCTGCCTGCTGAAGACTTCTATTTTGTTGAATGACCCGCATAGCAAAAAGCATGCCGCATGGCATGCTTTTTTTATACATGAAAACCGTACCCACGTTATTCCTGCACACGCTCCGGCCTGAAAAGTCGCGACCATCGCCATTCTTCCCTGCGCGTAAGCATGGTCAGGGACAGCAGCTGGCCCCGGTTTGGCAATGGTATGATTGAAAACCAGTCAGGATGCAGGAATACAATCCGGCTCCATGCATCCACAGCCTCCGGGAGTCTTCCATCCCTGCGCACAGCGTCTTCGCAGAGCAGTGCAAACTCCCTGCAAAGAGGCAATACTTTGGCATCCGGCACGGAGACCATGGACAGGTCTGGTTCTCCGTTCACTTCGGCCATTACAATCCGGTCGGTACAGATGTTTTCCCAGTCCAGTGCACAGCCGCTGTATACCGGATAGTGCAGATAATCAAAGTCGGTCCATATGTAATGCGTATGATCCAGAAATTTTTCCCGGCTGTGCGCAAGGATATGCGCATGGCTCAGCTCGACATACCGGCAGGCTTCATCCCCGCGCAGAACGGCTTCCGTGGGCAGGCCATACCTGCGCTTGAATTCCAGGATATTGGGATGACTCAGAAGAAGCTTGCGTATGTTTGCCGGGTCTGCATAGCATAGCAGCGATACATGCCGGATCTGGATCATCCGCCGGAATGCAGCCAGTCTGACATCATCCAGACCGGTATCTCCCGGCAGCGACAGGAAAGCCGTGACCATAAGCGGTTCAATTGTGCTTCTCCGGTTATCCAGGTTACGGAACATTTCCTGGGCTCTGACAGTCCATGGCACACGCATGGGTACCTGAAGATCTGCAGTCATCAGGCCTGTCCGGATCATGGATGAAATCGAGCCATCATTCAGGGAAAGGCCGAAGTGGCGGCCAAACTCACGCATGGCAGCTGTGTTCTGCACATGCACTGTCCAGGATTCCAGGGGCATACGCATCCGCAGAAGCGGTGTTCTGAGTGTGTACAGTTCCCAGCGCTGCTCAAACGCCTGCAGGAACAACGGCTGTTCTGTTATAGTTACCTGCTGGAAAAACGCAGCCGGGCCAAAACAGAAAGAAGGATTGAGAAAGGCAGCACGCATGGAACGCGATGCATAATGCAGGGCTATCCCCTGCCTGAATGTCATATCTCCATTCGCGTCCGGGCCATCTGAAGCCACGGGCATGACCGCATCCACACAATCCGAATCAGAGGGCAGCCATCCCGTAAGCACTGCGCGTTTTCCACAGCTTTTCCGCTCATGAATGATCGCCGAATCCCAACCATGGGTAAACAGCATCTGTTCATGCGCCATAAGGACCATATTCTCACCCTGCCAGAAGTCCATACCGTTCTGCCAGGGACTGTCACCGATCCGGTAAAGAATGCTGCCGGTCTCAGTCATATAGGTTTCTTCTTCTTCGGAAGGGAATACCGACAATGTCAGCCCAAAACTGATCCTTTCAGGATGCCTTGCCATGTTCAGGGCATTCAGAACAGTCCCATCCAGTGCCGTATAGGATTGTCCACTCATCAGGATCAAAATGCGCTCCATGTCGACAGCCTCCTTTCTCAGCCCTTGATCTTCCCCTTCAGAAGCAGGGAAATCGTATACAGTGCGGCTGCATAAATCACAATCGCGGCGCCTGCGGATGTGTTCCAGCTATATGCGCTGAACAGGCCTGTGATCCCGCTGACCAGCGCAAAAAGCACACTCAGGCAGGCATGCTGCCGGCTTGACCGGGCCAGATTCCTGGCAGCAGCAGCGGGTAAGATCAGGAGTGCATTGATCAGCATCATGCCCACCCAGCGAATTGATAGCATGACGATAATCGCGACCAGAACCGCGAACGCACACTCGAGAACGCGTGTCCGTACGCCCCTTGAATGCGCCAGTGAATCATTGATGCTTGTCAGCAGCAGACCATTATACATATACATCCACAGTCCGCTTCCCAGCACAAGTGCCAGCAGCAGAAGCAGCAGATCATTCGGCGTAACCGCCAGGATATCACCTATGAGCAGTGAGGAATATTTTGCAAACCCGCCGCCCCGTGACAGGATCACAAGCCCGAACGCAACCGATGTGGAGGAGCAGACTGATATAACCGTATCCGCAGAGGTCTGGGCCTTATGCCGGATCAGAATAATCAGCAGTGCCCATATGACGCCGAAAATCAGCATGGCCAGCAGATCACTGCGTATGCCAAGCACAATCCCGAGGCCGATCCCTGTCAGGGCACTGTGTCCGAGTGCGTCCGAGAAAAACGCCATCTGTTTGTTGACCGCCATGGTTCCGAGCAGTCCCAGAAGTGGTGTCAGCAGCAGCACTGCCAGCAGTGCATGCTTCATAAAACCAAACCGGAGTGCTTCCAGAGGAAGCAGGACATCCATCAGATGATCAATCATTTCCATAACGGTGCCCGCTCCCTTCTCTTGCCAAAAACACTGCCAAACTCGGCAGATCCGAAAACCACCTGCGGCGGCCCCTGAACCAGTACGGAACGGTCAAGAAGAATCACCTGATCGGCATACTCATGGACCAGCTTCAGGTCATGACTGACCATCAGAATGGCCATGTGTGCCCCGAACCGCAGTTCATTGACCGTATCCAGAAACAGCCTCTGTCCGTTTTCGTCCACTCCGGAGATCGGTTCATCCAGAACCAGCAGGTCTGGCGCAGGTTCCATAGCCAGAGCCAGAAGAATACGCTGGAGTTCACCACCGGAGCAGCGGCCCAAGGGCCGCATAATCAGACCTTCCGCGTGCACACGTTCCAGGGCTTTCATGATTTTCTCATCCGTTTTTTTGCTGATTCCCGTCCATACGGGACGTTTTGAGAAAGAAGCAGCCATCAGATCCCGGACCGTGACCGGCATATCCCGGTCAAACTCCAGTTGCTGAGGTACATACCCTTTGGTCAGGTGTGGCACCTCATGCTGGTCTCCGTCCTCATGCCGTATACTCCCCTGATAGGGGATCTCGCCCAGAAGTGCGCGGATCAGTGTTGTCTTCCCGGCGCCGTTCTGGCCGATGAGCATAGTCAACTGACCACAGTGAATATGCATGTTCACGTCATGCAGGACTTCCTGTCCACCTCTGGTTACCGATACATGGCTCAGGTCAATCCGGCAGAGCCTGCATGCATCACGATTCAGCATGGAATCCTCCTGTTACTCTGTTTATTGTTTGCCGGGCATATCCAGCTGACTTGTCTGTATATGCACATCCATCTGCGGGTATGGAATTTCAATTCCGGCCTCGTCCAGTGCCAGCTTGACCGATTCCGTCAGTTCATAGTACAGCGGCCAGTAGTCTGCATTCTTCGCCCAGACGCGGATGATAAAATCCAGACTGCTGTCAGCACAGGCTGAAAACTGAATGCTTGGTTCAGGCTCTTCAAGCACAGCCGGTTTTCCTGATATGGCACGTGCGAGGATTGCCTTCACTTCCCGGATATCCGCACTGTAACTCACGGAAACTTTCAGTTCCATCCTGCGTTTTCCGTTGCGGCTGAAATTGACGATTGCCGTATTGGTCATGCTGCTGTTTGGCATACTGATCAGGCGGTTATCCGGCGTTACAAGCTCGGTATAGAACACACCCACTTTCTGAATGGTTCCTTCCAGGTCCCCGATCTTCACATACTCATCAACCCGCACAGGCTGCAGGATCAGCAGCAGAAAGCCCCCGACCAGGTTGCTCAGTGCGCCCTGCATGGCCAGGGAAATCGCAACGCCTGCAGATGCAATCATTGTCACAACAGAGGTCATGGGTATACCCATGGCATTGGCGGCCGTAAGTATGACAATGGCATACAGCACAATCCGGATCAGATTGTCTATGAATTTCCAGACTGTAGCCTCAATCGGCACACGCTTTTTACGTTTGTCGTACAGCTTCAGTACCCAGTGTACAAGAAAGAATCCGATCACAAGCACCAGCAGGCCACGGAGCAGCTGGACTCCCTGTGTCTTGAGGAATGCTGTCAGACTGTCATAGTACTCAAGCATCATAAAGCAGCTCCTTTCCGGCTGGTCGCATCCGACCTGGCAGGCAAATCAGAGTACCGGACTCTTCCAGTGGCCCTGTGTATGCTGTGAAGCTTCCTGTGCTGATGTGTTCATGACAAAAAAGCCGTGTCTGCCTTCCGTCTGAACTTCCTTGCGCAGGTCAAGTATTCTGGCATCCATGAGTCGGACCATACAGCCCTCAGGCAGACGGACCCGTTCCAGTGGCCACTCCACACCCAGCCGGTCTTTCAGTGTTTTGCCTTTCAGACTGCGTGCATCATTCCTGTCGCAGAGTGTACACTCCGCATGCCCGGTCCTGCAGCCCAGAACCGTTCTTGCCGGGCAATGCTTCAGCAGCATCAGCTGCATGCGTCCGTATGCCGGGACCAGCAGGCTTTCATTGCCATCTGTCAGTTCACAGACCTCAGACCTGTCCAGTTCCTGGGACAGGACGGCAAAACTGCAGCCCGCTTCCTCAAGGAACTGCCATGCCCGCCTGTTCATGACAGGGATTCCCGGGCCGGCCGCAATCCTGAGCGGCCACTGCAGACCCAGCTGACCCACATTATTCAGCATCACACCGCCCAGATGTTCCTGGTGCCTGTGCACAAAGTCATGCAGCATCTGCAGTGTGTTCTCCTCACAGAACATCGGGAGCATAAACCAGCTGCCGGCTTTCAGTTCAGCCATTCCTTTTTCCAGTGCTTCAGGACGGTAATCCAGGGGTTCCCAGACCGCAAGCGCATTCCCGCAGTCATGAGTGGCTCCGGCTGCATGACTGACCACGACCTTTTCCGGGCACCCATCCCGGTGCGTCTGGTATGCATCCGCCGGTTGTATACATCCCGCTTCCCGTTCAAACGCGGCAATCCGGGCCCGGGTCAGTGCATCCAGCGCCTGCCTGCGCAGCTGGTTCAGCACGGAAACCGGTACGAACGCCTGTTCTGTCCTTACTTTCAGGGTTTCCAGAACAAACGGTGTATCCCCCATTTTGCCCAGACTGCGTCTGGCATCCTCCTCGCTCAGTGCGCGGGATGTCGCGGGCTCCAGAACCGGGCCCGTGACTTCAGCAGAAACAGTGTCATCGGACAGTCTCAGAACAATCTCACGCCCCGGGTATGCAATCAGTTCACCGCTCACCCGGATCTGCGGCAACGGCACAGCCATTGCCTGCCGCAGCTGTTCCGATGACGTCAGACGCATAACGGGATCCCCCGGCTGTACACGGAGCCCTGGCCTCAGCCGCACTTTGGCAGCCGAACCGGCTTCCACGGAAGGCCCGGCATAGATCATTTCACCACCGCGCCCTCCGAACTGCAGTTCATCCTGGTCGTTCAGCTTTTTTTCAAGCAGAACTTCGGCCAGCATGGCATGCACGCTCCGGACCGTTCCCAGCCGGACCCCGGTATGACTCACATGCTCAGGATCAATCACTGCCGCATCTTCACAGCCCTGACTGTACCCGCGCATGAATCCGCCACGCTGGAAAATCTGATCCAGGGCCTCCCTTTCTCCGGGATCCGCTTTCCGGAACTGTCCTGCTTCCAGACTGTCCAGACCATTCCGGTAGACCGACGCCACAACACTCACATATTCCGGACGCTTGAGCCGGCCTTCCATTTTCACTGAGTCAACGCCTGCTGACTGCAGACTGTCAAGATCATCTCTCAGGCATACATCACGCGGGGAAAGCCAGGCACCCTTTTCACCAGAAAACGTATACTGCAGCCGGCAAGGCTGTGCACAGCGCCCACGATTTCCGCTTCTTCCTCCAATCGCAGATGAAAACAGGCACTGACCGCTGACACACACGCACTGTGCGCCATGCCCGAACACTTCAATCTCAATCCCCTGCTCGCAGCAGCGTCTGATTTCTTGAAGACTGCATTCCCGTGCCAGCACAACACGGGTGACGCCCAGTTGTTTCATCAGCCGGACCCCGCTGGCGTTATGAATGGTCATCTGAGTCGATGCATGCACCGGCAGCCCCGGATAACACCTGCGTACCATTCTGAGCAGGCCCAGATCCTGGATCAGGACTGCATCCACATGCAGGGAAGCGAGCATGCTGATAACCTGCATGGCTGCTTCCATTTCCGAATCCTTGATCAGTGTGTTCACTGTGACATGCACCCGGACATGATGAAGATGTGCAAGGGCTACTGCTTCCTTCAGTGCCTGCTCATCAAAATTGCCGGCACCGGCACGCGCGCTGAAAGCACTGTACCCCAGATAGACCGCGTCTGCACCGCAGGCGATCGCTCGCTCTAGTGCCTCCCGGTTGCCTGCCGGAAGCAGGTTCTCCATGCTCTTTCCCCCTTGTTACTTCTTGGTTTCCAGTAAAACCGCCTGCTGGCGGTTCGCTTCAGCCAGTGCTTCCTGCGTACTGTACAGTTCGCGGCGCAGCCGGCTGTTTTCGTCCTGGCTCTTGATAACCTCATCAGCCAGTGAAATAACCGCCAGGATCGAACTGGCCTGTACACTCTGATGAGTTGCCGCTGAGATTTCACGCAGGGTCCGGTCTGCCAGTGCTTCCATCCTCTGCATGTACTCATCCGTATCCGTCGACATCAGAGTATAGGCTTTCCCACCCACATGAATGGTTACTTTCCGCTTGTCCATACGCATAGCCTCCTCAGGTTACTGCTGTATTTCTGCCAGGTATCCGGGGATACCGCGCCCGCAGACCTGTTCTTCCGGCGCTTTCCCGGTTTCCCTGCTTATCCCAAAAACGGACCCGGCGCGGCAGGAAAGCCTTTTTCTGCCGCGCCGAAGCAATCAGAGTTTTGTAAACGGATACTCTTTCCCGAATGTTTCCACACGGATGGAAGCAATCACCTGATCCTCATAAGGCTTGTCCCGCATGTCCCTTGGCGCTTTCACAATCTCATCCGCAGTTTCCATGCCTTCTGTAACCTTGCCGAAAGCTGCATACTGTCCGTCCAGGTGCGGGCTGTCACTGGTCATGATAAAGAACTGGCTGCCGGCTGAATTCGGATGCATGGCCCGTGCCATGGACAGCACTCCATACGTATGCCGGACAGGATTGTCCACACCATTGAGCCGAAACTCACCACGGATATGATATCCGGGCCCACCAGTGCCTGTACCGTTCGGGTCACCGCCCTGGATCATAAATCCCGGAATGACACGATGGAAGATCAGTCCGTCATAAAAGCCGCTGTTTGCCAGTGCGACAAAGTTCCCGACAGACTCGGGGGCGGTTTCTGGATAGAGTTCACCTTTCATGGTTTTCCCATTCTTCATGACAATCTCAAATGTCGGATTCTGTGCCAAAGTTGCTTCCTCCTTCATGCTTGCGGACTACAGCCGCTGCGTTTCATTGTAACAAGGTTCTTCCGGATTGACAAGTTCACTCGCAAAACAGCCGGTGTTTCCGTTCGGCCATTTCCTCCGCGCGTTGCAGATAGACCTCAATATTGGAGACATTCGGTGCGCGTTCGATGTGCCCCTCTTCCGGGTATACACGCTTGGAGATGGCTCCGGCACCAAATGCCAGGATGTGCGTGGTCTCTTCCATCATATCCACATTATACTGACATGCATACCCGGGCAGCGCATACCCGACATTTTCCAGGTTGCCTGTCATATGCTTCTGCCGGTACAGATAATACGGCTTCATTCCCATGCATTCCGCCGTTCTTTTGCCCGCCTGAACCATACTGGCCACTTCATCCACATTGGAGGGGGACACGCCCTCTGTCTGCAGCCGGCTGGTCCGTTTGATCGCCAGGGTATGAACAGTCAGACTCTGCGGCTGCAGTTCCCGGGCCCACGCCAGCGTCTTATCAAACGCTGCGGTATCTTCCCCCGGCAGTCCCGCTATGATATCCATATTAATGTCACTGATTCCGATTTCACGTGCCATTCTGTACGCGTCCACTACCTGAGCCGCTGTATGTGCTCTCCCGATCCGGCGCAGGGTTTCATCATGCATGGTCTGCGGGTTGATCGAGATTCTGGTCATGCCCAGGTTATGAATCAGTTTCAGTTTTTCCCTGTCCAGTGTATCCGGGCGTCCGGCTTCCACTGTCCATTCGTTGGCTTCAGGGAACAGTGTTCTTGCTTCGTTCAGCAGTCTTTCCAGCTGCGCCGCTGTCAGCGAGGTTGGCGTGCCGCCACCGATATACAACGCCCTTGGACGTTTCCCCGCAGCATCCAGTGTTCTGCGTCCGGACCGCATTTCCCTGATCAGTGCATTCAGGTATGGCTCTACCAGGTGCCCATCCCCGATCTCTCCGGATGAGAAAGAACAGTATGCACACCGGGTCGTGCAGAACGGGATTCCAATATACAGGTCTGCCTGTGCGTCGTCCGGTGGCTGCATCTTCTGCTGTGAGCTTACAGTCTCTGCGAGAAGATCCGCTTTTTCCCGCAGCAGGTCAAAGCTTTCCATAAGTCTGTCCGGAACTTCCGCCTCCGGAACGCCCTGTTCCAGGGCCTCATAGAAAAGGCGTGTGGGCCGGATGCCGGTCATTGCGCCCCATGGCGGATGAATCCCGGTCGCCTTTTTCAGCAGCTGATACAATGTCTGGCGACACAACCGGCGGACTGCCCGTTTCCGGTGCAGTTCATCAAGCCGTGCATCCCCTGTTGCCTCCGGTACCGCTACGGACAGTTCATGTTCCGTAGTATGCCAGCGCATATGGCACCGGAAGCAATCAGCCTGTTCCCACACCTTCCAGTCAAACAGCGCCTGGTCTTCAAGCTCCCGGTCCTCCACGCTGAACAGCTGGGATACATGCCTCAGATCCAGGTGCAGGGCTTCCAGGTACTTCCCGATCTCTTCCATCAGCCATGACCTCCCAGAATGGTATAGCGGTCCAGAATAGGTTCCAGCCTTTTCAGCGACTCCCGCATGGCTGTGTCACTGCCGCCCGGCAGGTCGGTCCGGCCAATACCCATACGCATGACCGTATCCCCGGTAAAAAGAAGGGGATCGCAGAGAAAGCAGCAGCTTCCGGGGGTATGCCCCGGTGTATGCATGCACTTCAGTGTCATCCCGGCTTCCTCAATAGTATCGCCGTCTTCACAGAAATGATCTGCGCTGCATCCCGTAACACGAATACCCATCAGCATTTCAGAGCCGTTCAGCCATGGGTCCGTCAGCATGGGGGCATCCTTATGGTGAATCCAGACATGGATCCCGGGCGCTGACAGCGCCTGCAACGCACCGATATGGTCAAAGTGCCCGTGTGTCAAAACAATCGCTGCAATCTTTCGCGGGCCGATCATGTCCAGGATCACATCCGGGTCCTCACCCGGATCAATAATCACACAGTCTTCACGCGCATCCTGATACAGCATATAACAATTCGTACGGATCGGTCCGACACGTACACGTTTCCAGTGCATGCTCACGTAAGCCACTCCTCAGATCGTTTTTTCCGAGTCCATCAGGATTGTGCACGGGCCATCATTAATCAGACCCACCTGCATTTCCGTACGGAACCGCCCGGTCTCCACACGGATTCCCCGTGCGCGCCATGCCTCAACCAGCTGTGAGTAAAGCGCTTCCGCCTGCTCTGGACGCGCAGCATTGATAAAACTCGGCCGCCTGCCGCCCCGCGTGTCACCATACAGAGTAAACTGACTGACCGCCAGAATGCTCCCCCCGACATCCATAAGTGAGCGGTTCAGTTTCCCGGCATCATCCTCAAAGATCCTGAGATTCGGAACCTTTTCTGCCATGTATGCGACATCCTTTTCCGTATCCTGGACACTGACCCCGACCAGGACCATGAACCCGTTCCCAATCCTGCCCGTTTCCGTGCCTTCGGACGTCACATAGGCCTCTGTTACTTTCTGAACCACACACCGCATGCTTTTTCCCTCCATATCTCACCAGAGCGCTTTTCAGCAAAAGATCATCGAATCCTGCAGATCCGATGATCTCTGATTTTCCTTCTTTCAGCTGGTCACGCGGAAGACATCCATAACATCACTTCTGCGCTGCAGCTGTCGGATCACACTGTCCATCTGTTCCCTTGAACGCACTTCCAGAACCAGACGGATGGTTGCGATCTTATTCCGGTCCAGGCCGGATGAACTGTTCCGGATGGGCACGCCCATCTCTCCGATAAACGAAGTGACCTCGCCCAGCAGACCCACATGGTCATACGCTACGACCTTGATCGACACACAGAAGGAACCACCGTTCGCATCCGCCCAGGCGACCTTCACCTGCCTTGCCGGATCCCCGTTCAGTGCATTCACGCACTCAGCTTTATGTACGGTCACACCCCGGCCACGGGTTACATACCCGACAATATCGTCACCCGGAACCGGTGAACCGCATTGGGCAAAGCGAACAGGGATGTCCATATCATCAAAGCCTTCCAGGTAAACGCCATTGCTGATATGCCCGCCCGGTTTCTTTGCCGGCGTGTCCTCGATCCTGACTGTCTGCGGTTCCTTGGCACGCTGTTCGTCCATCAGGCGCGTAATCACATAGGACGATGACATCCCGCCATATCCGACAGCGCCAAGAATATCATCCATTTCCTGGAAGCCATACTTGCGCATGATGCTCTCGCACAGCTCCGGTTTCATCAGATCGCCATAGCTCACGCCCCGGCGCTTGCACTCATGCTCAAGCATACTGCGACCCAGTTCAATGTTCTCCCCGCGCAATTCCTTTTTCAGGAACTGCCGGATCTTTGCCTTGGCCTGGGCTGTCTTGCAGATCCGGAGCCAGTCCGTGCTCGGACCCTTGCTGGACGCGCTGGTCATGATTTCCACACGGTCGCCGGTCTGAAGTTCGGTGTCCAGAGGCACAATCCGTCCATTTACCTTGGCACCAACACACTTATTGCCGACCGCTGAATGAATGGCATACGCAAAGTCAAGCGGTGTTGCACCCTTGGACATGGAGATCACATCGCCTTTGGGTGTAAACAGAAAGACTTCCTCAGAAAACAGGTCTGTCTTCAGTGTATCCACAAACTCACGGGAGTCCCGGGTTTCATTCTGCCAGTCCAGAATCTGGCGTACCCAGTACAGCTTACTGTCCAGTTCAGAAGCTGCCCCACTGCCTTCCTTATACCGCCAGTGGGCTGCAATGCCGTATTCAGCGACACGGTGCATCTCCCATGTCCGGATCTGGACTTCGAACGGGAACGGTATTTTACGTCCGCCTACAACTGTTGTATGCAGTGACTGGTACATGTTGGCCTTGGGCACGGAGATATAATCCTTGAACCTGCCCGGAATCTGATTCCACAGCGTATGCACAATCCCGAGCACAGCATAGCAGTCCTGGACCGAGTCCACGATCACACGGATGGCAATCAGATCGAAGATCTGATCAAACGGTTTGTTCTGCAGTACCATTTTCCGGTAGATCGAATAAAAATGCTTGGGCCGTCCATCAATATCATAGTGAATCTGCGCTTCATCCAGTTTCTGGCTGAGCTCATCAATCACTGTACGGATGCTGTCTTCGCGTTC
>ODAI010442628.1_pt1 | contig 11689 bp, 10 predicted proteins | sample 1539321 | NCBI WGS metagenome assembly ODAI01 (sample SAMN02144231, study PRJEB22623) | gut metagenome | biome: sheep rumen | host: Ovis aries | place: New Zealand
CTCCCATGGAAATCGAACGCAAATGGCTCATTCCCTCTCCGCCCGCCGACCTGGCAGCCTATCCCAGCAAGAAGATCGAGCAGGCCTATCTCTGCACCGACCCGGTCGTCCGCGTCCGCCGGAAGGGAAATGACTACATTCTCACCGTCAAAGGCCGCGGCATGCTCGCCCGCGAGGAGCACGAGCTGCCCCTCACCGAGGAGGCCTACCTGCATCTCCTCGCCAAGGCTGACGGCCGAATCATCACCAAGACCCGCTACCATATTCCCTTGATTTCAGGAGATAAACAGCTTCTGATCGAGCTGGACCATTTTGCAAGGCCGCACGCCGGCCTCTACCTGGCCGAGATCGAGTTCGCCTCCGTCGAGGAAGCCCTGGCCTTTCAGGCGCCGGACTGGTTCGGGGAGGACGTGACGGAGGATCCGGCCTACCACAATTCGGTCATGTCCCAGCTGCCGGAGGAGGAGACCTGAAAACTCCTCACATGGTCTTCGCCCTGTAGGTCGCCGCACGGACAGCCTCAATGACGGCTGACCGGAAGCCCTTCTCCTCCAGCTTGGCAACGCCTTCAATGGTAGTGCCGGCCGGGGAAGTCACCATGTCCTTGAGCTCGCCGGGATGCTTGCCGGTCTCCAGGACCATTTTGGCGCTGCCGAGAACGGTCTGGGCCGCGAAATGGTAGGCCTGGGCCCGGGGCATGCCGTCCGCCACGGCCGCATCGGCCATGGCCTCGATGAACATGTAGACGAAGGCCGGCGAGCTTCCGCTCAGGGAAGTCACGACCGCCATGAGGCTCTCCGGGATCTGCTCGGCCTCGCCGAAAGCGCTGAGGATCCGGCCGGCCAGGGCCAGCTCTTCGGGAGAAACATTGGCGTTGGGGCAATAGCCGGAAATACCCTCACCCACCAAGGCTGGCGTGTTGGGCATGACGCGGACGATCTTCCGTCCCTCGCCCAGAGCGGCCTCCAGGTCAGCGATGGACTTGCCGGCCATGATGGACATGATCAGCTGGTCAGGCCCGAGGAGGTCCTTGATTTCCGGCGCCACCCCGGGAAAAACAAAGGGTTTCACGGCAAAGAGGACGATGTCAGCCCCTTTGACCGCTTCCGCGTTGTCCGCGACGGTCCGTATGCCGTAGGTCTTCGCAGCCTTCTCCCTGGCCGCCTCGAAATGGTCCGAGGCCGTGATGTCCGCCGGCGCCAGGATTCCCTTGGCAATCAGGCCGCCGATGATGGCGCTGGCCATGTTCCCGCATCCGATCACTCCAAGCTTCATAGTATACCTCCTTATCGCGCCTTTCCCGGCGAAAAGAACAGCCTCCTATGTCCCGTCTGTCCATCCTGACAGCCGCCGGACCTAAGAGGCCTTTTTTATGTCTTACATCTGTGTCTGATTTCCCCACCCAAAGCCGCCCGGCTCCGGGAGGTTTTTCACGTCACAGATCGATGTCCCCTTCAAAGACCTCGGTCGCCGGCCCCGTCATGAAAATGTGGCCACTCTCCCGGTCCCAATCGATGAGCAGGTCGCCCCCGTTCAACTTTACGGTCACCGGATTCTGGGCCAGCCCATTCAATATGGCAGCCACCGCCGTGGCGCAGGCGCCGGTCCCGCAGGCCCAGGTCTCGCCGGAGCCCCGCTCCCAGACCCGCATGCGGAGGGTGTGGTCGTCCAGGACCTTGACGAATTCCGTGTTGACCCGGTCCGGGAAAATGTCGTCATTTTCAAACAGCGGGCCGATCTTCTCCAGCGGCAGGTCCTCCACCTCCGGCACGAAGGTCACGCAGTGGGGGTTCCCCGTGGAGACGCAGGTGATCCGCCACTCCTTGCCGCCGATGGTCACCGGAACGTCGACCGCCCGGTCGCCTTCGAGCCTGACAGGGATGTCGGCCGGCTTCAGGATGGCCGCGCCCATATCGACCTTGAGGAGGACCGCCTTGCCGTCTTCCACCGTGAGCTCCAGGATCTTCACGCCTGAGCCCGTGGCGATGCGGACCGTAGTCTTGTCCGTGAGGCCGTGGTCGTAAACGTACTTGCCCACGCAGCGGATGCCGTTGCCGCACATTTTCCCGCGGCTGCCGTCGGCGTTGTACATGTCCATCTCAAAATCCGCCTCGTCTGAGGGCTTGATCAGGATCAGGCCGTCGGAGCCGATGCCGAAATGCCGGTCGCTGACAACAATCGCCGTCCTGGCCGGGTCCGCCACCGTCTCGCGGGTGCAGTCCACGTAAACATAATCATTTCCGATGCCGTGCATCTTTGTAAAATGCATACATTTCTCCTTAAATCTGCGGCAGTACTTTCCTCCCGCAGGGTATTGCTGATTGAATCTGAAAACAGATAATACGGCAAAGCCTCGTCAGCGTCTTCCCCTGACTTGGCTGCTGGGCTCTCAATAAGTCCGCTGGCTGCAGTAGTCGATGAACCCGCGCAGAATGGCCCGGTCCTCGTAGGGCAGGGAGCTGAGGGTCGACACCGTCTTCCTGGCCCTGGCATAGTAGTGGTTCATGGTGTCCGTCGCGTACTCCAGGGCGCCGGAATTGCGGAAAATTTCCCTGACAGCCTCGATATCCGCCACCGTCAGATCCTGCTTGCCGTAATACTTCATGAGCTCCGGCAGATAGTCCTTCTGCTCCGTGTGCACGTACTGGTAGAGCACCGTCTGCTTGCACTCACTGATGTCGGAGCCCACGTTCTTCCCGAGGGCCGCCTCGTCGGCATAGATGCCCAGGATGTCGTCCATGATCTGGAAGGCAATGCCCACATCCTTGCCGTACTTCTCCATGGCGGTGATGAGCTTCCTGTCAGCGCCGCCCAGGCGGAGGCCCAGCCCCAGGGGGCCGATGATGGTATAGTGGGCGGTCTTCAGATAGTAGATGTCCTTGACCGTCCTGAGGAGCAGGGCATCCTTCTCCGTCTCGCTCATGGACGGATCCTGCATCTCAAAGGGCAGGACCACGTCCAGCAGCTCGCCTCGGATGGTCTCCAGGATGACCTTGTCAAAGTAGGTGATCAGGGAGGCAAAATTGGGGTCGTCCCCGTACTTGTCGGCCAGCTCGAGATTGGCGTAATAAAGGCCCAGATCTCCGAGGCAGATGGCCGCGGACCGGCCAACGCTGTCAGGGGAGCCGCCCTCCATATCGATCCGGATATCCCTCTCCTCGAGCCGCTCCTTCTCCCTGAGGTGGGCGGTCTTCTTGCCGCGCCTTAAGCTGGCGTTGTCGATCACGTCGTCGTGGATGAGGACGCCGGTCTGGAAGAGCTCGAAGGCGAGGGCAAGGGCATCGGCCCGCTGGATGTCTTCATTTCCCGCCAGCCGGTAGCCCAGGGTCACCAGCATGCCGCGGAGCATCTTGCCGCCCGTGTTGAGGTCGGCGAAATCCTCCATAAAGGGGGTGAGCAGCGGATGGTCCTCCTTGAGAAGCCGGTCGTTGAAGGCGGCTGCCCGCCTCTTGAGATGCCGGAGGGAGTCGTTGTAAAAGTCCCTGAAAATATCAATATCTTGAAGTTCCCTGGCCATTTATTTCCCCTTGTTGATCTGAATGTTCTCGTAGTAGGCGAGCGCCTTCCCAAGTTCCTCTTTGGTAAAGTCGGGCCAGAGGGTGTCCGTGAAGTAGATCTCCGAATAGACCGTCTGCCATGGGAAGAAGTTGGAAAGCCGCTGGTTGCCGCCGGTCCGGATCACCATGTCGATGTCCGGCACCCCGGCCGTGTCCAGGCAGGCCTCGAAGCCCGCCTCGGTGAGGAGCGCGGGATCTTCCTCGCCCCGCAGCACCTTGTCCGTGTATTTTTTGACGGCCCGGATGATCTCGTCGCGGCCGCCGTAGCTGATGGCGACCTGGACCGTCAGGTTGCGGCAATGGGCCGTCATTTCCATGGCCTTGGCCACGGTCTCCCGGTCCTCCGGGGACAGGAGTTCCAGATTGCCGACCACGATGACCCGGATGTCCCGCTCGATGCAGACCTTGACCTGCTCCGTGAAGAACCGCTCCATGAGCTTAAAGAGGTCTCTGACCTCCTGCCGGGACCGGTTCCAGTTCTCCGTTGAAAATGCATACACGCTCAGGTAGGGAATGTCCGCGTCCTGGCACCAGGTGCACAGGTCCATGAAGGTATCCACTCCCTTCTCATGTCCCCTCATCACGGAGGTGAACATATGCTGCCGGGCCCAACGCCGGTTGCCGTCCATGATGACGCCAAGATGTCTAACTTTGTTCTCTGCCACTGTGCACGTACCTTCTCTTTCTGCGGTGTTATCATGCATAAATTATAGTCTGAGGCGGGGCCTTTTTCAACTGGGAATCAGGGGCGGGTCTGCTGGGTTTCATCGCGTGAAGCGGAAACTGGGAATCAGGGACGGTTCCTTTTCCCACTTTTCGTTTTACGAAAGGGGGGAAAAGGAACCGTCCCTGATTCCCAGTTTCCCCCGGCTTCCGTTTTACGAAAAGCGGGAAAAGGACCCGTCCCTGATTCCCAGTTTTAACCCATCTTATTTTTTCTTCTTGAGTGTTCCGAAGAGGCTTCTGGCCAGCTGGCTGCCCACGGTGGAGCTGAAGGAGCGGAGGCCGGAGGTGGCCATCTTCTCCACCAGGTCGGTGCCCTTCTTCTTCCTGGCAGCTGCCTCCTTGGCCTTCTGCTTCTCGGCGGCCTCCCGGGCCTTGGCCTCGGCGGCTGCCGCCTTGTCGGCTTCCTTCTTCTCGGCGATGGCCTGCTTGGCCGCGTTGGAAGCGATCTTGGCCAGCTGGGTGGCGTTCATGGTCATCTGGCCCACGTTCACCTGGCCCGGCGCCACGGCTACCGGCTGACCGGCGGCACGCATGGCGGCGATGCGCTGCTCTTCGGCGTAGCGCTTCTGCTGCATGTTGTAGGCGTACTGGGAGGCGATCTGGTTCACGGCCCGCTGGGCCTCGGCCTGGGCCTGCTCCGGATGTCCGGCGTAGCAGGCGTTGCGGGCGAAGCGGAGAGCTTCGGACTCGGCCGCCGCCAGGGCTTTCTCCATCTCAGCGGTGTCCACCTTGGGGGTGTAGGCGTTCTGGGCCGGGCTGTAGCTGGACTGGGCGTAGGCGGACACAACCGTCTCGTTGTAGCTGCCGCTCTGGCCGTAGGAATAATCCTGACCGTAGCCGGCACTCTGGCTGTAGGCTTCGCTGTAATCGTATCCGCCGTAGGCGCCGGCCGTGCCTGCCGGATCCAGGTCCGGCGTGGTGGACTGGTAGCTGTAGGGCGAATTGTAATTGTAGTCATTTCCCATGGAGGAGCCACCGGTGTAGCCGCCCGCGCTGCCCTGGTAGGTGCTGTCCGGGTTATAGCTGCCGTAAGAAGGATCCACGGCATAGCTCTCGGAGGCGTCGATCTCGTTGTTGAGGAGCTCGTAGGCGGACTCGCGGTCGATGGCGGTGCTGTACTTGCCGAACAGGGGATCCTGGTAAATGATGCTCTCCACCACATTGTCCGGCGCCATGCCCATGAGGCTCTGCGGCGGCATGATGGCTGCCCGCTCCACCATGGAGGGGATGCCCTTGGCGTCGAGGAACTGGACCAGGGCTTCGCCGGTGCCCAGCTGCTGGATGGCCTCCTCGGCGTTCAGCATGGGGTTCTGGCGGAAGGTCATGGCCGCCGTGCGGACCGCCTTGAGGTCTGTCGCGGAGTAAGCGCGCATGCCGTGAAGGACCCGGTTGCCCAGCTGGGAGAGGATCTTGTCCGGCACGTCCGTCGGATTCTGGGTGATGAAGAAGACGCCGACGCCCTTGGACCGGACCAGGCGGACGACCTGCTCGATCTTGGTCATGAGCTCCTTGGGCGCGTCGTGGAAGAGCAGGTGGGCCTCGTCGAAGAAGAAGACCATCTTGGGCTTGTCCTGATCGCCCACCTCAGGCAGGGTCTCATAGATCTCAGACAGCATCCAGAGCAGGAAGGTGGCGTAGAGGGCCGGCTGCTGGAAGAGCTTGACGCAGTTTAAGACATTGATCATGCCGCGGCCTTCGTTGTCGAAAACGAGCCAGTCGCGGATGTCCAGGGCGGGCTCGCCGAAGAAGGCCTCAGCCCCCTGGGTCTCGAGCTTTAAGAGGCGTCTCTGGATAGCGCCGATGCTGGATGCGGAAATGTTGCCGTAGTTGGTCCTGTAGGCCGCCGCGTTGTCGCCGACGAACTGGACCATGGCGCGGAGATCCTTGAGGTCAAGAAGGAGGAGGTTCTGGTCATCCGCGACCCGGAAAATGATGTCCATGATGCCTTCCTGGGTCTCATTGAGGTCCAGGATCCGGGAGAGGAGCAGGGGGCCCATCTCAGAGACGGTGGCCCGGACCGGAAGTCCCTTCTCCCCGAAGACGTCCCAGTACCTGGTGGGATAAGCGCGGCGCATAAAGCCCCGCTCGACGAGACCGAAACGGGCGATCCGCTCATTGACAGAGGGTGTGTCCGCCCCGGGCAGGCTCATGCCGCTCAGGTCTCCCTTGATATCGGACAGGAAGACGGGCACGCCGGCGTCCGAGAAAGACTCGGCCAGGACCTTCAGGGTGATGGTCTTGCCGGTGCCCGTGGCGCCGGAAATGAGACCATGCCGGTTGGCCATGCCGGGCAGCATGTAGATGGGGTTGCGGTTCATGGCGATCAGGATCTTGTTATCTGTGTACATGTCTCCTCCTCTCACTTTTCCTCCAGCTCTGCAAAGAAACTTTCCAGCGCCGAAATGTATTTTTCGTTGTCAAAATACCATGAGAACGCGTGGCTCGCGTCATCCACCAGGCACAGACGCTTGGGGGCGCTGCAGACCTGATAGTTATGGATCGTCATATGCGGCGGAACAAAGTCGTCCTTGGTGCCGCTGATAAAAAGGGTCGGAATCCTGGCCGTCCGCAGGATCTCGAGGGTGGATTTCTCCTTCATGTCATAGCCGGCCAGGAGTTTGGTCATGAGACGGATCGCCGGCATGAAGGGATAGGCGGGCAGGTTGAACCAGTTCTTGAGGCAGGCCCGGGCGATGTCCCAGGGGCTGGTAAAGCCGCAGTCGGCGACGATGCCCCTGACCCGCGCCGGGAGTTTCTCGGCCTGGGCCATGAGAACAGAGGTGGCGCCCATGGAAATACCGTGCAGGTAGACGGGAATATCGGGCTTCGTCCGCTCCGCCAGATACGCGGTCCATTCGGCCACGTCCTCAGACTCGCGGATGCCCATGGTGATGTATTCGCCTCCGCTCCTGCGCTGGCCCCTCTGCTCGATGCACAGCACGTCCGCGCCGTGCTCGTGGTAATACTGCACGATCCCGGCGAAGTCCTTCTGCCAGGTACTGTGCCAGCCGTGGACCAGGAGAACGGCCCGCCGGGCCTCTCCCTCCGCCGGGAGAAAACCGCCGACCAGCCTGGTGCCGTCCCGGGCCGTCAGCGTCAGCTCCTCGAAGGGCGCCCGCTCGTTCCAGCGGACCCCGATCTCGTACTCCTTGCCGTAGCCCTTGGTGTAGTTCTCGTCGGCCAGCTCGTCGTCCTTGTAAGGGTCTTCATTTCTCTTCAGGAACTTCTGGCAAAAATACCAACCCACGCCGCCAAGGGCAGCTGCCGGAAGGGCAAAGGCCGCGCCTGCGGCGATCAGTAAGCCTTTCATCATCTTGTTCATGCTCCGCGTCTTCCTTTATTGGCATCTGACAGGCTCATACAGCCGGAAATGCAGCCATTCCCGGCCGGGGTGCGCCTGTCATATTCGGCACATCTGCCGCATTCCTGTTTGGAGATGGGATGTGCGCTCGTCTGATTTGTTTTTATTTCCCGCAGGCCTTCAGCCGAAAAAGCTGATGCCCTGCATGAGCAGCAGTGTTCCGGACCCCATGATGACGCCTGCCAGCACGACGCCCAGCATGACGGCGATGACGCTGGACTTGAAGTCCATGTCCAGGATGCTGGCGGCCAGGGTCCCGGTCCAGGCGCCGGTGCCCGGGAGGGGAATGCCCACGAAGAGGAGAAGGGCTACGAAGAGCCCGCGTCCCGCTGTGGCCTTGAGCTTCTCTCCGCCCTTGTGCCCCTTTTCCAGGCAGAAGGTGAAGAAGCCGCCAATCACCGGCTTGTCCTTTCCCCACTCGAGGACCTTCCTCGCGAAGAAGAAAATGACAGGCACAGGCAGCATGTTGCCCACAATACAGATGATGTAGGCCTCAAGCGTCGGAATTCCCGACGCCAGGGCGATCGGCAGGGCGCCCCTCAGCTCGACGAGGGGTACCATGGATACGAAAAAGGCGATGAGATATTTCATCAATGACTGGTCTCCGTTTCAGTTGATAGTATTCCGCCTCAGAGGAGGTCTTTTTCTTTTAAAAATGAAGTCAGTACCTCGAAGAACCGCTCCATGTCCGCGTCGGTCCCGATGGAGATCCGCAGGTAGTTGCGGATCCTGTCCTGGTTGAACCAGCGGACGAAGATGTGGCGGGCCCTCAGGTAATCGAAGATTTCCTTCGCATCCGCCTTTGGATGGGTGGCGAAGACGAAGTTGGCGCCGGAATCCTCCAGCTCAAAGCCCAGGCTCCTGAGGCGGTCCGTGGTCCGCTGCCGGGTCCTCACGACCTTGCGGCAGTTGTCCCCGAAGTGCTCCGTGTCAAGCACTTCGGCCGTTCCCAGGAGGATGGCCGGCCAGCTCATGGTGTAGGAGTTGAAGCTGTACTTGACGTCATTTAAGTACTTGATGAGGGGCGCGTTTCCGAAGGCGTAGCCGATTCTGAGACCTGCCATGGACCGGGACTTGGAGAAGGTCTGGGTGATGACCAGGTTGTCGTACTTGTCGAGGAGGGGCAGTGCCGTCACGCCGCTGAAGTCCACATAGGCCTCGTCCACGATCACCACGCTGTCCGGGTTCGCCGCCAGGATCTCCTCGATGGCGGCAAGGGGCAGGAGGGCGCCGGTGGGCGCGTTGGGGTTGGCGATCACGATGCCGCCGTTCTCCCTCTTGTAATCCTCCGGCCGGATGTGGAAATGCTCATCCAGCGGCACCTTCTCGTAGGGAATCCGCAGCATATCCGCCCAGACGTCGTAGAAGCTGTAGGTAATGTCCGGGAAGAGGATGGGCTTTTCAGAATTGAAGAAGGTCATGAAGAGCATGGCCAGGACGTCGTCCGAGCCGACGCCCACGAAGACCTCGTCCCTGCGCACGCCGTAGACGTCCGCGATGGCGTTCACCAGGTCCGAAATCTTGGGATCCGGGTAGAGGCGGAGCCGTTCGGGCTCGGCGGCCAGGCGGGCGATGGCCTCTGACACGGCGGGTGAGGGCGGGTAGGGGTTTTCATTTGTATTGAGCTTTACGACGTCCGCCTCCTTCGGCTGCTCGCCGGGGGTGTAGGGGACGACTTTTCTTACGTTATTTTCCCAGCCCATATTCCCCCGCCAGTTCCTTAAAGCCCGGGAGGGCGTTTTCTACGGTCGCGCGGGAGACGCAGTAGGCGATTCTGACCCAGCCGGGGCAGCCGAAGCTGGAACCCTGGACGAAGAGGATCTGCTTTGCCTTGGCTGCGGCCACGAAGGCTTTCTCGTCCTCCACCGGGGACTTGAGCCAGAGATAGAAGGCGCCATCGGGGTTCACGAAGGTGAAGCCTGCCTTGGCCAGGGCCTCGGTCAGGAGCTTTCTGTTGCCGTCATAGAAGGCCACGTCCGTCTGGGCATCCAGGCAGCGGGCCACGGCCCTCTGCTGAAGGGAGGGGGCATTGACGAAGCCAAGGATTCTGTTGGCCACGTTGGCGCCGGCGGTCACGTCCGCGAAATCGTCGATCTCGGAGGGCAGGACCAGGTAGCCGATCCGCTCGCCCGGCAGGGAGAGGGACTTGGAGTAGGAGTAACCCACGATGGTGTTGCGGTAGAGGGACGGGATCCACGGAACCTCGATGCCGTCGTAGGCGATCTCACGGTAGGGCTCGTCGGAGAAGAGGTAGATGGTGGTGCCAAGCTCGGCCTGCTTTTTCTCCAGGACCTCCGCCACGGCGGCCAGCTTCTCGCGGGTGTATACCACGCCGGTCGGGTTGTTGGGGGAATTGACGATCACGATCTTGGTGCGGTCCGTGATGGCGGCGGCCAGGGCTTCGGGATCCGGCTGGAAGGTCTCCGCGTCCACCGGGACCGTGACCAGCTTTCCGTCGAAATTGGCCGTGTAGGACCTGTACTCGCCGAAGTAGGGGGTGAAGGTGATGACTTCATCGCCCGGGTTCAGGATCGTCTTGAAAAATACATTCATGCCGCCGGCCGCGCCGACTGTCATGAGGATATTGCCTACGCCGTAGGCGGTGCCGTAAAGACCGTTCAGATGGGCGGCGATGGCGCCGCGGACATCCTCATAGCCGGAATTGTTCATATAGCCGTGGACCAGGACCGGGTCTTCATTTTCCAGGATGTCGATGATGGCGGTTTTGACTTCAGCGGGTGCCGGCACGTTGGGGTTGCCGAGGCTGAAATCATAGACGTGGTCGGCGCCGTAGATGGCGGCCATCTTTTTGCCCTCCTCGAACATGGCCCGGATGGCTGAGCTTCCCGCTACGTAGGTCTTCATTTTTTCAGAAATCATAATAAAACTCCTCTCTATGATCTCATGCCCGGATGGGCATAATCATACAAGTTATACTTTACTCCTCTTTGCCTTCGGTTGCAAGAACAACGCGGGAGGGGATAAAAAACTGGGAATCAGGGACGGTTCCTTTTCCCACTTTTCGTTTTACGAAAAGTGGGAAAAGGAACCGTCCCTGATTCCCAGTTATTACACCATTTCCATCACTCAACAGTGATCTTCTTAAAGTTCTTCTTGCCCTTCTGGAGCACCACCTCGCCCGAGGCCAGGTCCTCCTTCTTGACCATCATAAATACGTCGGTGACCTTCTGGCCGCCCAGGCTCACGCCATTGCCCTGGATGGTCTTTCTGGCTGCGCCGTTGGACTTCTCAAAGCCGGCCTTGACCAGGAGCTGAATAACGCCGATCTCGCCATTCTCATTGAAATCCGCGTCCGTCAGGGCCAGGGTAGGAATCTCAGCCTGAGGGCCGCCGCTGAAAATCGCTCTGGCAGCCGCCTGGGCCTTGTCGGCCTCCTCCTCACCGTGGACCAGCTTGGTCAGCTCGTCGGCCAGGATCTCCTTGGCCTTGTTGAGCTCACTGCCCTCCCACTTGTCCATCTTGTCGATCTCCTCGACAGGAATGAAGGTCAGCATGCGGATGCACTTGAGAACGTCGGCGTCGTCGATATTTCTCCAGTACTGGTAGAACTCGTAGGGCGGGGTCTTGTTGGGATCAAGCCAGACAGCGCCCTTGGCGGTCTTGCCCATCTTCTTGCCCTCGGAATTGAGGAGCAGGGTGATGGTCATGGCGTGGGCGTCCTTGCCGAGCTTTCTTCTGATGAGCTCGGTGCCGGCCAGCATGTTGGACCACTGGTCATCGCCGCCGAACTCGAAGTTGCAGCCGTAATCCTGGTACAGTCTGTAGAAGTCATAGGCCTGCATGAGCATGTAGTTGAACTCCAGGAAGGTCAGGCCCTTCTCCATCCTCTGCTTGTAGCACTCGGCCCGCAGCATGTTGTTGACGGAGAAATGAGAACCGACCTCGCGGAGGAAGTCGACGTAGTTGAGGTCCAGCAGCCAGTCCGCGTTGTTGACCATGAGGGCCTTGCCGTCGGAGAAATCGATGAAGCGGCTCATCTGCTCCTTGAAGCAGTCGATGTTGTGCTGGATCGTCTCCTTCGTCA
>ODAI011989492.1_pt1 | contig 11689 bp, 13 predicted proteins | sample 1539321 | NCBI WGS metagenome assembly ODAI01 (sample SAMN02144231, study PRJEB22623) | gut metagenome | biome: sheep rumen | host: Ovis aries | place: New Zealand
ACGGAAGCATTACATGGAAAGCAAGCGGCAGCATAGCCGATGTGCTGAAAAATTCACGTTTAAGCAGCAGGCTTGGATTATAGGACGAAAATAAGCGACGGGGCGGTTATGTACCCGTCGCTTTTCTAATTTCTGATTTCGCTTACAATACAGGATTACTTTTTTCGCCGGTTTTGTGCATTTATCACCATTAATGGGAACATTGCATTTAGGGCATATTCGTTCTATCATACCTTAGTCCCCTCTTTGTTTTATTGGCCCGGCTTATCCGTCAGCATTCGTATTACAAAAGCCGTATTCATGGGGTTACAAACGCCATTTAGCACTGATTAGTGCTATTTTAAGGTGCAGATAATCACAGCAAGCTTCGAAAATGCTTAAGCCGTATTGCTTAAAATATTTTAGCACTTTTTAGTGCTATTTTCAATATCGAATTTCTTGCTGTGATATATTAAGGACAGATAGATTTTTTACCATTTTTCATTTAAGGATATTATAATGGCCCAATTGATAGCCGATTTCAGTAAATATAAAGAGAAATACCGGACTCGTATACGTGATTTACGAGAAGACAGCGACCTGACTCAGGAATATATTGCATCCGTGCTTGGAATAAGACAGAATGTATATGCCAGATATGAAGTCGGAGCACACGATCTTCCCGTAAGACATCTTATTGCTTTGAGCCTGTTTTACAATGTATCAACAGACTATATTCTTGGATTGTCCGATATAAAATAGATTTTAGGATCCGCCACAAATAACCCGTCCCGGTTGCAATAAAAGAAAATCCTTCTGACTCCCCTGATCTTAAACCGTGCCTCGGCCGCTCCCTCAGGATATAACTTCACCATCTGCATATCATTACATGATACCGCCGACATAAAAGAAATATAATGTTCCTTTGTCATGCTGTGATCGATACGGACATGATACTCATCCTCTGCCTGCGAAATTAGGATCGTGTGGTTTTCGTCGGCAGGCTCAGCCTCTAACGGCGTCAGTAAAATGCCGTGGCAATGAATGGCCGCCTCTCCCATGCAATGTATCACATTGCCGCAGACCGGGCATACATAAAACTTCGCCCTCAGCCTATTGGCCGATACATTTTCATTGCAAACAGCATTGCCGGATATCAGTTCTGTCACCGAAATATTGAATGCCTTCGCTATCGGCTCGAGCAAAGTGATGTCGGGATACCCTTTTGCCGTTTCCCATTTTGAAACTGTTTTATCGCTCACGCTAAGCTTTTCCGCCAGCTGCAGCTGAGTCATTTTGTTCTTTTCCCGCAGTTCCCTGATAACTGCGCCTGTAACATATTGGTTCATATTTTTTTACCTCCATGCACAGATTATAATCCGGGTCTTACAAAAAAGCTACCTACGGAAAATAGAGTTGCCTCCGGATATGATGCTTATTGTGCAAAGCTTGCCCTTGCAGACATATCCGATCTTCTCATAACAGGCGTTTGATGCCACATAGTCCGCATTTGTATAAAGCATCGGAACATACCCCTCTTCTTTTGCTTTCATCGTTACCTGATAAACAAGGTTTTCGGCATAATGCTTTCTGCGAAAATCAGGTCGCGTGAACACGAGATTTACAGATGCCATATCTCCCGTTGGCTCATATTTGCAGCTTGCCACATTATTGCCCTGTCCGTCCTTCCAGAAATACATTTTTCCCGAATCAATATGTGCCCTGGCATCTTCTTTGTAGCCTGCGATATCTTTCTGATCGATACCGACTTCTTTATGGAACATGTCCAGAAATAAAACCAGTTCGTCCAGATCCTTACTCTCGCAGCGATATATTGTGCCGTCCGCCTTCATATCCGGTTTTTGAGGCTCAAAGCAGTCATAAGCAAAAATATTCATGGATATACTCATCTTTATTCCGTCTTCGGCTGCCCGCTTTATTAAATATTCCGCAAGAGAATATTTGACATTAAAATTATAACCTCCCGTGATCAGGCCATTCTCTTTAGCAAGAAGATAAGCCTGCTCCATTTCCTCCCCGGCAGCATCATCCGGAGTCCAGATCCAGACCGGGAAAGGCGGCTTTGTAAAGCACAAGATCATTCTTTTGTGATCGGACAGCAACAGTCTGCAGGCTCCGCCCATTATCTGCTTCAAAACAAAGAAAGTGTATTTATCCGCTTCCAAAAGCTTATAATCCCTTTCATCAACAAAATTATCCATGCCTGCAATTCCTTTCATCCGTTTCCGGCAACAGTCCTATGATGCCTCGTCTTTAAGCTGCGAGATATATTCCAGGTTTTTTCTTCCGGTTTCATCTCCGAGATCCGCTGCCATCCGGTAATATTTCTCAGCCTTTTCATAATCCTCATCTACTCCGTCTCCGTTCAGATAAAGATTTCCCATCATATTCATAGCGGAAGTATTTCCCGACGAGATCGCTTTCCGGTAAAGAGAGATTCCTTTTTCATAATCCTGTTCAACGCCCTCTCCGTTGCAGAACTGATTTCCAAGCTTATAAATTGCCTCGGAAATGGCTTTGCTTTCCGTCGGAACATCACCGGTTTTCATATAGTATTCATATGCGGTCAGAGGCTTTTTGCCGCCTTCTTCTCCCATCTGGTATTTGTAGGCAAGCTCATATATTTCTTTAATATCCTCGCCCTTTTCATCGCCGGATTCTTTTTCGGCCGGTACCGCTGTTACGGTAGGTACTGCCGTTACGGCAGGAGCGGACGTATTTTCGATCACAGTTGGTATTACCTCCGAGCCCGCACTGCTTTTTTCCGAGACGGTACTGCTTTTATCCTGACCTGTAACTATTATCAGTAGGCAGAGAACCATTGCCGGAACCGCAAGTACACCTGCCGCGATTTTCCATTTAGGTAATTTCTTTTTGCCTTTTTCATTCCCGGTCTCATGTGCCAATACTTCTGTTCCCGCGCCGCAAATGATCTTTTCGGAATATTCCCTCAGTTTTTCTATGTTTTTTTCCAAAGGGAGGTCAACGGCATTCATCCAGTGAACCCGCGTCAGATAATACTCCAGTTCCGGACTCATTTCATCCTCGGAAAGACGGAATGGAACCAGCGTTTTACCTGAATTAAATGCCAGTGCCACTTCATTTGCCACCTGCTTCGACTCATTTGAATTGCTGGTATAGACCAATATGAACAATCTGCAGGCTTTTATGGCATCATTGATCGCCGTTACCCATTCCTGTCCGGGCATAATATCCCTTGGAGCATACCAGCATCTGATCCCGTGCTGTTCAAAATCCGATACAAGAGCATCGGCTACATTTTTGTTTACGGAAGAGTAACTGATAAAAACATCCGGCTGTCGTTTTTCGTTATCATTTTGTGGCATCTTTCGTTACCTCCAAGCACAAAGTATGATCCGGGTTTTGCCAAAAAGCTACCCACGCAAAACATATAGTTCCCTGAGCCAGTCTTTGAGATCTTCAGGCGTCTTTATAAGCCTCTCGCTTACAAACTCTGCTCCTTTAACATAAGGCGCAAGTTTTTCTGCGGATTTTCCTATCCCGCTTCCGCCCGAGGTTGCAAACATCGCGATTTTCTTTCCTGTCCAGTCATAACCCTTACAGAAGGTATTCACAACATTCGGCGCTCCCATATACCAGATGGGAAAACCCAGAAGCACAGCGTCATACTCCGAAAAGTTTTCAACAACGCCCTGTACCGGCACTTCCTTCTTCCCGATTTTTTCCTTGTTGCATCTTGCAACAGGATTCATCCACATAATGTCCGACTTTGTATAAGGCTCCACCGGCTTTATCTCAAAGATATCAGCTTCCATATGCTTTGCAACAGCCTTTGCCACCTTTGCCGTTGTACCTTCAGCCGAAAAATACGCAACCAATACTTTCATAATGCACCTTCTTTCTTTTATTTGTTTATTTCATCACCGGCAGCCAGACTCTCATCTGGTTTATGCCGCGGTTACCCCAGCAATAATACGGGATTGCCCTTGCTTTATACGGCTTTATCTCCGGGAAGATTATGCTGTAGGGATCTCCCTTTGAAAACTGTTTTCCCGCTTCAACGTTTATTGCGTATGTATTATACTTTTTCCTCTCTCCTTCCGGATTTTCCCTGTCGAAGATTTCGATGCCCATATTCTCGTATGCGGTTTTTCCGTCTTTTGCAAGAACCAGGTCGCTGACGCAGCCATCATTGTCCGCTCCCTCAAAGCAGTATACAAGGGGACCTCTTTTAAGGCATGCCTGCCCCGTAAGCCTGGGGATCTTGGGATTTGCAAATACATAATAAGGCTCATCGTCAAAACTCAGATCAATTTCATCCGCCCCGTCAATCTCAAAATATGCATAGCCGTCTTTGATTTCCGGCTTAAAGCTTTCACCGTTTCTTTTTATGTTGTTGTTCCTGCTCCAGCCCGGGATTCTCACGGCAAGCTTTCCTTTCCCGCTTACCCTGTACTTTACGCCAAGTTCATAAGGATAACCAGTCTCGCATACAAGGTTCAGTCCGCACAGGCTCTTTACTTCTCCCGCAGCAAACAGATGACAGAAAAGAATATCGGCATTTTCACCGTAGGCATACTTTCCGAAGGATTCTATCACCCTTGCCACGTTCGGAGGACAGCAGGCACAGCCGTACCACTTAGGCCTTTCCGGCAGGTCATGTCTGTAAGCCGCAGCCACTCCCGAGATTCCCGGATTCACTTCAAGCGGGTTTACATAGAAAAAGCGTTTTCCGTCAAGCTGCATTCCCGCCAGCACCGTATTGTAAAAAGCATTTTCCATCACGTCGGCATATTCCGATTTCACTTCATTTTCAAGCATGCGCGATGCAAAAAACATCAGTCCGCAGGATGCACAGGTCTCGGCATATGCGGAATCTGAAGGCAGATCGTAATCCACACTGAAAGCCTCACCGTGTACTGTAGAACCGATTCCTCCGGTCACATACATTCTTCTTTTAGTAATGCTGTCCCACAAAGTTCTGCACGCCTTATAAAGCTCTGCGTCGGATTCCTCGGAAGCATAGTCAGCCATGCCGGTGTAAAGATACACAGCACGTACCGCATGCCCGGTTGCATCCTTCTGCTCCCTTACCGGACGGTCGGACTGCTGATATGCTCCATCAGAAGCATCGTTGCCCCAAACCTGCCAGTTTCGCCTTTCTTTTTCCTTCCTGTAAAAGTCGGCATCGATACCCCTGACATTTATGAAATGTCCGGCAAGCTCAAGATATTTTCTCTTTCCTGTCAGCCTGTACATTTTCATCAGAGCGAGTTCTGCCTCGGGATGTCCCGGATATCCGCCGTTGCCTTCCGTGATAAAATGCTTATATATATGATCCGCCAGCTTCTCACATACATCAAGAAGCTTTCTCTTGCCCGTAGCCTCGTAGTAAGCGCATCCCGCCTCAAAAAAATGACCGGCGCAGTAAAGCTCGTGTGCCTCCAGAAGATTGGTCCACCTTTTTTCTCTGTCCTTTATGGTAAAATAAGTGTCAAGATAACCGTCCTCATCCTGTGCCCCGGCGATCACATCTATAAAATCATCTGCCTTCTTTTCAAGCAGGTCATCTTTCTCGGCCGCAAGAGCATATGCCGCGGCTTCTATCCATTTTGCAGCATCGCTGTCCTGAAAAACCATACCGTAAAAGCCGTCCGCCGTATCCTCCCCTCGCAAAGCTCTTCCGGCATTTACAAAATTTGCGTATACGTGGCTTTTCTCGGTATCGGGCAGCTCATCCTTTAAAATACTGTACTGATAGGGGATCACAGTCTCTTTGACCAGCCTTCTGTAATCTCCGATAAAGCCCGAAGGCTTATATGCTTTTACATCTATCTGCTTCTGAATTTTCAAACCGTTTTCTCCTTTCGGTCAGTCGCCATGACACCGGCATAGTCAGTATCGATCAAAATGCTTCCTCCCGGTTAACATAACAACCACACTCTTCAAACAGCTAAAAAAGCCTTCGCCCCATGCTTATTAAGCTTAATACTGATGCTGTCCTCAGCCATGCAGTTTTCTCCGCTCCATAGTTCGCATACTTCTTTTTTCCCTTCAGGCATTTCAAGGTCAGCAAAATCTATGCTGATTTCACTGTCGGACTCTCCGGCGTTAAATACTGCGAAGTACTGACCGCCCGCCTGTGAAACAGAAGTCCACAGAATATGTTCGATTCCGTCTATGTTTTTTCTCCACACTTGGTGTGAATGACGGGAATCCGAATGCATCTTTAGTATGCGCTCATTCGTGATCAGTTTCATCGTAAATTCATCAAATCCGGTCATTTCTCCCCCTATCATAAGAGGCGAGCGGAAGATTGACCATAGAGTAAGCATTGTATATTGTTCGTCCTCGGTAAACTTAGTCCGAAGGTTTTTGTCATAATCCTGAAGTATCGGACCGATCGGAAGCATATCCGCATCGGGCCAGTTCCCGGCTCCGGTATGGACAGACCACTTCTCTGCCCTTTCAAACATCGCATAGAGCAGTTCCCACTTATCCCAGAAATCATCGGTTATACGCCACATATTCGCAGTCTGCTTATAGTTTTCCGCAAAATCCAGCACAGCAGGTCCGGGGCTTATGGAGAAAACGATCTCACGCCCGCAGTTCTTAAGGCAGTCGCTGATAAGTACGAGCTCATCCTTAAAGCGGGGCATTTCACGGCAGATATCATCAAGCTTGATAAAATCAACGCCCCATGAAGCATACAGGCTGAAAATGCTCTCATAATACTTCCTTGAGCCTTCTTTTTTCGGGTCCAGTCCGTACATGTCCGGATTCCATTCGCAGACATTTGATGCCTGAGCCACCTGATCGGCAGTCTGACTTGATCCAAGTATCGGCAAATGAGCGGCTGCGGCCTGGCGCGGAATCCCCCTCATGATGTGTATTCCGAACTTAAGTCCCAGAGAATGTACATAATCCGCAAGAGGTTTAAACCCGGCACCGTTCGCCGAAGACGGGAAACGGTTTACCGCAGGTATCAGCCTGCCGTATCCATCCATCTCCAGTTTCTGAAACGGTATATATTCATGATCCTTGGCATCCGGTCCGGACCACTGAATATCCACGACAACATACTCCCAGCCATAGGCCTTAAGATTATCAGCCATAAACTTTGCATTCTTTCTTACCGTAGCCTCATCCACTGCCGCACCGTAGCAGTCCCAGCTGTTCCAGCCCATAGGTGCCTTGTTCATAACGTTGCTCATAATATCCTCCTAAAATCCTATTTACCGTCAGGGGCTCTGCCCTCAACATTCCCTATTATTGCAATTGAGCCATTCATTATAGGCTTCATTGGCCTCTTCGCTTGCCTTCTTTTCCCGCCAGGCGTTTATTTCCGAGCATATGGCCAGCATCTCATCCACAACAAGCTCGGCCTTTCCCGGCTTTACATAACGAAGATATGCCATCATGCGTTCCATTGCCTTTATGCCTCCAAGATTCTTTGCGCATTCATATCCGAGTTCGGCCGGAAACCCGAGCCTTTCGATTTCAGAGATAAGTTCATCTCTTGTTTTTACCCATTTCTGTTGTTCCGGTGTTAACTTCTTTGCCATATTTTTAAGAATTCTTCCTTTGATACTGATTTTTATATAGTTGAACCGCATCCTCAGGTTCCGGTTTTCTCACCAAAAGATGTTTCTTTATTTCTTCAATAAGCATTTTCGGTACCGGTACAGTCCAGTACTCAAGACTTTCGTAAAGTCTGAACGGCAGTCTGTCCTGATAACCCGACCATTCCCTATCCTCTCCATCAACGTACGCTCCGTCCTCTTTTATGGCAAGAGAGCATATTGCATCCAGAAGCCCCGGTTCCAGCCAGCGCCCCTCCTTTATGACTTTCTCCACAACTTCAATGAAATCATCCTCTGCTGCTTCAAGCAGGTTGTAATACCTTTCTTTTTCCTCATCGGAACACCCCCGGCTGCTCCTTGCCGGCACATTCCCAATGATTTTCTCAAGCCCGATAATAATATCATCCATCTTCCGTTACCTCTGCACCTGATTAGATTATAACATTTCATATTTAAGCTTCGTGCCCTCGTCAATCCCGCCGTCAATTCTCTCAACAATATACTCAGTCTTCCCCATAGTACTCCTCCGCCAGTAAAACAGCATTTCTGACACAGTCGTCGCATTCGCAGATAACAACCCCCGTGTCCCTGCCTTTAAGGTCTTTGCATATGGAAGCCCCGCATTTATCAACAAATGCCTGATGGAGCTCCCGTGCCGTCCTCAGCACCGGCTTTCCCTCATACTTTGCGAGTCCCATCAGCATTTCGGCTGCGATAAGTGCCCCGCAGCTTGCCTCCATGCATCCCATGCCTACACCGAAACCTGCGCCCAGCTTCATCAGCTGTTCCGGGCTCAGTCCGGTCTTTTCTGCAAAACTGCACAAAACCGCTTGTGTGCAATTACAACCGTTATGTTTAAGCTCTACGGCATATTCTTTTCTGTCCATCTTGCTTTTTCCTCCTTTAATAAATCCATATATGCTGCTTTAAGCTTCTTCATATCTATATTATTATGCCGTCCAGATGGTCCGCCTCATGCTGTATGATCTGCGCTGTCCATCCGGAAAACTTTTTGTTGTGCTTTTTCCATGCACTGTCAAAATACTCTACTACTATGTGCTGATACCTTGTTGTCTTTCTGACTCCGTCCAGGGACAGACATCCTTACTCTGCTTCATACGGTTCTGATTTATGTACTATCACCGGGTTATACATTACAACATCCAAGGAATCCATGTTAACTATTATGATCCGCTTTTTCACGCCGATCATATTTGCTGCCATGCCGACACATCTCTCACGGTTTGCCTTAAGCGTATCGGAAAGATCCGTGCCTGTGTTTAAGTCCTTTCTTTCCTCTCAAGCTTTAATTTTTGACTGATGACAGCATAGACTGCGGAGCAGGCACCTATCATGCACTTATCACCGCTAAACTCTGCGCCCTTTCCGAAACTGTAGATAACATTCCCCGGCTCATTTCCTGTATTTACTTCACAGTCTTTATCCGTCGGGTTTATTGCGACAAAAATTCTCTCGGCATCCGTGCTTCTTATATACGCCAAAGGCATGCCGGCTGCTCCGTCCGAGACAAACTCGATCTCACCGAGACTCTGAAGTGCCTTGTGGGACTGCCTGATGCCGATCAGCTTCTTTACCTCGCTCCGAAGCGAAGTCTCATCATTTATCTGAGCGGAGGCTATGGGTCTTGCAGGATCCGGATCTATCGGTATATAAAGTTTACCTGCAGCAGCCGATGAAAAACCGGCATTTGCCGAATCGTCCCACTGCATGGGAGAACGGGAACCCGTCCTTCCGTAGCCTCCTTCGACAGAAGCCAGACCCTCAACATAGTTCATTCCGATCTCATCGCCGTAATAAATATACGGAGCCCCCGGCATTGAAAGCAGGAAAGCAAATGCAAGCTTTCTGCGGTCTCCCTTTATATGTCTTGCAAGCCTGTCCATATCATGATTTCCGGAAGGGATGCAGATAAGTCCCTTTTTCTCGGACCTCTTATAGCTGTCCATATATTTTTCCACAAATGCACCGGCATCACCCTTTCCCATGAAGAAGGGCGCCTCGCACCTGAAAAGGTCGTTATAATGCGACGGACCAAAGTGAAGAAGAAAGTCCATATGAAAACCGCCTGCCAGGCTTTTGTCGGGTTCGCCCCACTCGGAAACCATTGCCGCTTCGGGAAATTCCTCATCAAGAAAGGCTCCGATGTCCTGCCATAGAGCGATAGTGCCTTTCTGTCCTTCATCGTTTTTAACAAGCGAGCCCGCCATATCAACCCTGAAACCGTCGCAGCCCCGCGAAAGCCAGAAGCGCATTATATCCTTCAGTGCCTCTCGCGTTGCCATGGCACCTTCGGAATCCATTGCCTGCTGCCAGGCGCATTCGGGCCTGTAAAAACCGTAGTTAAGCGCAGGCTGGTGAGTGAAAAAATTCACTATGCAGCTTCCGTCGCGCTCGGAAACCCCACGCAAGGTCGCATAGCCTTTAGGCTCCTCCCAGACGCTGTCCGTCCAGACATATCGGTCGGTGAACTCGTTTTTCCCGGCCTTCATGCTCTCTTTGAACCACGGATGCTCCCATGATGTATGTCCCGGAACAAGGTCGAGAAGGACATGCATCCCAAGCTTATGTGCCTCGTTAAACAATGCCACAAGATCTTCATTGCTGCCATAGCGGGGAGCCACCTTGCAGTAATCCGAAACATCGTAGCCCGCATCCAAAAACGGTGATTCAAAACAGGGGTTTATCCAGATTGCATTACATCCAAGCTCCTTTATGTAGGGGAGCTTTTCGGTAATGCCGTTAATATTTCCGATACCGTCTCCGTCGGTGTCCTTAAAGGACTGGGGATATATTTCATAAAAAACAGCCGTTTCAAGCCACTCGGGTCTTTTTGCCATAATAAGCACCTCCGTATCTCTGTGTAACCGAAATCTTCACTCTTCAAAGTAAAACACCTTTCCCTTCGGTCTGAAGGGAAGTCCATTTCCTTTAGGCAAAAGGAACGCATGGTCTCTTTTTACCCTGAGGTCATTTTCTATATATCCGTCCGTAATGACCAGTATTTCTGATAACTCCTCCTGAGTTACCTGTATGGGTAGATTCATTTTAATTCTCCCTGGATCAGCCTCTCGGCTTAAGGATACAATCCAGCCCAAGTATATTTGCCAGATAAAGCGCTTTGCCTATTTCTGCGGCTAAGTCAATCACTTTCGAAACAATTCCTGGCAGTACTCATATTTTTTATTGCTTTGATTTACCGGCTCATCCATAAACGGATAAGAAAAGCGCCCCGCAAAACCTTTATTTACAAGGCTTTGCAGGGTACGACAACTATCCAGATACTTCGGTGATCACCCCAAAAGGGTCGTTGACAATTTAAACCCGGTTAAAAATTGATTCCTTTTAAAAGTTCTCCCAGGGAAGTTCCGATCTCTTCGGACTCAGGAATCACGACCTCGTCCTCTCCGGCATCTTCGTCAGCCGGGTTATCAAGAAGAGCCTTTATCGAAAGGGAGATTTTGCCGTCCTTAACATCGATGACCTTAACATCCACCTCCTGCCCTTCCTTAAGCGCAACTTTCGGATGTTTGATCCTCTGGTGTGAAATCTGCGAAATATGGACCAGTCCGGACATTCCGTCACCAAGATCTATAAATGCCCCGTAATCCTTAATGGTAGCTACCGTACCGTGAAAGACCTGCCCCACCGTCACATCGGATATTTTCTTTTTTCTGCTGATCTCACGCTTTTCTTTCAGTATCTCTTTGGCAGACAAAATCAGTTTGTCTTCATTCATATCCGCCTCGAAAACTCTGACTTCGATTTCCCGGCCCACAAACTGCTCACAGTCCTCTATTCTGTCGAGAGACAGCTTTGAAACAGGAATGAAGGCTCTTATTCCTTCAAAGTCGGCTACCACGCCTCCCTTTACCGCCTCGTTTACCGTGACGGTAATATTTTCCTGAGTTTCCTTCAGTTCCTCTGCCTTTCTCCATGCCAGAAGTTCATCGGTATCATGGATACCGTCACCCATCAGGCTGTAGGACTCTTCGAGCATCGCCTCAAAATCCTTCATTGTCTCTTCCATATGCTAAAAAGCCTCCTTGCTATTTACTTTCTTACACTGACCTTGCACTTCTTTTCAATGCCGCCATAGGTAATTG
>ODAI013816771.1_pt1 | contig 11689 bp, 9 predicted proteins | sample 1539321 | NCBI WGS metagenome assembly ODAI01 (sample SAMN02144231, study PRJEB22623) | gut metagenome | biome: sheep rumen | host: Ovis aries | place: New Zealand
CCGGGGGCCGCCCGGGCCCCTGCGACGGCCCGCGCCGCCGCGGGGGCCGCCAGGCCCCCCGGGGCCTCTGGCAAAGTCCGCACCGCCTCGGGGGCCGCCAGGGCCACCAGGGCCTCTGCCAAAGTCCGCACCGCCTCGGGGGCCGCCAGGGCCACCGGGGCCTCTGCCAAAGTCCGCACCGCCTCGGGGGCCGCCAGGGCCATCAGGGCCTCTGCCAAAGTCCGCACCGCCGCGGGGAGCGGCCTGCATGCCGGGGCCGGCAGAATCGCCCGGAAAGGCAAAGGACGCCGTGCTGAGGGAAAGGCCGGCTGCCAGAACCGAAAGGACCAAGAGATTTCGACGCAGCATGGCATTGCACTCCTTGTCGTGTTGAGATGGCGCTCTGGCCGCGGAATCCGCCTGCACATCGCGTCGCTGTCATTTCTGCAAGCGCCGTGCCAATATCGCAGGAAAGCGCTTCTGGAGCATGGCTGCATCCCTTCCCCTCCAGAAGGGGGGGGGCCTGGAGCGCCTCACGATCCAGCCAGGCAGGGGGCCGGCAGCGCTCCTGCCCAGTTTTTAGGCGCCCTGCCGTCCAGCCTTGCGCAGGGATGTCAAGCTTTTGTACATTGCCTTGCCGCCGGCCGCCAGAGCGCTTGCGGGCAGGATGCCGAACAGGCCCGGGCCTTGGCAGGCCGGCAAAGGAGCAGGACATGGACAAAGTGGCTGGAGGACGGGAGCAGGGCGGAAGCGGCCTGGTGCGGGAAGCCATGCTGGCCGACGGCAGAGTGCAGGGCGTCGGCTTCCGCTGGTACGCCAGAGGCCTTGCCGGAAAGCTTGGCCTGACAGGCTTTGTCATGAACCTGCCGGACGGCTGCGTTGCCATGGAAGTGCAGGGGCAGCCGGAAGGCCTGGAGGACTTTGCCTACCACCTCGCCCATCCCCCGCTGGGCTGGCCCATCCGTGTTGCACGGCTTTCAAGAAGGCAAATCTGCCCCGTCCCGGGCGAGCGGGGCTTCCGCATCGCGCGCTGGGGCTCGTAGCAAGGCCTTCCTGCAGGCCCGCTATCCCTTGGCATGGATCTTCCGGCTTCCCGCCCCTGCGGGCTCGGCAACAAGGGCGGCAAGGGCTTTGGCAGCGGCATTCTGCTCGGCGCGCTTGCAGGAGGTGCCCTCGGCCCGGAAGGCGCGGCCGTCCGGAAGCGTCACCTCGACGGTGAAGACGCGGGCGTGGCTCGGCCCCTCGGCGGCAATCTGCACGTAGATAGGCCGCTCGCCGGCAAAGAGCCGGTGGCAGAGCTCCTGGAGGCTCGTCTTGCGGTCGCGCTCCTTTCTGGACTCGTTGGCGTGCTCGGGCCAGTGCCCTTCGAAGACCTTGTCGACGACCTGCCGTGCGGCCTCGAAGCCGCCGTCCTCGTAGACGGCTGCCACCACGGCCTCGAAGGCGTCGCTGAGCACTGTATCGCGCTCCCTGCCGCCCTGGGCATCCTCGCCCCTGCCGAGGAAGAGGCAGCGGTCTATGCCGGTCAGCCTCGCGAAGCGCGCGAAGCTCCGGGTGCTGACAAGGGAGGAGCGCAGAAGCGTCAGGTCGCCTTCGCGGGCATGGGGGAAGCGCCGGTAGAGCACCGTGGAGACGCACAGCTCCATGACGGCGTCGCCCAGAAACTCGAGGCGCTCGTTGTGCTCCGTGCCGGAGCCGTGCTCGTTGGCGCAGGAAGAATGGGTCAGGGCCTGCTCCAGCAGGGAAACGTCCTTGAAGCGGTGCCCGAGGGCCGCTTCCAGGCGCTCCCTGTCTTCGTCTGCTAGGGATGGAAAGGTGTTCATGCGCACAGACTAGCCGCTTTTCCGCCCATGGCAATAAAAACTTGACTTCGCAAGCCGGTATGCTACCTCACTGGAAATTTTTCACAAGGAGATGCCCATGGCTTCTTTAGAAATCAGAATGATGAAACTTGTCTCAGGCGAAATCGTCATCGGCAAGTGGGACCCCGAGAAGGACGAGCTCCAGGATGCGGCCCAGCTGCAGAACGTGCCCACCCAGCAGGGCATGCAGATGCTCGTGACCCCCTACGGCTTCCCCTTTGAGAACAAGTTCAACGTCGCTCTCGCCGGCAAGTTCGTGCTCCACAAGTTCACGGACACGCCCAAGGAGCTTCAGGACAAGTACATCGAAGTGACCACCAACCTCACGGTGGCCAACGGCCTCGGCAAGCTCCACTTCGGCTCCGGCGCGGGCCAGCAGGGCGGAGGCTCCGGCCTCATCCACTAGTCCGAGACGAGCTTTTTCCCTGAAGGGGGCCGCGCCCAGGCGCCGCCCCCTTCTTGTCGCTTGAGCGCCTTTACCGGCACCCCTAACAGAGCACCATCAGGAGCACCATGCGTTCCCTTCTCCCCCTGCTGCGCGAGCCGAGCCGCTACACCGGCATCGAGCAGAACGCCGTCCACAAGGATCCCGCCGCCGTTTCGCTGCGCTGCGCGCTGTGCTTTCCCGACCTCTACAGCGTCGGCATGTCCCATCTGGGATCGAAAATCATCTACGGCGCCGTCAACGCCAATCCTTCGTGGTGGGCGGAGCGCTGCTTCGAACCCGACGCCGAGGCCTGCGCGCTCCTGCGCAGGACCGGCACGCTCCTGGCCACGCTGGAGTCGGACACGCCCCTGAAGGACATGGATCTGGTGGGCTTCTCCATCACCCACGAGCTCTGCTACACGGACGTGCTCAACATGCTCGACCTCGCCGGCATTCCCCTGCGCGGCGCAGACCGGCCGGACGACCTTTCCGCCTGTCCGCTCGTGATCTCGGGCGGCGGCGCCTCCATCAGCGCCGAGCCCATGGCCCCCTTTCTCGACGCCATGGTTCTCGGCGACGCCGAAGAAAGCCTGCCCGAACTCTGCCAGGCCCTCGAGAGGGCCAGGAAGCTCGGCCAGGGCCGCCAGGCCCTGCTCCGGGAGCTTGCCTTGATTCCGGGCATCTACGTGCCCTCCCTCTTCCAGGAGGCGCCGGACGGATCCCTCCAGCCCCGCTATCCCGGCCTGCCCCGTCCCTCCCGGCGCATCGTGGCCGACTTCGACAAGGCCTTCTACCCCGCCCGCCAGGTGGTGCCCATCGCCACGGTCCACAACCGCCTCTCTCTCGAGATAGCGAGGGGCTGCACGCGCTTCTGCCGCTTCTGCCACGCCGGCGTGGTCTACCGCCCGGCCAGGGAGCGCAGCGTAGAGACGGTGGAACGCATCCTCAAGGACTGCCTCGACGAGACGGGCTTCGACGAGATCAGCTTCCTCTCCCTCTCGGCAGGCGACTATTCGGCGCTCAAGACCCTGTGCTCGCGCACCCTCGACCGCTGCGCCGAGGAGCAGATCTCGCTCTCCCTGCCCTCTCTGCGCGTGGGCTCCATCGACGACAGCATCATGGACCGCATGTCGAGGCTCAGGCGCACGGGCGTCACGCTGGCGCCCGAGGCGGGAAGCCAGCGCCTGCGCAACGTCATCAACAAGGGCGTCACCGAGGAGCAGCTCCTGCTGCACGTGCAGAAGCTGCTCGAGTACGGCTGGCGCCAGGTGAAGCTCTACTTCATGATCGGCCTGCCCACGGAGACCGACGAGGATCTGGCAGCCATCTTCGAGCTCTGCCGCAAGGTGCGCGAAGCCGGCGGCCGGGGGGCGCCGAGGCTTGCCGTGACGGCGGCCCTCTCGCCCTTCGTGCCCAAGCCCTTCACGCCTTTCCAGTGGGTGGACCAGATTCCGCTTCCCGAGATAGCGCGCCGGGTTGAGCTCGTGCACAGCCTCTTCCGCCGCCAGAAGGGGCTCGTCATGCGCTGGCACGAGCCGAAGGTCAGCCATCTCGAAGGCATACTCTCCCGAGCCGGCCGACGCATGGCGGGCGTGGTGGAGCGCGCCTTCCGCAAGGGAGCCGTCTTCCAGGGCTGGATGGAGCACTTCTGCCTCGAGCCCTGGCAGGAGGCGCTCAAGGAGGAAGGCTTCGACGAGGATGCCTGCATCAAAGGCTTTCCCCTGGGCGCCAGCCTTCCCTGGTCGCACATCGAGAGCGGCGTTTCCGAAAACTTCCTGCGCCGCGAGTGGGAGCGGGCCCTGCAGGAAAAGGTCACCGAGGACTGCCGCTACCATGCCTGCCGCCAGTGCGGCGCCTGCGACCGCAAGGGCGCTCCGTCGCTGCTCCCCCGCCAGGGAGCGGAGGAGCACAGGAACCGCCTCGTCTTCCCCCAGCGCGACCAGGAGCCCAACCAGCCCCGGCGCGACGAGCGCGGGCGCATCGTGCTCAGGGAAATTTCCGCCAGGCCCCCGCAGATCGAGGCCTCGCTCACGGCCAGGGCCGCCACCTGGCGCATCTGGCACGAAAAGCTCCAGGAGAGCTGCTGGCTCTCCCAGCTGGAGCTGCAGGCCGTGCTCGACAGGGCCCTGCGCCGGGCGAGGGTGCCCATGGCCTTCTCCCAGGGCTTCCATCCCATGCCGCTCTTAAGCTTCGGCAGGGCCCTGCCCGTCGGAGTCGAGAGCAGCTGCGAATGGTTTTCCGCCACCCTGCGCCAGGACATGCCGGCAGAGGCCCTCTTGTCCGGCCTCAACGCCTGCCTGCCCCGAGGCATGCGCGCCTACAGGGCCGAGCGCGCGGCCTGGGCCGACAAGGCCCTCCAGGCCAGCGCCGAGCGCTTTGCCGTCACCCTTGACGGACGAAGCGGCGAAGGCATACAGTGCTTCCTTGATTTTTGGCAGCAGGACGAGTTCCTGTTCACGAGGGAAACCAAGAAGGGCCCCCGCACCACCGACGTCCGCGCCCTGGTGTGCAACCTGCGCGCGCCGGGGACGGGCTGCGACGTCGAGTTCACCTGCGACTGGAGCGCCGGATACCTCTCCCCGCTCCTGATCTGCAGAGCCGTGTTCGCGCCCCTTGGCCCCTTCGAGGATCTGGCCATGCTGCTGCACGTCAGAAAAACCGCCCAGTTCATGCCCGGCGGGGCATGCGAGGAGGGATGCTAGTGGGACGCGACCGCACCGATACCTGGTTCTTTTTTGGCGACTCCGTCACCCTTGGCGTCAACGACAGCGCCATGCCCGGCGGCTGGGTAAGCCGCCTTGCCCTCAAGGGCGCAGAGCGCGGCTGCTACGAGTATCCGCCTGCAACCTTCTACAACCTCGGCGCCAGACGCCAGAAGCTGGCAGACGTGGCGGCCCGCTTCGAAGCGGAGTACACAGCCCGCCTCATGCCCGGCATCCGGTCCCGCTTCGCCTTCTGCGCGGGCACCGTCGACGCCCTGCAGGGCGCCGATCCCCAAGGCATGGTGGAGGCGCTGGCCTCCCTGCTCGCCAAGGCCAGGAACATAGCCCCCCCCCTCTTCATCTGCCCGCCCCCGCTCGCCGACGAACAGGCCTGCGCCCGCCTCGAGCGCTACGCAGCCCTTGCCCAGGAGGTCTGCAGGAAGCTCAACCTGCCCTGCGCCAACCTCTTTCCCGAACTCATGGCACGAAGCTTCGCCGGCATGCTGACCGACGGAATCCATCCCGGCCCCGAGGGCAACGAGCTTTTTGCCTCCCTGCTCATGGACAAGCCTGAAACGGTCACCTTCCTGAACGCCGAGTAAGCCCACGAGGAGCCACTATGAACCACATCCTCTGTTCCGACGACGAGGACACCCCCTTCGAAACGCAGGTCCAGGACATGGACGACGAGGACCTGCTCAACCTCTGGGAGCAATCCCAGTCCTTCTTGTCCGCCATCCAGAGCAGCCTTGCGCCAGGCATGCTGGTGAAGTCCGCCATCGAAGGCCATGTCCTCTGCGAGCTCATGCGGCGCGAATACGCCCGCGCGGCCGGGCAGGCGCCCTGCCGCAAGACCTGCTAGCAGAACCGGTCAACGCACGTCCAGCCCCCGCCCCGCGGGGGCTTTGCTTTGCCAAGGACCGCCATGCCGGCGCCCTGCCTTCCCGGGAAAGAGGCCTATGCCCTGGCCGGCTGGCCGAGCAGGCAGAGATCCCGTGCGAGGGCGCGTATGCCGCTGGGCCAGAAAGGCCTGGGCCGCGGCACCCGGCAGGCCCCCGCTTCCGGACGGCAGAGATCGATGGCCTCTATCCAGTCACTGGGCAGGCTGCTGGCGCCGTAGACGGCGCCGAGCAGGGCTCCGCAGATGCTGGCGTTGGCGCCGGCATCGCCGCCGCGGGAAATGGTGCGGATGATGCCCTCGGCGGGACTCTGGGCGAAGAGCAGCTCGTGCAGGGCGTTCTGCAGGGCAATGAGGGCGTAGCCCATGTGGGTGATGAAGTCCCGGGGCACGCGGAGGCTTGCCTTGCGCATGCAGGTCAGCACGGTTGCCGCCATGTGCATGTCCTCGGCCTGCTGGAACATGTAGTCGTAGAGCTCGGCTGCCCGGATGCCGGTCAGAACGGCCTTGCGTATGCCGCAGACAAGCACGGCGCTGGCGTCCTGGCAGACGCGGTGCACATGGGTGATGGCGCAGTCCCTGCGGGCGGCGCTGATGGCCTCCAGTTCCGGCAGGGTCGTGGCGTGGAGCCCCATGGCAGCCGCACGCTGGAGGGCGCCGTTTGAGATGGAGCCCTGCAGGGGAACGCCGGCGAGGGAGCTCTGGGTGGTGTGTCCCGCTTCAGGCGGATTGGTGGAGAGCCAGAAGCGGTATTCGCTCTCCACGCTCTTGGTGCGGAAGCAGCCCTGGCGCTGGATGCAGCGCGCGAGCACGAATGCCAGCTCGCACTCGTCGGCAGGCTGGCCGGGCAGGTAGCCCTTGTCCTTGGCCAGGGCGAGGGGCAGGACAGGCTGGGCGCAGATGACCTGCAGCTCGCGACGCGACTTCTGGCGCAGGCTGCAGCCGAGGCTGGAGCCGGCAACCAGCGCATAGAGGGCGCCGGCAGCCCTGTCTTCCCGGGCGTCGCGGGAGGCGCCCGGCTCGGCTTCAGCCGCCGCGCGGCAGGCTGCGCCCTGGCTGGCGGGCTGCGGCACGGCGTCCGAGCCTGCAGCGGGAGCGGCGTCCGGAGCCGCAGGGCCTTCCGAGGCCAGCGGCGCTTCCCTGGACTGTTCGTTTTCCTGCTTCATGGCCACCTCAGGCGCATTGCGCGCCCCTCCTGCCGGCAACTATACGAAGAAAGCCCTGGCGGGGCAAGACAGGCGTTCCGGCGTCCACTGCGACGCACCTTGGGCCTTGCCAGCCATGAGACCTGCGGGCGCCGGACATGCCGGCCTCATGGCCTGCCTGCAGCCGGCCGGAGCGCGCGATGTGCTCCAAGCCTCGTCGCAACGACATGCCGCGCTCGTCGCAAGCCCCGCCAGCGCCGCCTCGGCGATGCTACCCGCCAGAGAGGGCGTCAGCATTTTTGCGAACGGCACAGCCAGCCTTGCCTTGTCGCCTTGTCTGGGGCATTTGCCCTTGGCCCGATTTTTGCGTATAGGCGAGTGCCATGCCTGCGGATCTCCCCAGGCTCCAACCGGAAGCGCCAGGACAAGGGCATGTTCAAAGATCCAGAGGAAATCAAGCAGGGCATCGTGCAGCTGCTCGAAAGGGCCACGCCGGAAAACCGGCGTGCCGTCATCAATCTCTTTCCGGCCGCCAAGGCTGCCCTGGAGTCGGGCTACGTCCCCCTGCTCAGGCGCGAGCCCCTGCGCACCTGGCGCTGCCTGCTGACGCTGCTGGCCAACCTCGCCTCCATGCAGGCCGGCGCCGACGCCTTCCTCCACGTCACCCACGAACTGCTGGGACTTGCCGACAGAATGGTTCCGCCGGCCGAGGCCCTGCAGGAGAGCGCAGAGCTTTTGACCCACCTGCTCCACGCCGACCTCTACGTCTGCCGCATGCGCGACAAGCAGGGAAACTGGCGCGCCACGTCGGCATCGACGGTGGACGAGAGCCCCATCCCCCTGTTCGCCAAGTCCCTGGAGGCGGGCCTGAGCCAGCATCCGGTCATGCGCGCGGCAAGCCAGCGCGGCGTGCTCTACATCGTCTCCAACGACCTCAGGAGCATCGAGCGCGGCGGCGAGTCCTTCGACTGCATGTGCTACCGCGACGGCTACCGCTCCCGCCTCGCCTTCGTGCTGCGGGAACGCTTCGACGACCAGGCCTTCGGGCTGCTCATGTTCTACTCGCGCATGGACTACGGCTTTGAGAACCTGGACGAGCTCTTCCTCTCCCGCATTTCGCGGCTGATCAACATGGCCGTGGGCCGGCGCATCAGCCTTGCCCGCGACACCCTGGAGAAGGCCGCCGGCGCCATGGCCCACTACGGCAACAACGCCCTCAACACCATGCGCGTGGAGGCGGAGTACTGCGGAGAGCTCGTGGAGGGCGTGGACGAGAACGCAGCCCGGGCCCTGCGCCTCGTGCGCCAGGCAAGGCGGAGCCTGGGCGAGTCCAGCCCCCTCGCCCGCGGGCTCGGCGAGGCGGAGCAGGCCATTGCGCGCATGGAGACAGGCGAGCTGTCGGCCCGCATCGGCGACGTCGTCGAGGGCACGAAGCGCATGTCGCGCATCATCAGGTCCCTGGAAAAGAGCGTGGAGCGCCCCCGCCTGCTCAAGTACGTGCGCGGCGTGGACGTGCTCAGGCTGGAAGACGGCCAGACCCCGGACGAGCGCACGCCGTCCGGCGCGGAGCGCTAGGGTCTGAAGGCCCTGCCGGCGGCCTCGCTGAGGGAGGCTGGCGAGAAGACGTCGCGCAGGACCACGGGGCGCTTGGCTGCAGGCCCTGCCGGGAAGAGCGCCGTCAGCGGGATGCTCCGGCTGCCGAGCAGGCCCAGGAGCTTGAGGCCGTAGGCGTTGGCGTCGGTAATGTCGACGCGCACGAATTCGATGCCGTACTGCTCCTTGAGGCTGCGCATTCGGTCCTCGGTGAAGACCGTGGCCTCCACGAACTTGCAGTTGGGACACCAGTTCGCCGTGAACTCGACGAGCATGGGCTTGATGCCGAGGTCGGCCACGAACTCCTGCGGCTGGAAGGGCTGCCACTGGGCGTCCTCTGCCTGGGGCCGCAGAATGAAGAAGACGCTGGCCGCAATGGCGCAGGCAAAGAGCACGCCGCCCACGCGGCGCCGGGCCGTGGAGGCGTGGAGGGAAAAGTGCCTGCCCCAGAGATAGGCCGCGCAGCCCAGGGCGAGCAGGACGGCAAGCACCCGCAGGTGCAGCCAGTCGGGCAGGATGCTGAGCAGGTAGATGCAGGTGGCGAAGAGCAGAAAGCCCACGATGCGCTCGAAAGCTTCCATCCAGCCGCCTGGCCTGGGAATGAGGTGGACGAGCTTGGGGAAGAGGCTGAAGACAATGTAGGGCAGCGCCATGCCGAGGCCCACGGACCAGAAGACGACGATGAGCACGGGCAGGGACTGGGTGAAGGCCCAGCCGAGGACGCCGCCGAGCAGGGGGCCGGAGCAGGGCGTCGCCAGGATGGGGGAGAAGAAGCCGCCCACGAAGGCGTCGAGGCGCGTGCTCTTGGCCTTGCTCAGGTTCCCCATGCTGACCATGGGCAGGTTGAAGATGCCGAACATGGACAGCGCCATGAGGAAGATCAGGATGATCATGACCAGGATGAATTCCTGGCTCTGGTAGATCTGCCCCCAGATGAGGTCGAGCGCGCCCAGCACCACGGCCAGCAGGGTGAACTGCACGAGGATGCCAAGGGCGAAGAAGATGTTGTGGCGGCGGAACTCGGCAACGCCTTCCGCCGTCCTGCGTCCGAGCAGCAGGGCCGAAAGCTTGAAGGTCACCACCGGCAGCACGCAGGGCATGACGTTGAGGATGAGGCCGGCGATGAGGCCGAGCAGAAGCGCCTTGCCAAGGCCGCCTATTTCAACGGCCTCCTCGGCGTAGACGGGATCGAGCTCTATGCTGAACTCCGAAGGCGGAGGCAGAGGGGCCTCTTCGGCTGCAGGCGCAGGGGCGCGCGGAAGCTCCGCGCCTCCCGGATTCTGCGCCGCGTCGGCTGGATCCATGCCGGGCGCATCGGCAGGCTGCCTTGCCGGCCTGAGGCCAGACCCGTCAGACGGCACGCTTCCTGCCAGCGCAAAGGGCATGGTGCCAGGATCGTCGGCAGGCATGGCTCCCCCCGAGGCCTCGGCCTCGAAGGAGGCCTTGCCCTTGAGGTAGCCGGCGCCCCAGGGCGCCGCGGCAAGCCCGCCGGGATCGGCCGGCACCTGGCCCTCTAGGGTCTTGTCCACGGGCTGGCAGGCGCTTTGGCTGCACATGAGCAGGGAAAGCGAGGCCCGGTAGCGCTGGCCGGCGGCCTTGGCAGGAAGCTGCACGAAGAGCTCGACGGCATCCTCGTAGACGCTGATGGTGGCATCGGTGTCGTAGAAGTCGCGCTGCAGGGTGCCCCGGGGATAGAGCACCGTCGCCGGCGAGCCGTCGGCCAGATGGAAGCCCAGCACCGTCGGCCTGCCGGCATCGCCCGGCGCGTGGGCATAGGCATGGTAGCCCTTGGGCAGCTCCGCCCGCAGGGCGCAGACAATGCCGTCCGCCTCTCTGGCAAAGCTCAGCTCGGGCGCGATGTCGGCATCGGCCAGCGCAAGGCTGCAGGAGAGAAGGCAAAGCAGGGCCGCAAGCGCGCACAGCGTGGATGTCTTGCTGAAAATCATGGTGCTCCCGTCACGTGCTCCTGAGATTGATTGCGACGGCGTGGCAGGGCCGATGCCGGAGGGGCGACCCGCCCCATGTCCGGCAGCCCGCATCTTGCCGCGACTCTACCAGTATACGGCACTTGAACGCGGCACTCAATTGCGCGTCCCGTCTGGCAAAAAAAATTTTGTTTTTTGCGCAAAAGCCTTGACCGCACCTGCCTCTTGGCGTACAAGCTCTCTTGCGCCGTGGGTCACTAGCTCAATTGGTAGAGCAGTTGACTCTTAATCAATTGGTTCGGAGTTCGAGTCTCCGGTGACCCACCACAAATTTCGGCACCTGCAGCGATGCAGGTGCCCTTTTTTTGGCCCCAGCCCCCGCAGGCGCCAAGGCCGGGCGGGCACTTGCCTGGCAGGCGCAGGCTGCACGGCTCCGCTGCCCGCCTGGGACCGCCACTCATGCCTGCAGGATGGCACGGGATGAGGGCAAGGCCCTCTGCCAGCGCCTGCCAGCGCCGGCCCGGCAGATTCGTCCCCCGTGCCCTGCAGCCTTCTGCCAGCGGCCGCGCGCGCCATCCAGCGCGACGAGGACCCGTCTGGCACGCCCCGCGCCCAGCGGCCCCGGGCTCGTTTCCAGTGCGGCGCAGGCGCTTCGCCGGGCCTGCCGTAGACGGCATCCTCTTTCCCGGCCCTGCCAGCCAGAGCGCAGGCCCTGCCTCTCAGGGACTCCTGACCGTCCCTCATCCCCGCCTGCGCCGTGCCCTGCCCGGCACGCGGGCGCCCCCCCCTGCACGCATGCTCAAGCTGCAGCGCCTTGCCGGCCTGGGCTGGCCTCTCCGGGCCCTGCCCTTTTCTCCAGGAAGGAGCCTGGCCCTGGCGCCCGCGCCGGCTTTGACCCGTTCGGCCAGTTTGGCCAAGTCGGCCACGTCGGGAGCCTCGCCCTGCCCTGCGCGGACGCCAGGTCTTAAACTCAATGACAATGCCCCGCTCGCCCTCGCGCAGAGGAAACATCACGACATCGCAGCGTCCCAGGCCGCTCTCGCGGTTGGAGACAATCTCGTAGCGCCCCCGCAGATCCACGATCAGGCCAAGGACAAAGGCATGGTAGAATCGTTCAGGTTCCTTGCCTCCCCGGGACCTCTAACGTTCCGTTTCACA
>ODAI010910540.1_pt1 | contig 11688 bp, 12 predicted proteins | sample 1539321 | NCBI WGS metagenome assembly ODAI01 (sample SAMN02144231, study PRJEB22623) | gut metagenome | biome: sheep rumen | host: Ovis aries | place: New Zealand
CTGCCGCTCTTCCGGTACCGGTATCTGGAGGAACTGCGGGAGGCGTATGACCGCGCGTTTGCGAACGATAAGATGTCGGCGGGTCTGCACCTCGTCTGGGACGGCGATCCGGACAGCGGATACGAAACGAACTGGACGCGCCTTCCGGAGCCGGCGCCGTATTATTTCTTCCAGGCGCAAGGCCCGATCCGGGAAGAGAACCGGCATGCGCAGGCCGAAGAGATCGTCGCCCGGGGCATCGCCTGCGGCATGATCGGGGTGGACGACAGCGGAGAGACCGTCGCCCTGCGCGTCCGGCGGCTCTATGAGGACGACGCGAAGGGGAAGCTCAAAAAGCCCGCTGACATCGTATTTTCCGCGGCTGCGGGAGCGGAGTGCTTCTTAGCGATATTCTACGCTCTGCCGGACGTGCTGGCTTATCCCTACACTCTGCTGCTGACCGAGCAGACTGCCCTTTCCACAGAATATCTTTTCAAGATGATCGGCATGGTGCTGGGGCTGATAGTGATGCTGCTGGCGGAGGCCGCGGCAAACAGAGGGCTGCAGCGCCTCGGGCCTGTTCAAGGGTTCATCATCCTCTGCACGGGAGGGCTGATCTACGGCCTTAGAGTGACTGCCCTGCTGCTGAAGGTCATGCTAAGCAAGCACTACATCCTGCCCAACAGCAGCGCCTACAAGCCGGTGTTCGACATCGTCAAGGCCACCTCGAACAACGACATATGGTTCATCTACGGCCTGCTGGCGGTGCTGGCGGCGGTGCCGGTCATCATATGGATAAAAAGCTTCCGGCAGAAGGAGCCCTATTCCAATCCTGCCGAAAAGCGGAAGATAAAGAAGAAGTGGAAGGTCAGCCGGCGCTGGGCAGACCTCGGCGTGTTCTGCGCGGTGTTCATGGTGCTGAATTTTCTGGTCATCGAGCCCTACGCCAACAGGCCGGTGGAGCTTTCTCCGGTCGAGGATGTGTCCATAGTTGACAACTGCCTTTACATCCCCTTCGGCGCAGTGGATGACGGGCATCTCCACCGTTTCGGCTATACCACTCCCAACGGCAGGCACACACGCCTTATCGTCATAAAGAAGCCCAACTCCTCCGGCTACGGCATCGGACTGGATGCCTGCGACATCTGCGGCGAAACGGGCTATTTCGAGCGTGACGGACAGGTGGTCTGCAAGATGTGCGACGTGGTGATGAACATCAACACCATTGGCTTCCCCGGCGGCTGCAATCCGAAGGTGGTGGAATACACCGTGAAGGACAGCGCGATCTGGGTGCCGGTGGAGCAGATGATCGACAATGAAGCAGTGTTCAAATCATGATCTTGGGAGGATAAGATATGTTCGGCAGAATGATACGCGGAACATTGTTCAGACAATGGAAGAAAATGCTGATGATAGCATTTACGATAGCCCTCGGAGCGTCACTGGCCTCGGCTATGCTTAGCGTTATGCTGGACGTGGGCGATAAGGTGAACCAGGAGCTTAAGACCTACGGCGCGAACATCAGAGTGCTGCCCAAGTCATCGTCGGTGCTGAGCGGGCTGTATGAAATGGAGGGAGAAAGCTCCGGCGCGTACCTCAAGGAGGACGAGCTGGGAAAGATCAAAACGATCTTCTGGACCTTCAACATAGTGGATTATGCTCCGTTCATAAACGTGAACGCTCACCTTGACTCCGGCGAGGACGTGAAGGTGGTGGGAAGCTGGTTCAATCATCATATGACGCTTCCTACAGGCGAGGAGCTGAATGCCGGCGTGGCAAGTATGCGAAGCTGGTGGGAGCTGGAAAGCGGAGCCTGGCTGGACGAGCAGCAGGAGGGCGACGGCAGCAAGGGCGCGATGATCGGCACCGAGCTTGCCCGCAAATACGGCCTGCAGGTGGGCAGCCGGCTGCACGTCACCGGCAAGGCCGCTGACGACACCTTTACGGTAAAGGGCATCTTTGATGCGGGCGGCGACGAGGACAGTCAGATATACGTCCGGCTCAACACCGCTCAAGCCTTGGACGGTCTTGACGGCAAGGTGGATTCAATAGACGTGAGCGCCCTCACCACCCCGGACAACGAGCTGGCAGAGCGTGCCGCAAAGGATCCCAAGTCGCTGACGGTGGCGCAGTACGAGCTTTGGTACTGCACGGCCTATGCCTCCTCGATCTGCTGGCAGATACAGCAGGCGATCACCGACTGTGTGGCATCCCCTGTACGGCAGGTAGCGGACTCCGAGGGCGAGATACTTAGCAAGACCGAGCTTTTGATGATACTTATCACCATACTTAGCCTTATCGGTGCGGCGTTGGGCATCTGCAACCTGGTCACCGCCAGCGTTATGGAGCGCAGCCAGGAGATCGGTCTGATGAAAGCAATAGGAGCCTATAACGGCTCGATATCGCTGCTGGTGCTGACGGAGATATTCATAACCGCGGTGATCGGCGGCGTTGCGGGATTTTTCGCAGGCTTCGGCTTTGCACAGATAATCGGTCACTCGGTATTCGGCTCGGCTATCAGTATGCGGCCTATGGTGATACCCATAGTTGCGGTGGCAGTGTTCACGGTAACGCTTATCGGCTGCATACCGGCAATAAGGATGCTGCTAAGGCTAAGACCGACAGAGGTACTTCACGGAAAGTAAGAGCCGGAAAGGGATAGGACAGAATGAAGAAAAGAAGAATGTTTATCCGCATGATAACCGCCTCGCTGATGAGACGGCGCTCACGAATGGTGGTGGCGCTGCTCTCGATCGCTATCGGAGCGACTATCCTCTCGGGGCTGGTCTCGATCTATTATGACGTTCCGAGGCAGCTTGGTGCGGAGTTCAGAAATTACGGTGCGAACATGATACTCACCGGCACCGACGGGCGCTTCACAGGCGCAGACGTTGAGGCCGGCAAGGGGCAGATACCGGCAAGCGAGCTGGTGGGCGCTGCTCCCTACAGATACGAGAACGTAAGGATAAGAGAGAACCCGGTGGTCGCTGCCGGCACTGACCCGGAGGGTGCAAAGGCCGCCAGCCCCTACTGGCTGATCGACGACGGCGAGTGGCTGAAAAGCAGCGGCGAGCTGCTGCTCGGGGCAAAGGTGGCGGACAGCTTCCGGCTGAAGGTCGGCGAGAGGATCGAGGTCAGCTTTACTCCCGAAAGCGAAAAGGAAAAGGCTGCCGACAACGAGGCCGTCAACGACAACGTAAAGGAATTTACGGTGGTGGGCATTCTGAAGACCGGCGGCACCGAGGAGGAATACGCCTACATGACCTACGGCGACCTTGAGGAGCTGACCGGCGTAAAGGACGTTTTCGATGCGGCCGAGCTAAGCGTTTCAGCCACCTCCGACAAGCTCAAGGACTACGCCGCCAGGATAAACGCATCTGCGCCCGGGGTCCACGCCAGCCTTGTAAAGCGCGTTACCGCCTCGGAGACCACGGTGCTTTCCAAGCTGCAGGCGCTGGGGCTGCTGGTAACGATAGTCGTCCTTGCACTGACTATGATCTGCGTTGCCACCACCATGACCGCCGTTGTGGCCGAGCGCCGGAAGGAGATCGGTCTGCGCAAGGCGATAGGCGCCTCTGACGGCAGCATCATCAAGGAGTTCATGGGCGAGAGTATGCTGCTGGGACTGCTGGGCGGAGTTATCGGCTCTGTGCTGGGATATGTGTTCGCACAGCAGGTCAGCGTGAGAGTCTTTTCCAGCTCGATCTCCTTCAGACCGCTGCTGGTGCCGATCACCATAATCGTTTCCATTGTCGTTACAGGACTTTCCAGCCTTATGCCCATAAAGAGCGCCACAGAGGTCGATCCCGCGCTGGTGCTGAAGGGCGAATAAATATGAAGTGGAGAATTTGCTATGAGTTTATTGGAGCTTAAAAACGTATATAAGATCTACGGCGAGCTTCACGCCCTCGATGACGTGAGCTTGAAAGTCGAAAAGGGAGAATGGGTGTCGATCATGGGGCCCTCCGGCTCCGGAAAAAGCACGATGATGAACATCATCGGCTGCATGGATAAGCCCACCAAGGGCGAGGTCCTGCTGGACGGAGTTGACATCTCAAAGGAAAGCTCAAAGAGCCTTACAACTATCCGCCGGGACAAGATCGGCCTTATCTTCCAGCAGTTTCATCTGGTAAATTACCTTACGGCGGTGGAGAATGTGATGCTGGCGCAGTATTATCACAGCATCCCCGACGAAAAGGAGGCTCTTGAGGCGCTGGAACGCGTGGGTCTTGCGGGCAGAGCCAAGCATCTGCCCAGCCAGCTTTCCGGCGGCGAGCAGCAGAGAGTCTGCGTGGCAAGAGCCCTTATCAACTATCCCGAGATCATCCTTGCCGACGAGCCCACCGGCAACCTTGACGAGGCCAACGAGGAGATAGTGGTCGATCTTTTCCACAAGCTGCACGACGAGGGCACCACGCTGATCGTCGTTACCCATGACCCGGAGGTGGCAGAGGTGGCACAGCGCAGGCTCGTGCTGCGAAACGGAAAGATCGCCAAGGAGGTCGTGAACGAACACTTTACCGGTAAAATAAGGTTCAATGATTGACATTTTTCGGAAAATAAAGTATAATGATTACGGCGGTATGCCCGCCGGGAAAACGGAGGGATCTATGAAGAAGCTGATTTGCGCGGCTCTGGCTGCGGTTATGTGTGCGGCTGCCCTTTCGGGCTGCGGAAGCAAGACCTATAAGGACGGCACCTACACGGGAAAAAGCTCTGAACAGATAGAAGAGGTGGACGGCGGCGGAAGCGGCTACGGCGTAGTCGAGCTGACCATAAAGGACGGAAAGATCACCGCCTGCGACTTCAAGACCTATGAGCTGGACGGCACCCTTAAGGGCGAGGATTACGGCATGGAGGGCGGCGAGATCAAGAACCGCGACTACTACAACAAGGCTCAAAAGGCCAACGCTGCAAGAGCCGTCTATGCCGAGGAGCTGGTGAACAAGGGCAGCACCGACCAGGTGGATGCCGTCAGCGGAGCTACCATTAACTACGACCAGTTCACCGAGGCTGTTGCTGTGGCTCTTTCAGAGGCAGAGGAATAAGAAGTGAAGGCTCTCAAGCATATCATTACCGTCACTGCGGCGGTGGGGCTGATGCTTCTGCTGCCGTTGGCGTCCTCCGACGGCTTCCGGCGTTTCATCAGCGGCGATACGGATGCGGTCACAAGCGCCTCGGTCGAGGTGGATGCCCCCTCCGGCAGGTTCCTTGTGCTGATAAACAGGGATAAGCATACCGGCGAAAGCCTCGCCCTCTGGAAGGATTTTTTCAGCGGGCGCGAGGTGTCATACATTCTTGAGGATATTACCTGTACGGCAGCGGTCACCGATGCCTCCGGGCTGGAAATGGCCAGAAGCTTTCAGTCGCGGCTGCCGGAAAATCAGATGCGCCTTAAAACAGAGGATGCTGCTTTGATGCTTTCAAAGGCCGACTGGGGCAAGTTCGACATCATCATCATGTCGGCAGAAACGGCGGAGAGATACGGTGCCAAAAGCGTGTATGAGGACAAGAACGTTGAAGTGACATCTGTCGAAGGGACAGAGTGATTTATTATGAGAAAGTTAAATGCTATCCTGGCAATGGGAACTGTGGTAATGTTCCTCGTTCACGCTGTTATGGGCGGGATGATACTTATGGGGTTCATCCCCGGCGGGAACACGGTGATGAAGGTGCTGGCAGAGGTGATGATTATATGCATCACCGGTCATGTGATATTGAGCATAAAGCTCACGGCAGACACCGTCATCGCTGTAAAGCGCTCCGGCGCTCACTACTTCAAGGAAAACAAAATGTTCTGGATAAGGCGCATAAGCGGGCTGGCTGTAATGCTGTTCATCGTAGCACACCTGGAGATCTTCGGGAAGGACGGCGGCGACCCGGTGCGCCTTGCTCTGTTTGAGGGGCCGCAGCTTGTAACACAGCTGCTGCTGGTGGTGTCGCTGATAGTCCACATCCTCACAAACATCCGCCCGCTGATGCTCTCGCTGGGAGCGAAAAGCTATAAGGAGCTGGCGCTTGATATCGTGCTGATACTTAGCATCATCCTGCTGTTTGCGGGCGCGGGCTTTGCGGTTTACTATTTTAGGTGGCAGGCTTGATGCCAAGGAGGGTGAGAATATGGGCTGTGTAAATATTATCGGCGCCGGACTTGCAGGACTGTCTGCAGCCCTGCGGCTGGCGGAAAAGGGCATCCCCTGTCGGCTGATATCCCTGCAGCGTTCCGAGCGGGCGCAGTCTGTGCTGGCAGAGGGCGGGATAAATGCTGCCCTTGACACTATGGGCGAGGGCGACAGCATCCGGCTGCATTACGAGGACACTGTCCGAGGCGGCTGTGAGCTTGCCGACCCCAACGCCGTTGACCGTCTCACCCGGGAGGCGCCGGAAACGGTAAAGCGCCTCTTCGCCTTAGGGGCTCCGCTGGAGCAGTCGGAAAAGGGGCTCACTCTCAGGAGCTTCGGCGGACAGAAGAAAAAGCGCACCGCCTTTGCCAAAAGCAGCACCGGCAAGGTGCTTATGACTGCCCTTATCGACGAGGTCAGAAAGCATGAAGCCTCGGGACTGGTGAAGCGTTACCCTCACCACGAGCTGATAAGGCTTACGGTCAGTGACGGCAGCTGCACCGGCGTTCTTATCCGTGACTGCCGCACCGGGCTGTGTGCAGAGCTTTCCGGCAGCGTGATCCTTTGCAGCGGCGGCTTGAACGGGTTGTTCCCGGGACGCACCACCGGCACCACCCAAAACACCGGCGATGCGGCGGCGGCGCTGTTTTCTCAAGGAGTGCAGTTTGCGAACCTTGAAATGATACAGTATCATCCCACAACTATCGCTATCCCCGGCAAGCGCTGCCTTATCTCCGAAGCCGCAAGAGGCGAGGGCGGCAGGCTGTGGATAATGACCAAGGAGGACAAGCCTTGGTATTTCATGGAGGAGAAGTATCCCGAGCTTGGGAACCTTATGCCCCGGGACGTGGTCTCGCGGGAGATGTTTTTGGTACGCCGGCAGGATAATACGGTGGAGGAGGTCTATCTTGATATGACCGGCCTTTCGCAGGAGGTATGGAGAGACCGCCTTAGCGACCTGCGGGACGAGATCATCCGCTTCACCGGCGACGATCCCTCCTACACGCCGATAACCGTTCACGAGGGGATACATTACTTCATGGGCGGGGTCTATGTTGACGAGCATCACCGCTCTTCTCTGCCGGGGCTTTACGCGGCGGGAGAATGCGCCTGCCAGTATCACGGCGCCAACCGCCTTGGCGGAAATTCCATGCTGGGGGCTGTGGTCGGCGGCAGAACAGCGGCAGAGACTGCCGCCGGAGAATACTCTCCCGCAGAGGACAGCGAGCCGGTGTTCAAGGCTATAGAAGGCGAGCCCCTTGCCGCTCCCGCAAGAGATGCTTTTTCGGAGTCCCTCGCGGAGATCCTTAGCGGCGGCCTCGGCATCATCCGCAATGAACAGGAGCTTGATAAGGCAATAGCCGCCGCAGGCAAGCTCAAGGCCGTCAACGCCCGTGAGAAAGGCCGCCTTGCACTGGGGCTTGCTATGCTTATGTCGGCAAAGGAGCGCCGCGAAAGCAGAGGCGCCCATTACCGCGAGGACTATCCCGACAGGGATGAAGGCCTCCGCCGCACGACTGTGGCAGAATACAGCGGGAGCGTGAATATCCTCTTCAAGGATATCCCCGAAAGGAGGGCGCAGGATGCAGACAAGACTTGACATCACAAGGCGCAAAAGCGCCGGGGACAAGCCCTATGTCCTTAGTGTCCCCTTTGAGACGGAGGATGAAAACGCCACCGTCGCCACAGCGCTTACGGCGATAAATGCCGACCCCTCCCGCAGGGATATCAGCGGACAGCCCTTTGAGCCGATAAGCTGGGAGTGCAGCTGCCTTCAGAAGCGCTGCGGCGCCTGCGCTATGGTCATAAACGGCAGGCCGATGCTTGCCTGCGATGCCCGGCTGAAGGAGCTTTCCAAAAACGGGACCGTGACCGTTGAGCCGCTGAAAAAGTTCCCGGTGGTAGCCGATCTGACGGTTGACCGCGAGCCCATGTTCGCCGCTCTGAACGAGCTGAAGCTTTGGCTGGAGAGCGAGGGCGCGGTCAAGGCGCAGAACACGGCTCTTGCCTTTGAGGCCTCGCGCTGCCTGCAGTGCGGCTGCTGCCTTGAGATCTGCCCCAATTTCTACGCCGGAGGGAAATTCTTCGGCACTGCGGCTGCCGTCCCGACGGCAAGGGTCATCGCTGCGGCAAAGGATGCATCCGAGGCTGCAAGGGGCTACAAAAAGCACTTCTATAACGGCTGCGGAAAATCCTTGGCCTGCCGCAATATCTGCCCCGCAGGGATAGATATCGACGCCCTGCTGGTAAACTCCAACGCGGCGGCGGTGTGGAAGCGGCACTTCGGCAAAGCAAGATGAAGCGCCTGTCTGCACTGCTGCTGGCGGCACTGCTGCTTGTCTCCTGCTCAGAGCAGTACGATATGCGCCGTGACCTTAGCATCTATTTTTCCAACACCGACGAGGTGGTAAGGCGCATACGCAGCGGGATAAAGCAGCACTGGGGCGGCATCGAGTTCACCTATACCTCCCACGGGAACAATATGGGCGACCTTGAGGATGTCGCCGCGCAGCTTATGGAACTCGCCTACTCCGAAACGGACGACTCCGCCGAGGGTGATTATCTCTTTCACCAGACCGGCGGCTATGAAGTCAGCTACGGCTATACAGCCACGGAGGGCGAGTATTCCTACACCGTAAAGTTAGCCCCGGCTTACTATACGACCCTCCGGCAGGAGGAAAAGGTGGATGAAGCTGTTGCCGGGCTTGCAGGGGTCTTCACCGGCAGCGAATACGACCGGATCAGAGCGGTGTATCAGTATCTGAAGGACAGCGTCAGCTTTGACAAAACTGCTGCCAAGAGCGAGAGCAATCACCTCAAGACCACTGCCTATGCGGCGCTCGTTCAGCACACGGCGGTCTGCCAGGGCTATTCGGTGGCTGCCTACCGCCTGCTGCGGGAGTGCGGGATATCCGCCCGGGTGGTGACAGGGACGGTGACTCTCCCGGACGGGACGGAGGAATACCACGCCTGGAACCTTGCGGCTATCGGCGGGAAATTCTACAACCTCGACATCACCTGGGACGACCAACTGGGCGGCGAGAGATATTTTCTGAAAAGCGATGACGATATCCCCGACCACCGGCGGGAGGAAAAATACCTGTCCGATGAATTTTTGAAAAGCTATCCCATGTCTGAAAAAAGCTGGGAAACTGAAAGTGAGGAAAAAGTATGAAAAAGAATTCTGTAAGAGCCTTCGGCTTTCTGCTGACGGCTGTGAGCTTAGCGCTGTGCGCGGGATCAAAGCTTCTGTTTCACGCCTGCGGGCCGATATGCATGGAGGGCACGGCAGGATATATGAACTGCCACAACGCCGAAACCGCCGTCTGCGCTGTGGGCGCGGGAATGGTACTGCTGTCGGCGGCGGCAGCGGCCGTGGAGCATAAAAGGATAAGCTCGCTGCTGGCCTTTATTGTCGGGCTGGGGGGCATCGCGGCGGCGATAATACCCAACACAGTCATCAAGCTGTGCATGAAGGAGGATATGACCTGCCACTCGGTCATGCGGCCGGCAGTCATCATCATCGGAGCGCTGGCGGCGGTATGCGCGGGCGTGTATATCATTCTGATAAATACAAGATCCGGGGAGTAAAAAAAATGCAGAGTCTTGCAGTTAAAAATCTTAAAGGCAAGCCGGTGCGGACGGCTGTGCTGGTAACGCTGACGGCGCTGCTGGCGCTGGGGGTCTTTGCGGGAACGGTCATCATCACCAGTCTGCGCTCCGGCCTCGGTTCCCTTGAGGACCGCCTCGGCGCAGAGATAATGGTAGTACCCTACGAGGCCACCACCAAAAAAAGCTTTGAGAATATCATCCTCCAGGGCAGCACGGGATATTTCTACATGGAGGACTCGCTGCTGGAAAGGGTCAAAGAGCGTGAGGGCATCGGGCAGCTTTCGGTGCAGCTTTATCTCGCATCCACAAGCTCCGGCTGCTGCTCCATTCCTGTGCAGATAATCGGCTTTGACCCGGAGACGGATTTCACCGTTCAGCCGTGGATAAAAAAGAGCAGCACCGAGCCTCTCGGCAAGCTTGACATCGTTGTCGGCAGCGACCTTAATGCCTTTGTGGGAGACACCCTCCGGTTTTACGGCGTTGACTGCCGGGTGGCCGCAAAGCTGGACAAGACCGGCACCAGCTTTGATACCACGGTCTTTACCAATATGGAAACGATAAAGGAAATGACAAGGGCCTCCCTTGAACGGGGGCTCAACAGCTTCAAGGACATCGACCCGGACAAGGCAGTCTCCTGCATAATGATAAACACCGCCGAGGGCTATTCTCCCGACGAGGTGCTGAATGACATAAATCTCCATGTCAAAAAAGTCAAGGCCGTCAGAACAAAGGAGATGATCTCCGGGGTGTCCGACAGCCTTGGCGGTGTTTCAAATGTTGTGGGCGTGCTGATAGGCGCCGTGTGGGTGCTGGGAGCGGTGATACTTCTGCTGGCCTTCGCTATGAGCGTCAACGAGCGGAAAAAGGAATTTGCCGTACTGCGGGTGGCGGGAGCCTCCCGGGGAAAGCTTGCCCGCACCGTTATGTCCGAGGCGCTGGCGGTGGGCGTCACGGGGAGCATCATCGGCATAGCCCTTGGGCTGATCGTTATGCTGCCCTTTGCGGGGGCTGTTGAGGATGCTCTTGCCATGCCCTATCTTCTGCCCCCGGCGGCAAGCATCATCGGGATAGCCTGCGCCGCTGCTGCGGCAGCAATAGCCGCCGGTATGCTGGCGGCGGCAGTGTCGGCGCTGCGGATAAGCCGCATAGATACGGGAGTGATATTGAGAGGTGATAACTGATGCAGCTCAAGGCTGAAAATGCAGTCAAGGAATTTATCCGCGAGGGCAGGGGGACGAACATCTTCACCGCCGTGGCGGAAAACAATATCATACTGGAGAGCGGGCAGTTCACTGTCCTCACCGGCCGTTCCGGCAGCGGAAAGACCACCCTGCTGAATATGCTGGCGGGACTGCTGCCGCCCACCCGCGGAAGGATAATGCTGGACGGCACCGACCTCTATGCGCTGGACGACAAAAGGCTGTCCCGGCTGCGGAACGAGCGCATCGGCGTGATACCGCAGGGGCAGACAGCCGTCTATAGTCTTACGGTCATCGAGAACGTCCTGCTGCCCTTTATGCTTTATAAGGAGCAGTCCTCCGAGGCGGAGAAATACGCTCGGGAGCTGCTTGAAAGGCTGGATATCGCCCCGCTGGCAAACGTAAAGCCCTCGGAGCTTTCCGGCGGCGAGCTTAGGCGGATGTCTATCGCCCGGGCGCTGATACGCCGCCCCTCTGTCATACTTGCGGACGAGCCCACCGGCGACCTTGACGATGAAAACACCCGTGCGGTGTTTGAGTTCCTCCGCCGCACTGCCGACGAGGGTGCCGCGGTGCTGACGGTCACTCACGAATCCGACGCCGGACAGTACGCCCACAGGCTTATGCGAATGAACGGCGGCAGGCTCGAGGAGTGATGAGGCGCAGGTCAAATTTTCAGTATCTTCACATCGCCGGAGGAGGGGTCGATCTTCAGCTTGTTTTCGCCGCTGCCGCAGATGTAGGTGTGCTCGCCGTTTTTTGGCCTGGGAAGCTCA
>ODAI013322676.1_pt1 | contig 11688 bp, 11 predicted proteins | sample 1539321 | NCBI WGS metagenome assembly ODAI01 (sample SAMN02144231, study PRJEB22623) | gut metagenome | biome: sheep rumen | host: Ovis aries | place: New Zealand
AAAGTAAAACTGCGCCACAGCCCTGGCAGGCCATCGCGCAGCGATTTTGTTCAATTACGGTTTCCGCGTAAACATATGGAATGTTATGAAAAGATCTTTATGTTAGTATAGATTAAATTATCAAATTAAAGGAGATTTGCCATGGCCGAAATATTGGGGCGTATTGATGACATTCTCTATACCTGGTGCCTGATCTACCTGCTGGCAGGGGCCGGGATTTTCTTTACGGTGAAAACCCGCTTTGCCCAGATAAGACTGTTTAAGGAATCGATGCGCTGCATGCTTGAGAAAAAGCAGTCCGAAGGCGGCGTGTCGTCCTTTCAGGCGCTGATGATCGCGACCGCATCGCGTGTCGGCACCGGCAATATGGCCGGCGTTGCGACCGCAATCGTCCTCGGAGGGCCCGGCGCAGCGTTCTGGATGTGGCTGATGGCTGTCCTTGGCGCCTCATCCGCGTTTGTGGAGAGTACGCTCGCACAGATTTACAAGCGAAGGGACGGCAACTCATTTAAGGGCGGCCCGGCTTACTATATCGAGACGGCGCTGCATTCGCGGCCTCTGGGCATCGTGTTTGCGATTTCCCTGATCGCAACGTTTGCGTTTGGTTTTAACGGGCTCCAGGCATACAACATCGTCTCGGCCTTCGAATATTATGTGCCCGATTTCGAGCACAGCTACGTGCCGATGATCGTCGGCATCATCCTGTTTGTGGTCGCCCTGATCCTCTTTTTCGGCGGTACGGATAAGATCAGCCGGGTTTCGTCGGTGATGGTCCCGATCATGGCGGTGCTCTATATTGTGCTGGGGCTTCTTATCATCATTCTGAACGTCACCGAGATTCCGGCAATGCTGCTTTCCGTATTCCGCTCCGCCTTTGATTTTAAGGCGATCTTCGGCGGATTCACCGGATCCTGCATGGTCTACGGTATCAAGCGCGGGCTGTTTTCGAACGAGGCCGGCATGGGCTCCGCTCCGAACGCGTCCGCCTCTGCGGAGGTATCGCACCCGGTAAAGCAGGGCCTTGCCCAGACCATCTCGGTCTACATCGATACGCTGCTGATCTGCTCGACCACCGTTTTTATCCTGCTGCTGACCGGGGTGTATAAGGAAGACTCCGCGCTCTCCGGCATTCCGCTGATCCAGCAGTCCGTTGCGCAGCAGTTCGGACCGCTTGCGATTCACATTATCTCGCTCGCGGTGTGCATGTTCGCGTTTACGTCCATCATCGGAAATTATTATTATGCAGAGTCCAACATCCGTTTTATTACCAAGAGCCCGGCTGTCATGGCGGTGTTCCGGATCGCTGCCGCGGCAATGGTCTTTGTCGGCGCGCAGTCGAGCCTTGAAGTGGCCTGGAGCCTTGCCGATATCACAATGGGGCTTGAGGCGGTCGTCAATATCATCGCAATCGTGCTGCTGTCGCGGATCGCGTTCGCGGCGCTGAGCGATTATGAAAAGCAGCTGGAAAAGGGCGCAGATCCCGTGTTCCGGGAGGGAAATATCGGGCTCAGTGACACGGAGGTGTGGAAGTAAGTCCTGTTTTCCGGACACGGATTACGATGATGCACAGCAGTGCAGGGATGGATTATGGTATTATTGTCAGTGTAAATACATCCAGTAGAGTTTAAAAGGTATTCAGAAAGGGCAGGGGAACAGCATGATTTACAGAAAACAGGATGCTTGCCGTGGGCACGGTTCCCTGCACCTCCTGTCACTACTGCGTAAGCCACTGCCCGCAGCAGATCAAAATCTCTGAAATACTTGCGGACTTTTCGGACAGGCTCGGGTAATCTTCGAAGGGGATTTGATATAATAGAGTGAATTCTGCGTAAAAGAGAGGAAAGGCATATGAACTTCACACCTGAAAAGAAACTGGGCTTCGGCCTCATGAGACTGCCGCAGAATTCGTCAGACGCGGCAGATATTGACCTTGAACAGTTAAAGCAGATGGTGGATCTGTTCCTGGAAAAGGGCTTCACCTATTTTGACACCGCCTGGATGTACAACGGCTTTGGCAGTGAAAAGGCTGTAAAAGAAGTCCTGACATCCCGTCATCCGAGAGACTCCTTTACCCTTGCAACCAAGCTCCACGCCGGGTTCGTGCACTCCTTTGAAGACCGGGACAAAATATTTAACACACAGCTGGAAAAGACAGGCGCCGGATATTTCGATTATTATCTGCTGCACGGAATCGAATCAGGCATGCTGCCGGCTTATGAAAAGTACGACTGCTTCAACTGGCTGCTCGGCAAAAAGGCCGAGGGGCTTGCAAAGCATGTGGGATTTTCCTTCCATGACCAGCCCGAGCTTCTGGACCGGATCCTTACAGAGCATCCGGAGATGGAATTCGTGCAGCTTCAGATCAATTATCTGGACTGGGAAAGCGAATGGGTAAAGAGCCGCGCCTGCTATGAGGTATGTGTAAAGCACGGAAAGCCGGTCATTGTCATGGAGCCTGTAAAGGGCGGAACCCTTGCAAACGTGCCGGACGCTGCAGCGAAACTGTTTGCCGCAGAGGATCCTTCCATGTCTGTTCCCAGCTGGGCGATCCGCTTTGCCGCATCCCTTCCCAATGTAATGGTGGTGCTGTCCGGCATGAGTAACGTCTCCCAGATTCAGGACAACCTGAGCTATATGGCCGATTTCAGGCCGCTGACGGACAAGGAAAAAGACCTGTGCTTTAGTGTGGCGGATATTATCAACAGCCAGATCACGGTGCCCTGCACGGCATGTCATTACTGCACGGAAGGATGCCCCATGAACATCGCCATCCCTGAATATTTCTCCCTGTACAATGAAGATATGCGGGAAAATCTTGAAGAGAAGGGCTGGACGATCAATTTCACGAACTACAGCCTTCTTTCCGAAAAGAGAGGAAAAGCGAAAGACTGTATTGCCTGCGGCCAGTGCGAAAGCGTATGTCCCCAGCACCTTACAATCATCGATTTCCTGAAAGACGTCTCAGCACACTTTGACCGGTAAATTACCCCTCCGGAAAGGGGCACAAGCAAGAAAGGAAAAAAGAAATGATCATCGCACTCATCAATGAGAATTCGCAGGCAGCAAAGAACGAGCTGATCTGCAGCACACTTAAGTCCGTTGTGGAGCCCATGGGACATCGGGTTGATAACTACGGCATGTACACGGCAGACGATAAGGCGCAGCTGACCTATGTCCAGTGCGGCATTCTGGGCGCCATCCTCCTGGGGAGCGGCGCGGCGGATTACGTTATCACCGGATGCGGTACCGGCGAGGGCGCCATGCTGGCCATGAACAGTTTTCCCGGAGTCATCTGCGGACACGTGGAGGACCCGGTGGACGCATATACCTTTGCCCATGTCAACGACGGCAATGCAGTGGCCATTCCCTTCGCCAAGGGCTTTGGCTGGGGCGGTGAGCTGAATCTTGCCTATATCTTCGAGAAGCTCTTCGGCTTCGGACACGGCCAGGGCTATCCCAAAGAGCGCGTAGTGCCGGAGCAGCGCAACAAGATCATCCTGGACGGGGTGCGCGCGGTTACATTCCGGCCCCTGACGGAGTGCCTGGACGGGCTGGACAGGGAGCTGGTAAGGGGCGCCGTTGCCGGGGAAAAATTCGCGGAGCTTTTCTTTGCAAACGCGAAGGATCCAAAGATCACGGAGTATGTAAAAAAACTTCTGGCTGAGTAAGCCAGAAGTTTCAATAAAGTTCAATAAAGTTTCAATAGCCAGCAGGTATTTTTCTCTACAGTCCCAGATTGTGATGGAACGCAGCAAGGCGCTCTGCCTGGTAGTCTCCGGCATAGGTGCCGTCCGCAAAGCGCTCGAGCGCTTCTGAAAGGAACAGCTGCCAGCTTTCGTTTTCACGGTTCACAAGGATGGGATAATAGAGCACACCGTTCTCGGAAGCAGCCTTCTCATCGCCTGGCGCGTCGCCGCACATGAGGATGTTTTCCGCACCATACCCTTTTTCACACAGACGGGCGATGCAATAGGCTTTGCTGCCCATCTCCTGCGTGCACAGAAGATCCACATGGTCGATCAGCCCGAACCGCTTCCATTCATCGCGAACGGCTTCGGGGTTGGCGCTCGAAACCACAACTACGTCGGCAGCCCGGTGGGCTGCCGACAGTGCTTCACGCACATGCTCAAACGGCTTTACTTCCTCCTGCGGGAGGGCGGTGATGGCTTTGTTGACCGCGATGCTCCAGTTCAGAGCTTTCTGAAAGACGGGGTGACGGCCGGCTTCCTTCGCGACGGCATCGTTGGAGAGTTCCGGCGCGTGCTCCGCCCAGTCGATCAGCAGGTCCACGCCGTCGATGGGTGTGTACTGCCGGTCGATCTCTCCGAGCGCCATGGCCAGCCCCTTGAAGCGGTTGATGCCGCGGGTGCCGGAGAAGAGGTTGATCACATTCCAGCGGTCCAGGATGGGTTTCCTCCAGGCGTCAAGTCCCCACTCGTCCACCATGCAGGGGCCGAAGCAGCGGAAATGTTTGATGTTCATGGTGTCCATTGCGCAGCCGTCTGAATCCGCGCACTCGCATAAGTCTTTTCTCTTTTGGAAATCGTCCAGTGCCGACATGATAAGTCCTCCTTTTCCCGGATTGGGAATGGTTTTACGTTTTTTTGTTACACCAGAATGGTCTTCAGGTCGGCAAAGTGCGCGATCGGATAAGTGCAGTCCGGATGTTCGGACGCTTCGCCGATACCCGCGCTCTTAAAACCGCCGGTGGAAGCCGCCTCGATGCCGGCTTTCGCGTCCTCGACCACCAGGCACTCGGCAGGCGGCAGGTGCAGCATGTCGGCCGCCATCAGAAAGACTTCCGGGTGGGGCTTGGAGTGCGTGATGTTGGTGCCGTCGGAGATGGCGTCAAAGAAATCGCCGAGGCCCAGTCGGGAGAGGATGAGTTTGGTATTCTTGCTGCTCGAACCGATGGCCAGGAGATACCCGGCGGCGCGCAGTTCATCCAGTGTGCTTTTTACTTCATCGCTCAGATCTGCCGGGCTCATCTGCTGCAGGAGCTCTACGTAGAGCGCGTTCTTTTCCGCCGCGAAGGCGTCTTTTTCCTCCTGCGAATATTCCTTTTCGGATCGCTCAAGGATAATATCGAGGCTGGCCATGCGGCTTACGCCGCGCAGGCGGTTGTTGATCTGCTCGTCAAAGTAGATGTCCAGCCGGTCGGCCAGCGCCTTCCAGGCCTGATAATGATACTTGTCCGTAAAGCAGATCACGCCGTCCAGATCAAAGATAACTGCTTTCATGATTGTCCTCCTGTTATTTATAACCGAGTGTCCCAGCGGCCGCAGAAGACTGTCTCGTCCGCCGTCCCCGTAAATTTGCTTTCTCCGACGATCTTGCGCACGGCGGCGCGGATGTTCTCGCGGCCCGGGCCGTAAGCGTTGATAAAGGTGTGGATGCGCGCCAGGTCGATCAGGTGATTGGTGTAGTTGAGGCTGACGCCGATCGCCGGCACTTCTTCCGTGTACCAGGGCATTTCCATGGAATGTCCGCTCGACCAGGAGAGCCGTTCCATGTTCCTCTGCGCGTACCCCTTGACGTTGACGAAAACGAAGATGACGTCGTACTTCTTCCGGAAATCCTCCCGTTTTTCCATCATCATCATGCGCACAAAGTTCATGGGGTTGACGCCGTCCGTGTTTTCACGGTCGTAGAAGCTCGGGCACTGGGTGACTGCAAAGCCGGCGGCTTCCAGCTCCTGCGTGATGAGCTCGCGTACGCCGTCGCCGGTATCCCCTTTTGAGTAGGGTGTGGAGCGGACATAGATCAGCAGGGCCCGGTTCTTTTCCTTCACGTCGATGGGCAGCACGCCCCGCGTGTCTTTGACCAGCGTGACGGATGCCTCGGCGGCTTCCTCCGTGAACCTTCGGAACCGATCACAGCCGACTTCCTCCAGAAGCGCCGGATCCGGATAGCGCATGGCCTCATCATAGAGCTTTAAGTGCGCCTTCAGGCCAAGGACGCGGTGCAGGGCGTCATCCAGACGCTCCTTTGTGACAATCCCCTGCTCATAGCCCGCGCGCAGGTACCCGAGGTCTTCCTCGAAATCGTTGGCAAACAGGAACATGTCGCAACCGGCTGCGATGCAGCGCGGGACGGCGTCCCGGCGGGCCATCACGCCCGACATGCCGATCATGTGGGATGCATCGGAGATGATAACGCCGTTGAAGCCCAGTTCTTCCCTCAGCAGACCCTGCAGCAGCTCCGGCGCAAGCGAAGCGGGCATGATCTCCTCGTCCCTGATGCCGGGACATACCTGCCGGCTCCAGGCGGGAAGGCTGATCTGGCCGGTCATGACGGCCTCCAGTCCTTCGTCGATCATGGTCCTGTAAACCAGGCCGTAGCTGGACATCCAGTCGTCCACGGACGCCTCATTGTGCGCCGGGGAGAGGTGCGGATCCAGCTCATCCCAGCCGTCGCCCGGGAAATGCTTGCAGGTGCAGGCCATATTGGGATTGGCGTCTTTGATGCCTTTGATGTAGGCGCGCACGCACTCTGTCACACGCGCCGGATCGGAGCCAAAGCTCCGGGTGTTGACGATGGTGTTGCGCCAGTTGCGGTAAACGTCGGCCACGGGATTGAACATCCAGTTGACGCCGATGGCGCTGGCTTCGCGTCCGGACACATATCCGATGTGATAGGCGGTTTCCGTGCCGGGGGCCGCGGCGGCTTCCGCCGCGGTGGCCACAAATGTGCCTTCCTTCGGCAGCACGCCCACGCCGCCGTCATCGCAGTTGCCTGCGATGAAGACGGGCACTTTGCTGTACTGCTGGAAATAGCGGTTCTGACGGGCGACAGTCTCCTTGTCACCGCCCTGCCAGCGCATGCCGCCGGGTTTCGCCGTCTCCATGAGAGCCTTGATGGCCTCTTCGTTGGCGCCAGGGACGGGTTTCAGGAGGACGAAGAGCTGGGAAAGCTTTTCATCCAGGCTCAGGGAGGCGATGGTATCCTCCACCCAGCAGATCTCCTGTTCATTCAGATAAAATGGTTTGGCTTTCAGGTCGACCATGTTTTCTCCTGTTTAAAAGTTGTTTTCAACTTAACATGCCTTACTTCTTAGAATTTCAGATAATCTTTTCCGCAGTAAGGATCGATGGGGCTGATGCCCTTAAACTCACTGCGCCCCGTGATCTTTTCCATGACCGATGCCTTGAACTGCGGTTCATTGCTGTAGGTGTTGATGAACGTGTCGATCATCGGCGCATCAAAGAGGTGGTACGGATACCCGGTAGCGATCATCATGACCGGAACCTCTTTGGTCAGCCAGGGAGCGTCGTCGCCCAGACCGAAGACTACGTTCCAGTTAAGGCGAAGCGTCGTGTTGTTGGAAGCGTTCTGCATGTTGGCGATGTAGACGTACAGATCGTAACTTGCGCGTGTGGCTTCCACGCCGCGGTACAGCTCACCCATCAGGGCAGCCTTTTCGGGCGAGAGGCTCGGCGCTGCGAAATCCGCCGGCTCGATGCTCACGCGGCGGTCGCGCACGGTCACTTCGAACCCTTCTTTTTCGAACAGTGCTTTCCAGGCGAGCACTTCCGGATCTTCCGGATCATTCGATTTCTGGAACACGTTCAGATAGACACGGCGGAATTTCTTCGGGGAGATGGGCAGCAGATCCTGACGGTCGTGCACCAGCGTGACGGCGCGGTCCGCGACGCTCGCGCTCCATGCGCGGAACTCCGGCTTGCCGACTTCTTCAAGCGCTTCCGGCCCGGGGACCAGCGTGCCGTTCTTCTGCTTTTCGGGCAGGCCCAGGGAAGCTTTGGTGGCCAGGATGCGTGTGACGGCTTCATCGAGGCGCTCTTTCGTCAGGATGCCGTTTTCGATGCCATTCAGCAGATACCGGTAGTCTTCCTGCATGTCTTTATTGAAGAGGAACATATCCGCACCTGCGGCGATGGCCGTGGGAACAGCCTGCGCGCGCGGCATGGCGGATGTGAGGCCGACCATGCAGGTGGAATCCGTGGAAATCAGGCCGTTGAAGCCGAGTTCGCCGCGCAGCAGGCCTGTCAGCAGCTCTTTACTGATGCTGGCGGGACGCAGCAGCTCCTCGCGTGTGGCGCCGGGGTTGAGTTTTTTCACCCAGGCGGGCTGTGCGATGTGGCCGACCATGACGGTCTTGGCTCCCTTGTCGATCAGTGTCTTGTAGACGCGCCCGTAGGTCTGCATCCACTCGTCCGCGGAAAGGGAGTTGACGCTGGTGAGGATATGCTGGTCACGCTCGTCCACGCCGTCGCCGGGGAAATGCTTGATGGACACGGCCACGCCGCAGTCATCCGCGGCATCAAGATACCGGGAGGCGCAGGCGATGACGCGGTCCGGGTCGGAACCGAACGTCCGGGTGTTGGTGATGGGATTGTGGAAATCCCGGTCAATGTCGACGATGGGTGCGAAGGACCAGTTGAGGCCCATGGCAGCACCTTCCCTGCATGCGACGTATCCCATGCGGTAGGCATCTTCCGGATCGCCTGTGGCGGCGACGGCCATCGGAGATCCGAAGCCGGTGCCCTCAAAGGATAATCCGCTGCCGCCTGCTTCGGTGTTGGCTGCCAGCAGGAGCGGAATCTTCGCCATGTTCTGGATGCGGCGGTGCGTTTCCTGAACGTAGGCCTTGGGACCCGGACGATACATGATGCCGCCGATTCCGATGCCGCGTACCATGCCGAGCAGCATGTCTTCGTTGTCGCTGAGACCTAGAGCGCAGAATACCTGTCCGGCTTTCTCTTCCAGCGTCATGGAGGCAAGAGTTTCGTTGACCCAGCGGATTCCTTCGTCATCGAGGAAAAAGGGACTGGCTTTCAGATTGATCATAGTTTTGCGTTCTCCTTTTCTATTAGAATGCTTTCAGTCCAAACAGGCGTTTTGTTCCGGCTGCCACCATGGGCGGATTGAACCCGCGGAAGAAGAGGAACTGCAGCTCGGCAAGGCGCATGCTGTAAAACTCGGCGCCGCTTGCGGAGTCATATGAGACGGTCAGCTCCTGCGGAAAGATTAACTGAAATCATTATAGCCTGAGAGATGATCCGGATCTCAATATCCGTATTACTCCTGTTTTAGCACAATTTTATCCTGTTTGTTGACATAGATGCCAAAAGCGATATATCATCCAAGAGTCACGGCAGATAAGTGGTTTTTCCCGGAAAATCATACTGCATGCCGAGCTTTAGAGGGGAAAACAGAGAAAAAACAGGGGGCTCTTTATGATCGTGATGGATGTGAGGGATGTCCTGCGGGATGTCTTAGGGTCACTGAGAGTACAGTTTCTGCTGCTGGAGGAGGGGTGCAGTTCCCTGGAAGCGTCCATGCTGGACTTTCAGTTCCGGTCCAGGATCTACGAGAAATTTGATTATGCTGCCTTTGCCGCTTCGATCATGGAGCTGGTGCCGGATGATGATGTGATCGACTACAAAGACGATTTCGGCATGCACTATCTGGTCTTTCGCGGCCAGCAAATCGAAGCGGGATCATTTTATTTTCTGGGCCCGTATCTCTACCGGACCTATACGGAAGAGGATCTTCGCGGGCTGGTAAAGAGCCATGCCCTCTCAGACCATGCACTGGACGCCATTCGATGGTATTTCAAGCGTATACCGGTCGTTTTTGATGTGATCTCCTGGCATTCGCTGTTTTCGGCGCTCATTTCCCGCTATATGGCCAACCCGAACGTAGAGATCCACTTCGAGCAATGCAGCAGACCGGCGCCTGAGAAGGAAAAACCTTCCGCCTCACTGGAATCGCTTCCTTATCTATTTATCGAAGAACGCTATGAAGTGGAGAATAAAATGCTGAACGCTATCCGGCGGGGCTCCATCTCCGAAGCCATGTACTATCAGAATATGTTCATGGGCTTTACTATCGATCAGCGGGTCGATAATCATCTGCGCAACAGCAAAGACATGGTCATTTCGGCCAGCACGGTCATGCGCAAGGCCGTCGAACAGGCTGAAGTACATCCGCTGTATATCGACCGCCTGAGCAATCAGATCCTGCGCGACATCGAAGAGGCGGAGAACGAAGTGCAGTTAAGGGCACTGATCCCCCGCATGATCCGGCAGTACTGCCGGCTGGTGCAGACGTACTCACGTGAGCGGTATTCCAGTGTGGTTCGCGACGTGATCAACTACGTGGATTTCAATTATATGGAAGCGATGAGCCTGGACAGCCTGGCCGGCCGGTATGCTGTCAGCAAGAACTATCTGTCCTCCCGCTTTCACAAAGAGGTGGGGATGACCGTCACGAATTTCATCAATCACACCCGTGTACAGCAGTCCCTGAAACTATTGGGCGGGACCACCTTAAGCATGCCGGAGATTGCCGAGCGCTGCGGCTTTGCGGACGCAAACTATTTCAGCCGTATCTTCAAGAAAATGCGCGGCATGACGCCGAACGAATACCGCAAGTCGCTCCAGAACAGCCGCCCGGCAAAAAGCGACTCCTGAGCGGCTGTCAGGATATGACGGCACCTTTCCGAATTTCTGCTGCAGCGAAACGCTGCTTTTGATGGACAGTTATGATAACGATACTTTGCATTGGAGATTCCAATACGTACGGATATGATCCGCGCTCCTATTATGGTTCCAGATATTCTGAAAATATTCGCTGGACCGGACTACTCGAATCCCCTGATCGTAAGATCATTAATTGCGGAATGAATGGTTTATCTGTTCCCACTGGGCAGACCTGTGCCTTTTTTGATGATCTGATTCAGAAATACAAACCTGACCTGATAACGATCATGCTGGGTACGAATGATCTATTAAATGGATCTTCTGCGGAGAAAACCGCTGCAGGGATGAGCAGTTTTTTGACTCATCTCCTCAGTCAGAACAATAATCCGAAAATTCTGCTGCTTTCCCCTCCGCATCTTCAGGCAGGTGAGTGGGTCCAAAGCCGGGATATAATCAGGGAATCCCTTTTACTGGGCGATTTGTACAAATCTATTGCTGAGAAAAACGGGCATCTTTTTGCTGATACAGCGGGCTGGAATATAGACGTCCTGTTTGACGGAGTGCATTTTTCTCCTGAAGGGCATCGAAAATTTGCAGAAAAGCTGTCACAGCTTCCGGCAGTTCATCGGAACACGGCATCATCGATCAGTGCAGCTTATACTGCCCGGTCCTGATCGTGTTGATCCTGGCCCTGCGCTCTTTCCTTCCTTGGATGGATAAAACTCTTTGTCGCCGAAGCCCGCGTAGATACCTTCCAGTGCAGAATCCAGCAATCCTTCATCTCGTACTCCAATCGAACCGCCGGTCGCTTCGCCTATAATCTGGTGCAGAAGCAGCGCTTTTTCTCTGGAAAACCGAATCATTTGGCCAACTCCTCAAATGCCGCACGATGCTCTCTGAGAATTCGTGCAGCCACGAATTCCAGCTTCTCATCTTCCGTCATCTCGATTTGCGGCTCCTTATCCAGGTCAATAACGAGCAGCTTGGGCTTATTATTCTTAAAAACAACGACATGCCCTTTTTGCTCTGCCATTCTGGCAACTTTAGAAAAATTCTGGTTAGCTTCCGTTGCACTTACAATTGCATTCGTATCGATCGTCATACTCTTACCTCCAATATAAGAATGGTAGTGTCAAGTTCACTACCTGTTTATAGTTCATAAACCTTGTATTTACGGGAGATTCAAATAAAAAGAGCATTGACCTCCCTTTTTGGTATAATGTCAGCGACCAAACATCCACTA
>ODAI011242562.1_pt1 | contig 11687 bp, 10 predicted proteins | sample 1539321 | NCBI WGS metagenome assembly ODAI01 (sample SAMN02144231, study PRJEB22623) | gut metagenome | biome: sheep rumen | host: Ovis aries | place: New Zealand
ATGAGCACAATCATCGAAAACCTTAGGCAATTCTGGTTCTTCACAGGATTCGCCAACGCGACTTGGCAGAACCTGGCCATGATCGCTATCGGGATCCTTTTCATCACGATAGCCATCAAGAAAGGCTGGGAACCGCTACTCCTCGTCCCGATCGGATTCGGAATGATCATAGGGAATATTCCCATGTTTCCGGGCCTTAACATCGGAGTGTACGAGGATGGCTCGGTTCTCAACACACTCTATCAGGGAGTCAAGCAGGGATGGTATCCTCCCCTAATATTCCTTGGGATAGGCGCCATGACTGATTTCTCGGCCCTGATCTCCCAGCCCAGGCTGCTGCTGATCGGAGCCGCGGCCCAGACCGGAATCTTCGGGGCATACCTTCTCGCTCTAACGCTTGGGTTCGACCCCAATCAGGCCGGAGCCATCGGTATCATCGGAGGAGCTGACGGCCCGACCGCCATATTCCTCTCCTCAAAACTTGCCCCGGACCTCATGGGAGCCATCGCTGTGAGCGCATATTCGTACATGGCCCTCGTCCCTGTGATCCAGAGGCCGATCATGCTTGCCCTGACCACCAAGAAAGAGCGCCTCATCAGGATGCCCGCCCCTCGGCAGGTCAGCCAGAGAGAGAAAATCGTCTTCCCTATTGTCGGCTTCATTCTAACCGCTTTCATCGTTCCTTCCGGCCTTCCTCTGCTTGGAATGCTGTTTTTCGGTAACCTCTTGAAAGAGAGCGGAGTGACAAGGCGCCTGGCCGAGACAGCCAGAGGACCGCTCATCGACGTTGTGACCACCCTCATCGGACTCACTGTCGGAGCCTCAACTCAGGCGGACAAGTTCCTGACTGGTAACTCTTTGAAGATATTCATCCTCGGACTGCTCTCTTTCGTTATCGCGACGACTGCCGGTGTGCTCTTCGTCAAGTTCTGGAACATTTTCCTCAAAGGTGACAGGAAGATCAACCCTCTGATCGGGAACGCCGGCGTGTCCGCCGTCCCTGACAGCGCCCGAGTCTCCGAGATTGTCGGCAGGGAATTCGATCCGGGCAACCACCTGCTCATGCACGCCATGGGACCTAATGTCGCGGGGGTCATCGGATCCGCCGTGGCAGCTGGAATATTGTTGGGATTCCTCGGATAAAAACAGGTTTTTTATTATATTTGGAAATTACCGCAAATAACACAACAACCATATGGATAACAAACTCCAGGAACTGACAGACAAACTCTTCCAAGAAGGTCTGTCCAAGGGCAAAGCTGAAGGAGAAGCCATTCTCGCCAAAGCCCAGGAAAAAGCTTCCGCTATTGTCGAAGAGGCACAGAAGAAGGCTGAAGAGATAATCCAGCAGGCGGAGAAAAAGGCCAATGACTTCCAGATCAAGGTCGAAGGTGACGTCAAGATGGCCGCCACGCAGAGCATCCAAGCTGTCAAGAATGACATTCAGAACCTGCTCCTTAAAGGTTTGGTAGGTGGGAAAGCCGCTTCCGCCCTCACATCCGCTGACTTCGTAAAACAGGTGATATCAGCGGTCGCCAAGAACTTCAACGCCCAAGAAAGCACCGACCTGGAAGTCGTGCTCCCTGAAAGCCTGAAGAATGAGCTGGAGCCTTTTGTGAGTGGAGAGCTTGCCAAGAGCCTTTCCTCAGGAATCTCAGCCAAATTCTCCAGCAAGATTCCCGGAGGCTTCACGATCGGCCCGAAGGATGGTTCATATTTCATCGACCTGACAAGCGAATCGTTCGAGTCCTTGATCAGCGAGTACCTTAGGCCCGTCACGCGGAAGCTCCTATTCGGCGAGTAATGGCCAATTACGAGTACATAATAGCAAGTCTTCCGGACGTCACCCGCGAATGGAAATTCGCCGATGGCGAGTCCCAGGCCGATTTCATCGGCTGGATCAAGTCCCAGTTGACTTCCAAGGACATCAAGACTGTTGACACCCTGCTGGCGGGAGGCAAAGAGGAGAACCTCACTAAAGAGTTCTACCAGGAGGCTCTCAAAGACGGCAACCGGTTCATCAGGGAGTATTTCGCCTTTGACCTGGGGTTCCGCAACGTCAAGGCAAGGTTCGTCAACAAAGTCTTCGGGAGGCCCCTCTCCCAGGACACTATCGACATCAATCCGGGAGAAGAGATCGACACCGCCAGGATCGAGGACACCCTTTCCCTGACCGACATTCTCGCGAGGGAGCGCGGCCTGGATTCCATCCGGTGGGAAAAGATCAGTTCCTTGACCACATTCAGCTATTTTGACTTGGACGCCATCCTCGGCGTCATCGCCAAGATGGGCATAGTGGAGAGATGGCGGGCGTTAGATGAAGAGACCGGAAGGGAGATGTTCCAGGAACTGATCGACGAGACCAGGGCCAGCTTTGGTGGCGTCAGTTACAATCCGGCCCAAAACGAATAATAATGAGTTACGATATATGAAGACTACAGGAAAAGTAATAGGCATTGTCTCAAACCTGGTCACCGTCCAGGTTGACGGCCCAGTGGCTGAGAACGAGCTTTGCTACATCACCCTGGAAGGCACTCCCCTTCTGGCCGAGGTCATCAAAGTCAATGGTGACAGGGCTTCCGTCCAGGTTTTCGAGAGCACCAGGGGGCTCAAGAACGGCGATCCCGTGGAGTTCGAGGGCAGGATGCTCGAGGTCACCCTCGGTCCCGGCCTGCTCTCAAGTGTCTACGATGGCCTGCAGAACAATCTGGCCACCATGGAGGATGTCTTCCTCAAAAGAGGCGAATACACCGATCCTCTGGACCACAAGAAGCTTTGGGAATTCACTCCCATCGCATCGGAAGGCGACCGTGTCGTGGCCGGCGACTGGCTGGGAGAGGTGAAGGAAGGATGGCTCCCCCACAAGATCATGGTACCGTTCAACCTTAAAGGGGAATTCACAGTCAAAAAGATCATCCCTTCAGGTAGTTACAATATCGACATGGTCATAGCGGTGCTTGTCGACGATGCCGGTGAGAGCCGTTACATCACAATGACCCAGAAATGGCCGGTCAAGATAGCGATCAAGGCCTTCAAGGAAAAACCCAGGCCCCAGAAAATTATGGAGACCGGGGTCAGGTGCATAGACACGTTCAACCCTATCGCCGAAGGAGGTACGGGATTCATTCCCGGTCCTTTCGGATGCGGAAAGACTGTCCTCCAGCACGCTATCGCCAAGCAAGGTGAGGCTGACGTCATAGTCATGGCGGCCTGCGGAGAGAGGGCCAACGAGGTCGTTGAGATTTTCACCGAGTTCCCTGAGTTGATCGACCCTCACACCGGAAGGCATCTGATGGAACGTACCACCATCATCTGCAACACGTCCAACATGCCGGTCGCCGCCCGAGAGGCTTCTGTCTACACAGCGATGACGATCTGCGAGTATTACAGGGCGATGGGTCTTAGGTGCCTTCTGCTCGCTGACTCGACCTCCCGTTGGGCGCAGGCCCTGAGGGAAATGTCCAACAGGATGGAGGAGCTCCCCGGAGCGGACGCCTTCCCTGTGGACCTCAGCGCGATCATCTCAAATTTCTACTCCAGGGCCGGAATGGTCATATTGAATAATGGCCAGAAGGGCGCTGTCACCTTCATCGGAACCGTTTCCCCCGCTGGAGGTAACCTCAAGGAACCTGTGACAGAGTCCACAAAAAAGGCGGCCAGGTGCTTCTACGGGCTCGAACAGAACAGGGCAGACCAGAAACGCTACCCCGCTGTCAATCCGATCGAGTCATACTCGAAATATCTCGAATATCCCGAGATCATCTCCTACCTCGACTCTAATGTCGAGAAGGATTGGGTCGCCCATGTCCTGGAGGCCAAGAATATTCTCCGGCGCGGCCGCGAGGCTAACGAGCAGATCAACATCCTCGGAGACGACGGAGTCCCTATCGGCTATCACATAAGCTTCTGGAAATCAGAGCTGATCGACTTCGCTTTCCTGCAGCAGGACGCCTTCGACAGCGTCGATGCCCTTTGTCCGATGAGACGCCAGAAATACATGCTGGACCTGGTTCTGGCCCTCTGCGATGTCGACTACCAGTTCGAAGATTTCGAGCAATGCCGAAACTTCTTCAAAGAACTCATCAATGACCTTCGCCAGATGAACTACACCGAGTTCCACAGCGATGCTTTCGAGGAATACGCCAAAAAGACCCGCAAATTGATACACGATTATGGCAACTAAGGCATATCAAAGAATATACACCCGGCTGGAGGCCATCACAAAAGCGACGGTTTCCCTTAAAGCCAAGGGAGTCTCCAATGACGAGCTGGCCGTCGTGGACGGTCGCCTCGCGCAGGTAGTTAAGACAAAAGGCGACCTGGTCACTCTCCAGGTCTTCTCCGGCACTGAGGGCATTCCCACCAATGCCGAGATCACATTCCTCGGAGAGCCCCCCACCCTGAAGGTTTCCGAACAGCTCGCCGGGCGCTTCTTCAATGCCTACGGTCATCCTATCGACGGAGGTCCGGAGGTTGAGGGAGAGCAGCGTCAGATCGGCGGACCTTCCGTCAATCCCTACAAAAGACGTCAGCCCTCTGAACTGATCCCTACCGGCATCGCCGGCATTGACCTCAACAACACCATCGTTTCCGGACAGAAGATTCCTTTCTTCGCCGACCCGGACCAGCCATACAACCAAGTCATGGCTGATGTCGCGCTTAGGGCCGACGTGGACAAGATCATCCTCGGAGGGATGGGACTTTCCAACGATGACTATCTGTTCTTCCGCCACGCCTTTGAGGACGCCGGAGCCCTCGACAGGATCATCTGCTTCGTCAACACGACGGAAGATCCGCCCGTGGAGCGCCTCCTTGTGCCGGACATGGCCCTCACCGCGGCTGAGTACTTCGCAGTGGACAAAAACGAGAAGGTCCTTGTCCTGCTGACGGACATGACCCTTTACGCTGACGCCTTGTCGATCGTTTCGAACCGCATGGACCAGATCCCTTCAAAGGATTCCATGCCTGGATCGTTGTATTCCGACCTTGCCAAGATCTACGAGAAGGCCGGGCAGCTTCCTACTGACGGATCGATCACGATCATCGCCGTCACGACCCTGAACGACGGGGACATCACCCACGCCATTCCCGACAACACCGGCTACATCACTGAAGGACAGCTATTTCTGCGGGCCGACTCAGACTCCGGAAAGGTCATCATCGATCCTTTCCGCTCCCTGTCCCGACTCAAACAAAGGGTCCAGAACAAAAAGACCCGCGAGGATCACAGCCAGGTCATGAACGCCGGAGTCAGGCTCTACGCTGATGCCCAGAACGCCAAGACAAAGCTTGAGAACGGATTCGACCTGTCGGACTATGACCACCGTTGCCTGGACTACGCCAAGGAATATGCGACCCGTCTGCTCTCGATCGACGTGAACATTTCGATCACCGAGATGCTTGACACAGCATGGGAACTGTTCGGGAAGTATTTCACAAAGGCCGAGACCGGAATCAAGCAATCACTTATAGACAAATACTGGAAAGGCCGCTAACACAGCAAGATGGCTATCAAGTTTCAATACAACAAGACATCGCTTAACAACCTGAGCAAACAGCTCAAGATGCGAAAGAACGCCCTCCCGACGTTGCAGAACAAGGAGAGCGCCCTGCGTCTTGAGGTGCGCAAAGCCAAGGAGAAAAGTGACCGCCTGGTGCTCGAGCTTGACGAGGCTGAGAAAAAATACGACTATCTCGCGCCCCTCTGGAACGAGTTCGACCACGGCATCGTCACGATCACTGATGTCGATCTCAAGACCGTCAAGGTCGCCGGAGTGAAATGCCCTGAGCTTGGCGAGATCCATTTCGAGATAAAGCCATTCAACACTTTCGCGAAACCGGCCTGGTACATGGACGGAGTGGCTGTGCTGAAGGAATTGGCTCGCCTGAAGATCGAATCAGAGGTGTTCATGGAGAAGAAGCGGATCCTGGACTACCAGAGAAAGAAGACGACCCAGAAGGTCAACCTCTACGAGAAAGTCCAGATTCCTGGCTATCAAGAGGCTATACGCAAGATAAAGCGCTACATGGAAGACGAGGAGAACCTCAGCAAAGCATCTTCCAAGATTGTCAAGGAACGTCATGCCGCTGAAGAGGAAATGGAGGAAATGAGCCATGATTGAGAAAATGACCAAATATTCCTTCGCCCTGCTTAGCGGAGATGCGGAGAAGTTCCTTCTTGACCTCGAAGGTCTTGGGGTTGTTGACATCACCAGGTCCCAGAAACCGGTGGATGACCTCTCCTCACAACTGAGCACAGAGGCCCAGTCCTGCCGTAAGGCAATCAACTATCTGAGCGCTCTGGATCCGGAAAAGATTCCGGAGAAAGGTAAGTTCACGCTTTCTCCTGACGGAGAGATCAGCGACCCCTTGGGATTGTTCCAGGAGATCGCTCCCCGGGAGAAGGAGTTGCGCTCGGACATCGAGGCGGCCCATAAGGAGCTGGACGAAGCCAGGGTCTGGGCCAACTTCAGCAAGGAATCCATTAACACCCTGGAAGAGAAAGGGCTGAAAATCCGTTTTTACAAGCTTCCAAAGAAGTCATACGATCCCTCCTGGGCTTCCGAATACGCCTTGATGGAGATTGCGGACGACGGGAAACATGTGTGGTTCGTGACGGTCTCCGATGACCCCGAATATTCATTCCCCGCAGCGGAACTGCCTGTGCCAGAGAATGATTTCTCAGCGGCGGAAGCCAACCTGGCGGACAAAGAAGGAGAACTCATCGCCTGCGAAGGCCTGATGTATAAGCTTAAAGATTATATTCCAGACCTTAAGAATAAGGAGGATAATGCCATCTCAAGGCTGCAGCGCCACCTTGCTGAGGTAGGTTCCACCAAAGCCGCCGAAGGCCATCTCACCACCTTCGAAGGTTTCGCTCCCGCGAAGGACGACGAACGGCTCACCAAGGCATTCGACGCCATGGAAGGAGTTGTTTATCTCAAAGAAGCCGCTGTCAAGGAGGATAATCCTCCCATCAAACTGAAAGGCAACTGGTTCACCCGGATGTTCACTGTCCTGACCGACATGTACGGCCGCCCAGAGTACAACGAGTTCGACCCGACTCCCTACCTGTCTGTATTCTTCCTGCTCTTTTTCGCCATGTGCATGGGAGACGCCGGATATGGTATCGCGCTCATAGTGATCGGACTTCTTCTCAGGCGCTCCGAAGGAATGAAGGACATCGCCCCACTGGTCACAACCTTGGGCGTCGGGACCTTCGTCATCGGAATCGTGATGCACACCTTCTTCGGGTATGACATCTCACAAGCGGCATGGGTGCCCGCATGGCTCAAGAAATGCATGGTGACCGGCAATATCGCCGGATTCGACGCCAACATGGTGCTTTCTGTCCTGATCGGAATCCTTCACCTGTCGCTCGCGTTCATCCTCAAGGCCGTCTACGCCACGAAGAAGAATGGATTCCTGGGATCGCTCGGAACCTGGGGATGGACCCTGCTGATTGTAGGAGGTGTCATTATCGGAGGCATCTCACTGACCGGAGTCCTCAGTTCTACCGTCACTAAATGGATCATAATCGCGATAGGAGTTATCTCAGCAATTGGAATATTCCTCCTCAGCGACATCCATAGGAACCCTTTGAAGAACATCGGCCCCGGACTGTGGGAGACTTACAACACAGCCACAGGATTGCTGGGCGACGTCCTCAGTTACCTTCGACTCTATGCCCTCGGCCTGGCCGGCGGCATGCTCGGCAAGGCTTTCAATGACATTGCCGCAATGACTGTCGGTGACGGGAGTTTCGGTCCGGGATGGATCGCTTTCGCTGTCATATTCCTGATCGGACACGCCCTCAACCTCGCCATGTGCTGCCTCGGCGCCTTCGTCCACCCGCTCCGACTCAACTTCCTTGAGTTCTTTAAGAACAGCGGATACGAGGGAAAAGGCAGAGTTTACAGACCAATAACAAACAAACAAAACCAATAGACAAATGAACGAAATTCTCGGTTATCTCGGGCTAGGGCTGATGCTCAGCCTCGCCGGTGTCGGAAGCGCCATCGGCACAACGATCGCTGGCAACGCCGCCGAAGGCGCCCTTAAGAACGCTCCAGAGAAGTCCAGCAGCTACATGATCCTGTCCGCTCTTCCGGCCACACAGGGTATCTACGGCTTCGTGGCTTTCTTCATGTGGCTTCTTGTCTACAAATTTGACTTCGCGGCTAACGGTCCCCTTCTTTTCGGAGTCGGAATCGGTGTCGGAATCGTCTGCATGATCTCGGCTATCCGTCAGGGACAGGTTTGTGCCAATGGTATCGTTGGAATATCCCAGGGACATGACGTCCAGACCAACACTCTGATCTACGCCGCTCTTCCTGAGTTCTACGCGATCCTCGGACTCGTCGGCGCCCTTATGCTCACTCTGGCTGTCTAGAAATGAGCCTGATCAAATCAATCTCCGGAATACGGGGAACTATTGGAGGAAAGCCCGGAGAAGGGCTTTCTCCCGTTGATATCGTAGGGTTCACCTACGCCTACAGTGCCACCCTGCCCCAGAGGAAGCCCAAAGCGCCAGGGGAAAGGTACAAGATAGTTGTCGGCCGGGACGCCAGACTCTCAGGAAAGATGGTTGAAGACCTGGTGGTTGGGACACTTGTCGCATGTGGAGTCGATGTCGTCAAGATCGGCCTCGCATCGACACCCACAACCGAGATGGCGGTCACATTCGCTGGCGCCGACGGAGGGATTATCCTGACCGCATCGCATAACCCAAGACAGTGGAACGCTCTCAAGCTGCTGAACGACAAGGGAGAATTCCTGACAGCTGCTGAGGGTCAGGCGATTCTCGACCTCGCGGCGAAGGGAGACTTCGATTTCGCCGAGGTTGACGACCTTGGCAAGGTGACAGAGCATGACTACACGGATGAGCATCTGGACGCTGTCCTGGCTCTTCCGGACGTCGATGTTGAGAGCATTTCAGCAGCCGGATTCAAGGTCGTGCTTGACGCTGTCAACTCTGTCGGAGGGATTATTATGCCGCGCCTTCTCGAAAGGCTTGGTGTCGAATGTGTTAGACTCAACTGCGACCCTACCGGCAATTTCGCCCACAATCCCGAACCGCTGCCTTCCAACCTTAAGGGTTTGAGCCTGGCCGTTGTCCAGGAGAAGGCCGACCTGGGTATATCCGTCGATCCGGACGTGGACCGGCTCGCTTTCATCAGCGAGGATGGAGAGCCCTTCGGGGAGGAATATACCCTCGTGAGTGTCGCCTCCTACTTATTCGAGAGGGCTGCTAAGATTGCCCAGGCCGAAGGAATATCCCTTGAGGAAGTCACCTACCCTTACGCACCCGTGTCATGCTCCAACCTTTCGAGCAGCAGAGCTCTACGGGATGTCACAGAGAAATTCGGCGGGACTTACCATGCGGCGGCGGTCGGTGAAGTCAATGTCACCACCAAGATGAGGGAGACAAACGCTCTCATAGGTGGCGAAGGCAACGGAGGAGTCATCTATCCGGCGATCCACTATGGACGCGACGCGATGGTCGGTGTTGCCTTATTCCTCTCCAACCTGGCCCGGAAAAAGGTGAAAGTGAGCGAGTTAAGGAAGACTTATCCGGAATACCACATCGCGAAGAACAAGATTGAGCTTTCGGACAAAGCCTTGATCGACAAGATCCTCTACGAGCTGAAGAGAATCTATGCCAACGAGGATGTCAACTGCCTTGATGGTGTCAAGATCAGCTTTGAGGCCCAGAGGAAATGGGTCCCCCTCCGACGCTCCAACACCGAGCCAATTATCCGCATCTATTCCGAGGCCCCGACTCTTGAAGAGGCCGAGGCTCTCTCTAACGAGGTGATTGATGTGGCGAAAAATATAATAAGCGCCTGATGTTCTCTTTCCGCACGACACCTCTGGAAAACCAGCTGGACAAGGCCCTTACAATGGGCAAGGTCGGATGCTTCTGCACCCAGAACAGCTGGGACACCGCCAGCGGACGCTACATGAGCGATTTGTTCAGGGACAGAGGCAATCTAGCCATCATGTTCAGTCCCCGGGACACGGAGCTTACCCCGGGGACCAACCATATCGCTTTCGAGCCGGAAGCCTTGGACGGGCTGGACGCTGTCGTGGTAGAGATCCAGGACGCCGGAGCCAGGTACTTCAATTACAGCAAAGATGTATTCCACTTGATGGAGGTCCTCCGCGCCATGGAAAATGCTCCAGCACTCTACATCGTGGACCACATCAATCCTGCCGGCAGGATTGTGGAAGGATCGATGCCCTTCGGCACTGTCGAGCCCCACACGCCCAAGGTCGCCCACAGGCACGGCCTGACTCTCGGAGAGCTATGCGGATTGTACTACACGGAGATTGGGGCCGGATTCCCCCTTCACGTGATCTCCGCGCTCGCTAGCGATTCGACTAGGCAACTGCTCCCATGGACAATCGCCCCGGCTTCGGATATTCCAGGGATGTTCACCTGCCAGATGTATTCAGGAGGAGGCCTTTGGAACAACACGACAATAACTCCGGCGATCGGAACGGCAAGGCCTTATGAATATTTCGGAGCTCCTTTCATCAGGCATGACAAGCATGAGGTCATCCCCTCACCGGCAGGTGCCATGATGAGGCCATGCTCATTCACTCCTGCGGCCGGGCGGCATCAAGGGATTCCGTGCCAAGGCTATCAGATAATGCTGCAGCCAGGCGCGGAGTACCACTCCCTGCTGCACACCCTCCAGCTGATCAGGTACTTCCTTGAGCGTTATCCGCAGTTTGAGACTCTTGACGGATTCGAGGAAAAACTCTCGGACCCGGTCATGCTCAGCTACATCAAAGGGGAACTGTCATTCCAGGAGATAAGGGAGCATGTCAAACTCGAGGAGCAAAAATGGATACGCAAGGCCAAACGTTACTCCCTTTACGACGACCAGCCTTATCGGATAAAATAATTGATGGCAAACGCTTGGATTTTCCTGGAAAAGGGTTATCTTTGCAGGCTTTTTTGAGCGAAAGATTGTACAATTTAATAGTAAAAGCAATGAAAAAAGGACTTCATCCCGAAACCTACCGCCTTGTAGCTTTCAAGGATATGTCAAACGAGACCGTGTTCATCACCCGTTCCTGCGCTGAGACTAAAGAGACTCTCATGGTGGACGGCGTTGAGTACCCGGTCGTGAAGGTTGAGATCTCCAACACCTCTCACCCCTTCTACACTGGCAAGGTCAAGCTCGTTGACACCGCCGGTCGCGTCGACAAATTCTACCAGAGATACAAGGACCGCAAGAAATAGTCTTCTGCGGAACAAAAGGACAAAAAGTCGCGCCTTGGCGCGACTTTTTTTTGGAACATTAAGTTTTTTGTCTATCTTTGCAGTCCCAAACAACGCTGGGTTCGTATAACGGTTAGTACTCAAGATTCTCAATCTTGCAATAGGAGTTCGATTCTCCTACCCAGTACCAAAGGTGCCAGAAGGCACCTTTTTCTTTTTTATAGATACTTCACCGTGACCTTTCCATCCCTGCCGATAATCACCTCACGAATATCCCTGTCAGTCACGATTGGAGGCAAGCCTGGCAGAAACTCAGACTCAATTGCGGCATCTTGTCTGGTACTGATCTGTCCTTCGAGGATATCTTTCCCGGCGAATGCGTCAGCGGCCTGCTTGCGCCCGGCCTCGTCAGCTTTGACGAAAGTCTCGTAGTCGTAAGTCCAACCGTCTCCAT
>ODAI012312960.1_pt1 | contig 11687 bp, 10 predicted proteins | sample 1539321 | NCBI WGS metagenome assembly ODAI01 (sample SAMN02144231, study PRJEB22623) | gut metagenome | biome: sheep rumen | host: Ovis aries | place: New Zealand
AAACCACAATCTTCTACCTTATCTAATTAGCAATCAGTTTCACCTTGCCTGGAGTTATCAGCGACTCCTCCTTCTCCTCTCCCTCAAAGACATACTGAATGTCCCTGTCATTAAGCAAGAGACACTCCTGTGGATCCCCCTTCTCATCATCAACGGTCACCCAATTGAAGTTGTGAGTGAGGACAGGATTGTTGTCCATGTCATTCTGAATGGAGTTCTTGTCATATTTCCTGACAACATAGTTCTATGCATTGACCATGACCATGTCCCCCACTTCTATGTCTCTCACCATTGGGCCTGTAGGAAAGGAACTCATCATCAGCAAGCTCCTCTATCATGGGAATACTGGTGATGTGCTGCCTTATGGCTTTCCAGTAAGCCCAGTAAACCCTGTCCACGACATGTTTTGGCATATTGAGATTCACTGCCACAGCAGAAATTGCGTCCTCAGTATGAATCATGTTTTCCCCATCGACAAAGAATGTTTTCCCCATTCGCTAAAAAGATGGAACCTATATTTTTTTTATAAAAGAGTTGCCTTGTATCGTTTTTTTCACTATATTTGCAACGAACAGCTCCGATTCTCGTGATCTGGCATGCTCGATTCCTTTTTTTTATATGATGAGACTATGAAAAGACTTGCAACCATAATCGCAATGATACTTGTGTCTTTTATAGTAAAAGCACAAGAAGGGATTCGGTCGACCACCATCAATGTCGTTTCTTCCGAGCCTTCTATCCAGATAAAAGATTTCAGCATGAAGAGGACTACCGTCAAGGGGCTCCCCCTTCGCAGTGCTGACACTGATAACCAGCTTCTTCTCAGTTGTTATGAGATTTCTTTTACTGAAATAGACAAAATCCCCATAATTGTAGATATCACTGACACAGAAATCATCAATGACATAGTTGATGATATCATGGGAGACTCCATTGAGACTGATGGTTATTTCACCTTGGAGAACAGCAATCCAAGTGTGGCCTCGGCTGTCAAGGAAGAACAAGAATTGAGCATTATCATCACACCTCTTGGGGTCGGAGAGACTACGATAGTTGTCACCCATAAGCAAAGTGGGAGAAACGCTGAGATTCAAGTATCGGTTGTAGCCTTGTGCCCCGATGATAATCATCCACATGCCATCGACCTTGGATTGCCTTCGGGCACGAAATGGGCATGTTGCAATGTCGGTGCTCATACGCCAGATGAATATGGGGGCTACTATGCTTGGGGAGAAACGGAAGAGAAGGAGGTTTACGGTTGGGAAAACTATCAGTTCGCCTATGCTGACGGCAATACTGACGGGATTTGGGACAATACGCACGATACAGGTTATTGGCATTGTCATGCTATCGGTTCCGACATTTCAGGCACCGTATATGACGTCGCTCATGTGAAATGGGGTGACTCTTGGCAAATGCCCACTCTGGCTCAAGTCCATGAATTGGTGAACTACTGTAGAGCACATTCTTGGCATTATTATGAAAAATATGATATGTTCAGTAGCCCCAACGGCCAGAGTATTATTTTCCCACATGGTGGAAACCATGAGTATGAAAATCATATTAAACAAGACGGAGTGTTTTGGCTAAGTACAGAAAAATCCGATTATCCTTCGTTCGACCATGACTACACGGCTTCATGCATCATTTTCACAGGTGGAATAGCTTGGGGCGCATGCAACCGCTTTGTGGGAAATTCTGTCCGCCCGGTCATCAATTCCTCCAACGGTATTGCTGAGTCAAAACCTTCCATGATTGCTTCAGGACAAGCTATCTACAACACCTATGGTGTCAAAGTGGCTGATAGTCCAAGGCAGATTAACGATTTGCCTCCTGGCATCTACATCACCAATAATCGGAAAATCGTGGTCAGGTGATAACTGTCCTTGCTCTCTGCCACCGTCATTGCTGTCCGGATTGGAAATCATATCCGTTCCATTCCAGAACTTCATGCCATTGTTCCCCTTCGCTTTTTATTATCACGTGGATGTTCTTGCCTTTGCGGGGGAGGGAGAATACGGCAATGCAATTACCGTCAATCAAAGCTCCGATATCTTCTGCATAAATGATCCGTAACTTTCGCTCTTTGTTGTCGTAGAGATAGAACGAGGGACCCACGTAAGGTGCCCAGCCATAGTCGTCTTTCATTTTCCATGTGGTGTTCTGACAAACCAATTTGTGCTTGCCGTCGGCACAGTTCCAAAAACACATCTCCATGGTCAGCGTGTCGCCGGATTCATCATTGTGTGTCTCATACAGCATATAGCCGTTCCTGATATCGAGAATAAAACTCACCGTATCGCTGACTGCCTTTTTACTTTGATACTTTTCCCATTCCTTATAAACATCTTTGTGAAAATCCTCTTCCTTCTCCGACTTGAGAATCGCGGTGGCAAAATCAGCGATGGTCGGCTGCTTGCCTTTGAATTCCACGCTGATACTTTCTTGATGCTCGGACGAGTAGTCGGGGTAGGTGTAAGTCTGGGCTGATGTTCTGGAGGCCATTAAACACGAGAGCAGGATTATCCAGAAGTAGGTTTTGATTTCTGTAGATGATTCCATGGTTTTATGGTTTATTATCGTACTTTTGCACAAAATAGTACAAAATGGATTCGGTTTTCACTTTCGCGAAAGAAAATTTCGACTTAATCATGTTGATTGTTGGGGTCATCGGTGTGATCATCAGCTTTATTTCCCTGATTGTTGAATTGAAAGCACGAAAGCGGAAGAAAGCGAGAGAGAAAGAGGCCGGAAAAGATAAATAACTCCGGCCTCTTTTTGCTTATTCGTCGATATTCACCAGTGTGTATTTCTTTGAGCCGAACCCGATTTTCTCAGCATAGTCGGTGATATAGGTGCCATGTTGGCGGTTGATACGCTGGATGAGTGGCTTGTTGTCATCGCCCGGCTTTCCTTTATAGTTGAACACCTTGTCCAGGCAGGCTTGGTCCACGGCCACGGGGTCGAGTGAGGCCATGATGCCCATGTCAAGCAGTTCTGGCTTGGCGGGATGCCCGTCACAGTCGCAGTCTACCGACATGTTGTTCATCACGTTGATATAAATGACTTTTCCGTTGAAATAGTTGTGTACAGCTTGTGCTGCCGCAGCCATCGACTCCAGGAAGTCGTCTTGCGTCTTTCCGGCTGCCAGATAATCCGGGGTCCAGGCGAGTTTGGGGTCATCGGTCTTGCCGGCGGAGTGGATGTAGCATTTGCCGGCAGTGGAGGCCACGCCGATGCTGGCATTCTTCATCACGCCACCAAAACCTCCCATGGCATGTCCTTTGAAATGGGCCAGGTTGATCATGAAGTCATAGTAGGCCAGGTGTTCGCCCACGATGTCATAGTTCAGGTGCTTCCTGTCCTTGATGGGGATGCGGATCTGGCCGAACTCGTCCATGAGGTCGACGGCGAAGATGGAGTCGAATCCATGCTCATGGATGGTTTCCCAGTGCTTCTTGGGGTCTTGGCGTGAACCGCCGTAGGCTGTGCAGCATTCCACGATCGTGCCGTTCACTTCCTCCACGAGGTTTCTGATCAGTGTGGGTTTCAGATAGTGGGTGTTGCCGCCTTCTCCAGTGGAAATCTTCACGGCCACGCGGCCTGTGGCTTCCACGCCCAGTGCCTTGTAGATCTTCACCAGTGATTCAGGGGTGATTTCCTTGGTGAAATACACTTTGGGCTGTGCCATTGCAGTCATCGACATACTCATCAAGACTGCGCATAAAATACAGAGACGTCTCATTCTTGTTTGTTAGGTTTGTTGGTCGTTTTTTTAAGTATGAAATCGTTGCAAAAATAGGAAAAAAAAGTTAGATGGCCAAGATCTTGTCTTTCTTTCCTTCTCCCGGAACTTTAGTGGCCAGTGGCCAGTTTGTATTCCAAGAGCTTGTTCTGGTATTCTGCGAAGGCATCGGTATGCTTGTCCCTTGCCTGTTGATAAAGCATCTGGGCCTCCAGCAAGTCCGACATCTTGGAAGTGCCTGCACGGTAGTAGTCACGGTTCAGGCGGAGGTTTTCTTCTGCTTGTTGGATGCTGCGCTCGGCAAGAAGCAGTTGCTGGTATGACTCATCGACACCATTCCAAGCATTCTGCATCCTGATTTTCAGAAGTTCGGCATTGTTCTCGCGTTGCTCCATGGCTTTCTGCTGCTCTATCTTGCGGCGTTTGATGGCATGCGAACCGCCCCACCAGTCGCTGATGGGGATGCTCACGGTGGCGAATACCATGCCGAAGTGGTGGTCTTTCTCCATCAGGTTGTGGTAGTTGTAGCCAGCTCCGACGGCGACTGTGGGCAACTGTTGTCCCACAGCCATTTTCTTCTGGAGATTGGCTGCCTCCACTTGCTTCTCGAGCAATTGGTATTCTGCCGTGCCTAGGAGTGCCTGGTCGTGGTCTTTCCTGGCGGCGACGGGCGAGAGCCCTGTGGTGTCGTAACTGATACTGAAGGTGGTGTCGCGCAGACCGCAATATTGCGAGAGCAGCAGTTTGACCAGCGACAGACCGTTCTGCAACTTGAGCTTCTGGCTGGCGATGTCGTTTTGACGGAGTTGCACTTGCAGAAGGTCGTTGCGCAAAGTCAATCCGGCCTCTACTGCGAGACTCACATCTTTGCAGAGGGTCGTAAGCAGCTGCTCTACGGCATCGATGGTTTTCATTTTCTCTTGCAGCGACGCCAACTGCCAGAAATACTGCTCGGCAGTTTTCTCCACCTCGTTTTTCGAGAGTCGCTGCTGCAGGCGGCTGACATCCTCACCCACTTTGGCGAGTTTGTTGCCGTTGACAATCTGTCCGCCGGCGAAGACGGGCTGCATGGCCATCACGCTGCCGATGGTGCCGTTTTTCATCATTGAGATGCTCACGGGGTTGGCCAGGGCTGCCAGTGCTTCTACCGGAAAAGACTGGGCGAGCATGGCTCCTATCTCGGGCGAGATCATCTCTGAAGGGGTCAGGTTCATTTCTGCCATGCCTTTGTTGGCATTGAACCAAAGTCCCGTGGCACTGATGTTGGGGAAAAATTTGGTGAAGGCTTCCTTGCGTTGTTGTCGGGCGGCTTCGATGTCGTATTGTGCGGAATGGATGGCAATGTTGTTCTGCCGGGCAGAGTCAAGCATCTGCTCCAGGGTGTAGGTCTGTGCTGAGGCGGTCAGGGCACAAGACAGGATGAGGATTATTGTGAGTTGCTTCATGATTCTTGTTGGTGATGCTGGAATGCGTTTCTCTTTATGCAGGACTTGTGATGGCAGGTGAACGTTTACTTTGTCGATACTTTCCAATAGACGATGGGGAGCATGGTGACTACCATGATCAGCGAACCGATGCCTCCGGCGAAGATGGTCACACCCACCGGCATCCAGAACGAGGATTGGGCGATAATCATCGGCACCACGCCGACGGCCGTAGTGGCCGTGGTGAGGAAGATGGGCACCATGCGGCGCTTGCCGGCATCATAGCCAGCCTGTTTCACAGCCTCGTTGTAAGCCCTGTGGTATTCCCTTCGCTGTTCATCGGTGACGACGGGTGGTTTCGGATGGGCTTCTACAAACTGCCTCACCAGGTTGTTGGCGTGCTCGAAGATGAGTATCTCGTTACGCATGATCATTCCCATCAGGGTGATCACCCCCATCACAGAGGTGAGTCCCAGGGTGCGGTTCATCAGCCCCAGGCCAATGAGGGCTCCAGGCAGCATCAGGCCGAGAGCGGAAATGCAGACGAGAGATATGCCATATTTCTTGAAGTTGAAGAGCAGGAAGAAGAATACGATGATCATCGAGATGGAGACTCCGCCGGTGATCATCGGGATGGCTTCGGCATCATATTCGATCTCGCCGCCCACCTCCGCGCGTACGCCTTGGGGTATCTTGATTTCTTCCTTCATGATCTTCTCCACACGGTTCTCCACAGGAGCGGCGTAAGTGCCGCTGGCAAACTGGGCGGTCACGGTGATGCAGCGCTCTCCGCCGCGGTGCATGATGCGGCTCTCGCTCCACTTCGGACTCACCTTGGCCACCTGCCGCAGTGGCACTGTGCTGTTCTTGCCGTTGACGCCCGACGAGAGCATCGTCTGTGGAGTGGGCAGGCCGAGATCCTCGACATCGGAGTATGTCATGTCGGAATCATCCTTGACGATGATGGGCAACTCATAGTCTCCTTCCCAGATCTGGCCGATGCGGAGGTCGTTGGTAGTGGCACTCAGTGCCAGTGAGGCCGTGGTCCGTGTGATGCCGAGTTGCGACGAGGTCACGGGATCGAGTTCCACGTTGATGATAGGTGTGGGCTGGAAGAAGTCTGTATGCACCCACTCCAGTTCGGGCATTCTGCGCATGCGGTCCATCAGCTGCTCTGCCACGGAGTGCAGGGAGTCGATGTCCTCGCCGTAAAAACGGTATTCCAGTTCTGGCACCTCAAGAAAATCGAGGCGCTTGAAGCGTACGTACGCCTCGGGGAAGGCTTCCGACCATTTGGATTGGTATTCGGCCAAGAGTTCGAGCGTTGCGTCTTGTGATTGGGTGTTGACGATGAATTGGGCGTAGTTCTTTCCTGCCATCTGTGGGGCATAGCAGGTCATGAAACGGGGTGAAGAGCAACCGATGAAACTGGTGATGCATTTCACCCGGTCGTCTCTTTGCAGCGCTCGTCGCAGCGAGTCGGCCGTCTGCCGGGTCTCTTTGATTCCTTTGCCCTCGGGCAGGAAGATTTCCACGGCGAACTGGTCGCGGTCGGCATAGGGGAAAAGCCTCACTTTCAGGGTGGGCACAATCAGCATGGAGAGGAGGATAATGCCGACTCCACCGGCGATGGTGACCCATGGACGTCGGAATGTGAAGTCGAGCACGCGCTCGTAGGTGGTCTGCACCCATTTTGTTATGGCATTGCCGTTGGTGCTCACCTTGCCGGGCTTGATGATGAGCACCTCGAGGAAGGGGATCACCGTGACAGCGAGGAAGAGCGACACCATGAGGTTGATGCCGATGGTCCAGGGAAAGTGCTGCATGGCGTCTTTGAACCCGCCTTTGAAGGTCAGAAGCAGAGGGAAGAAAATGATACTGATGCAGAGCGTGGCGAGCATCATCGGCATGAAGTATTGCTTGGCGGAGTCGATGGCGGCCCGTTTGGGCTCATAGCCTTTGTCGAGGTATTCCAGATAGCCGTCGATGACCACGATAGAGTTGTCGACCACCATGCCGAGCACCACGATCAGGGCTGCCAGGGTGACAATATTCAGTTCGATGCCGGCCATATACATGATCGACACCGAGATGAAAGTGCTGAGTGGAATGGTGATGGCTGCCACGATGGCGGAGCGCAGGGGGAAGAGCACCATCATCACGAGGATGATGATGGCCATGGAGATGAGCAGGTCACGCAGGAAGTCGCTCACGCTGGAGCTCACTACTTTCGGCTGGTCGGCGATGCGGGTGATCTTCACGTCGTCGGGGAGCATGGTCTCACGGTATTCTTTGAGCACTTTGTCCACATCCTTGCCGTATTGCACGATATTGTTGCCCGGGGTCATCTCCATGGAGAGGAGCACGCATGGATGGCCGTCTTGCTCGATATAGCTCTCGCTGTTGTCGTATTCTCTCACCACATCGGCCACATCTCTCACACGGGCGATCTTGCCGCTCACGGGGTCGCTGAAGATGATCTGGTTGGCTATCTCTTCCTCGCTGTTCTCTGTGGGTTCGATGTGGATAGGGATTTGCTGGTCTTCATCGCTGATACTGCCGCTCATAGTGGTGATGCCCTGGGCTTGCAGGCGGGTGAAGAGCATCTGCTGGCCGATGCCGTAGGCTTGCAGCCGATGCCGGTCCACATAGAGTGAGATCTGCTCTTTCTGGGCTCCGAAGAGTTTCACATTGGCCACAGAGGGGATTCGTCGGAGCCGGTCGGAAAGTTCGTCGCTGTAGCTTTGCAGTTCTCGGTGGCTGCGCTGGTCGCTCTCGATCGAAATGAGCAGGGCGGAGGTGTTGCCGAAATCATCGTTGGCGAGCAGGGCAAGTACGCCGCTGGGAAGTTGCTGTTTGAAGAGGTTCAGCCCATGCTTGATCTTGCTCCACACCTCATCCTTGTTGTTTACGTCATCGTTCAGGTAGACCAGGACCATGCACATCCCGTTTTGCGATGTGGACGTGGTCTTCACACGTTTCACTTCCTGGAATGTGAAGAGGTATCGCTCCAGTGGCCGGGCTACCTGTTCTTCCACTTCCTCACTGGTCGCACCGGGATATACGGCGACAACCACACCTTGGCGGATGGTGAATGCGGGGAACTCGTCTTTCGGCATGACATACATGCCGTATACGCCGAGGATGAAGAGGATGATGACGATGAGCAGTGATATGGAGTAGTGCTCCAAGGGCCATTGGAGCCAGTTCATTTTCTTTTCCATGTCTTGACGTCTTAGATTCAGTATTCCACCTTTGTGCCTTCACTCAATTTCTGGTAGCCTTCGGTGATCACACGCTGTCCTGTCCGTATGCCTTGGGTCACGGATATCCGGTTGCCGAAGGTCTGACCGGTCCGCACGGTGTTACGGTGGGCACAACCATCTTCACCTACTGTCCACACGAAGAGCGACCCGTCGGCTTTCTTCTGCACACAGGAGATGGGGAGCAGGGGATTGCCTGTGCCGGAGCTGGTGTCGAATCTCACGTTGGCCACCATACCCGGAAGCAGCTTGTGGTCGGCGTTAGGCACATTGATACGGATGTCGTAGGTATGGGTGAGGGCATCGGCTTGAACGCCTTTCTCGATTCTGCCGCCGGTCACTTGCTTGTCTACGGCATCCACAGCGATTAGCGAACGGCTGTCGCTGTGGATTGTGCTCATTTCCGTTTCAGGTATCGAGACTTTCACTTTCACGCTGTTGATGTTGAGGATGGTAACCACTGCCTGGGAGGGGAGGGCTGTCTCGCCTGTTCCCACCATCTTCTTGCCGATCACACCGCTCACTGGGGCTGTCAGACGGGTGTCCGACAGGTTCTTGCGGGCAATGCGCTCGGTGGCTGCTGCTGATCTGACGCTGGAGTGTGCGGTGTTCAGTGCGGTCTCAGCTTGTCGCAACTGTGTCTCAACCTCGATCCATTTGATTTCGGGCAGCGAACCGTTGTCGTGGAGGAGTTTCAGCCGCTCATGGGCATCCTTGGCTTGGGCGTAGGTGTTCTCAGCCTGTCGCACCATGTCTTCGGCCTGGCTGGTAAGGGCTTTGGCGGCTTCCACGCTGTTGCCGCTGCTGGTGGCATCAATCTCGGCAAGCAGCTGTCCTCGCTGCACCATCTGTCCCTCGCTCACCAGCATGCGCTTCACGACTCCCATGCTGGTGAAGCTCACCGCAGTGGCCTCGCTCTCTTCCACTATGCCTACATACGATTGTCCGTCGGCCGCCTGGGTGCTGGCCACAATTTCAGTCTTCACTTTCGTTGACGATTTGATGGACTCGCTTCCTTTGTTCCCGCAACTGCATGCGAGCATGACGGCCATCAGCCCTATTATTCCTTTTCTCATTTTCCGCAAACTTGGTTTAATATGCAAAAATAAGCTAAAAATTAAGATTTTATCTGTCTGATTTCTCTTATTTTGATGTGAATTGAGTAAAAAAAGGAAATATAGGTAATGTGTTGCGAGAAATACAACACGATATTTGTGCCAGATTGATTAATTTTGCAGTCAAATCAAGAATATGATGTATCAAGAAGAAGTCACGCTACAGCAACTTGCCGACAACTCGGATTTCAGGGTGGGCTATTCCGACGATGATATTGTCATCATCGACAGTATCCAGAAATTCACCGAGGCCAGCACCACCTTGGTCCCGATGAATGTCATTGCCATCTGCATCCAGGGCAAGGCCCAGGTGAGATTGAACGGGCAACCTATAGAACTACACAAAAACCAGGTGATGGTGATCCCGCAGAATGTCATTGTCACCGACATGATGGTCAGTCCTGATTTTTCGTTCAAGACCATGCTCTTGACCAACCGCATCCTTCAGAGTTTCCTGCGCGAGAAAATGAGCCTTTGGAATGACGTGATGTATGTTCACCGGCTCAACGTGCTTGTCATGGACGACGATGATATCCTTTTCTATACCAATTTCTATGAGATGCTGAAATTTTCCATTGAGCGGGGCAAGGGCAATCCATACCATACCGAAATCATCCGGTCACTCATCTGTGCGGCTATTCTTGGCTTGTGTGGCACCCTGAGACACATGCTGCCAGGCGAACCACAGCCTCAGCGGCTGAGCATGTCGATGATCCATTTCAAGCGCTTCCTCGACTTGCTTCATACTTCCAAGGTGAAGCATCGCTCGGTGGACTCTTATGCCAAGGAACTGTTTATCTCGCCGAAATATCTTTCCTCCATCTGCAAGAAACATTCAGGCAAGACGGCCAATATGTGGATTACCGAGCAGGTGATGGAGGATGTGCGCTTCTACCTCAGACAGTCTGACCTGAACATCAAGCAGGTCAGCATTGTCCTGGGCTTCCCCAACACGTCCTTTTTCGGCAAATATGTCAAGGACCATTTTGGCTTGACGCCCACACAACTCCGCAACCAGCGCTGAGAGCAGGTTTGTTGTCTCCTCTCCAAAAAAAGATACGAGCGGCAGAGGTGTAGCCTTTGCCGCTCGACAGATTTATAGTCTCTTTCGACAGAATCTTATTTCTGGATATACTTCTTGCCGTTGAGGATGTAGATGCCCTTTGTTGGCTTCGTGATCATGCGGCCGGTCAGGTCGTAGATCTGGTCGCTCACGTGCTGGGCACTCTGGATCTCATCAATGCCGTCAGCACTCACGAATGTAACATTATAGATATAATACCAGCCAGTCTTGTTCACGAAACAGAGACGGGTGTTGATCTCCTGGCCATCTGCCATAGGAGCATCTCCGAAGTTGTTGATGATGAAGATGGCGTTGTTGGCTTCCGATTCCTCGTCGATCTCCAAGCTGATGAAGCCCTCTTCATCCTCGAAGCCATTCTCGTTGAAGCTCACGCCGGTGAATACGGGCGAGATCTTGTCGACCGAGAGCCCGTTGACGGTCTGAACTTTCATGTTGTCGCCGCTGATGAGTTCCTTGAAGTCACTGCCGAGGGCCTCGACGGCTGGGGTCATGTCGATGGTGGCATTAATCATGGTTCCCGGGGCTGGCACAGGCAAGAGGATGCTCTCGCTTCCTGAAGTGCGCTCTTCCTCGCTGACATCAATTTCATTGACTGCAAACACGATGTCTTTGAAATAATAGTTGTTGACTTCTTTGAGCACGTTGCAGTTGAATGCCACGGTGTAGCCTCCTGCCTGGTCGGCGGTGATCTCTCCATCCACCTCGAGTTTCTGCCACTCTGGGGTGAAGTTCACGTCGCCCAGCATCTGGTAGAAGAGATAGTCGCCCGGGTTGCGGTGTATCTGCGTCTGTACAGTGGCTTCCTTATCGGCTTTGTACATCATCTCGAAATGGAATTTGTCGTTTACACGGAACTTGTGGGGAATCGTGACGAAGAATTGTGTCCGCCAGTCATCCAGCGATTTGGCCTCTCCTGTCTCCGGGTCGATCTCTGGGGCTATCGATGTGACGTTCAGGGCACGCATACCATCAATCTCCACGATACGGGCCGGCTTGTCGATGCCATCGATGCCGTCGCGGCCTATGAAACTGCTCACGTCATCTGTCGAAAGGTCG
>ODAI012896927.1_pt1 | contig 11687 bp, 6 predicted proteins | sample 1539321 | NCBI WGS metagenome assembly ODAI01 (sample SAMN02144231, study PRJEB22623) | gut metagenome | biome: sheep rumen | host: Ovis aries | place: New Zealand
GTGGGACAGGACGCGACTTCGTGGGCAAATACATCCGACTGGATGCAGACCTCACGCTGCAAAAGGATTATAACAAGGTAAAGCCGGAAATCGTTCTCACCTACGACGACGAGGGCAAGGTCACCAACCAGTCTCAACTTGATAATGCCGCTGCTGGCATTGAGTGGATAGGTATCGGCGATGACAGCCATGCCTTTAACGGCACTTTCATTGGCGGCAACCGCTTCATTTACCGTCTCTATGGCAAACCGTTGTTTATGAATATCGGGGCTACTGGTCGTGTTGAGCAACTGAACGTCAATGCTCTGCCTATTAATAATCAGGTCTATACGAATCCTGCTAACTTTGGTGGTACTGAGGGCATACGCTGTGCGGTCAATGGCAGTGGACTCTTTGCCGAAACCAATGCTGGGCGCATCAGTGGTTGCCGCGTAGTGGGCGATGTGTCGCTAAACGGAATTTCTTCAGGCGCGTTCATTGGCACCAATATGGGTGTGCTCTTTGCCAGCTACCATGTCGGTACCACTAAAGGCTCTGACGCAACTGAGGCTGTTGTTGGCGGTTTGGTGGGTAACAATTCTGCAACTTCTGGAATTATAGGATGCTGTTATCAGGCAGGGGAGGTTATTGGCACGAAACCTCATGGCATCACTCCCCATACCGAGGGTGTAGATCATAGCTACTTCAACGACATCCTTTTTCCTACAGGTTCTGCTGTAGAAGATCGTATTGAGGGACGCTCTTCAGCAGATATGACTAAGCAGGACTTTGTCACTACGCTTAATAATGGGATTAAACTTTGGTGCTCGTCTATGGGAACCGATTACAAACCATATCACTACGTCTACAATCCTGCCAACTATCCTACCATAGCATCAGGGGCACCAGAATAACATCCCGCTGGTCATCGCGTCAGTTGACCAAGCTCCCAGGGCCTTTTGAGCCGGCTCAACTCGTCTCGTGAGCCGGCTCAACTTGTCTGATGAGCCGGCTTAACGGGCGAAATGAGCCAGGTCGCTGAAAGGACATTGCCATTGGGTTGACTCCCAGTATAGCCGTCAGATTTTCTTAGTAGGGTTATAAGTTTTTTCGCGTTATTACTTCACACCGTAACGACTGATGAGTTCGGCAAAGAGGGCGTTCTGACGCAGGACCTGGGCGCAGCCCGTCATCAGGAGCTGCTTGCGGGCGCGCGTCATGGCGACGTTCAGTTTGCGGTCGATGATGCGTCCGCCGTCCTCGAAGCTGTTGGCTGTGAGGAAGGCCAGTCCCTCGGCATCCTTGACGCCCAGGGCATAGATGATGATGTCGCGCTGTGAGCCCTGATAGCGCTCGACGGTGTCAATACTGATGTCGAGCAGGGCGGGCTGTTGCAGCTTGGCAATCTCCCGCTTGATTTGCGTAATCTGGTGGCGATAGGTGACGATGACGCCCATGGTGCGGTTGGCATCGAAATGGGCGGCGCCTATCTGGCGGTAGAGCCGCGACAGCAGGTCGGCCACGAGCGGCGGTTCGTCCGTGGACGGGAGGAACAGCACGCGGTGCTGCTTCAGCTGCTGGTCAAGGTCGTCGCGTGAGGGTTGCCGGTAGTCGAGTGCGGGCTCCTGCTGGTGGGGCAGTGGTACGGTTTGCAGTTGCTCGTGGGCGTAGAACTGCTCGTTGGGAAAGGCCGCGATGTCTGGGTGCATGCGTCCCTGATGGTTCAGGATGCCTGTGAATGCGCTGCGCCCGGCCTCGCGTTCCACTCTGAGCAGGCGTTCAAAGAGCGACTGCCGGCACGGGTGCAGGCGCGGCTCGTCGTCGGGTTGTGTCACGACGGCAGGCAGCTGCTTGTGGTCGCCAATGAGTATGAAGCGGCTGATGCGCTCTGACGACAACAGGCCTATGATGTAGGGGTCGAGTATCTGTGACGCCTCGTCGACAATGCAGAGCGAGAAGTGCTTGATGGTGAGAATAAAGGGGCGTGCCGTCAGCGACAGTGTGGTGCTGACGATGATGCGTACCTCCTTCAGCCGCCGGTGCATCTCGCTGAGTTTGGGCTGCTGGCCTGTGCAGCGGCTCAGCAGGCGGGGTGCAAAGCGCGGGTCGCACATGGCCTCGGCGCCCAGCAGCAGGTAGTCGTATCCGCTGTCTTCCAGCATGGCACATATCTCGTCGACAGCCCGGTGGGTATAGGCCGTCAGGAGTATAGCGTCGTCAGCGTCGGGTGCCGAGCGTAGCGCGCTGAGTTCCTCCTGTACCAGGAAGCGCAGGGCCATGGACGTCTTGCCCGTGCCGGGAGGCCCCTGCAGTAGGAAATAGTCGCGGGCCTGTCTGGCGCGGAGCAGGATGTCGTCGTAGGCCGGATGGTAGCGTTGGCTGAGTGGCAGTGACTGGTCGCAGCGTGGTGCCCTTCGGCCCAGGAGCAGCTGGCGCTTGTCGGCCGGTGCCGAGCAGAAGGCCATCAGGCTGCGCAGGGCTGCCGTCGCCGTTGCGTCTGTGGTGGCAGGCTCTACGGCGTAGGCCTGCTTGCTGAAGGTCTCGGGCGTCTTCTTGATGTTGTTGGTGGGCCATAGCGTCACCGTCTCGTCGTCTATGCGCTCTATGACACCCTTATATAATATATGGTGGGAGGCATCGGGGTCGCCGTCCTTCCGGTACAGGTAGACCATGTCGCCGCGCCGCAGGTCCTCGTCAGTATCCTGGTCGAGCCGCTGTGCGTGCTGTTCACGGAAGACAAAGGTCAGCATCCTGTCCATGTAGTCATGCTCGGCAGCTGACAGATGGCTGAGAGGCTGCAGGAGGCGCTCCATTTCGGGCTGCACGTAGTGCTGGAAGAAGGCGGCCTTTTCGGGTCTTTGCAACAGGACCTCGGCGTGCAGCTGTGGCCAGACGTTGGAAAAGCCTTTGCGGGCAATGGCTATCTCCTGGGCAACGATGATGTTGCGCAGGTGGATGGCCTCGCGAAAGAGCTGTTGGTTGTCCTTGACGTCCAGGAGGCCGTCAGCAGCGGGATATTTCGAATAAAGCAACCGGATGTCGACATGGTCGGCCTGCTGCTGGAAGTTATAGCGCAGCACGCCGTAGTACAGCAAGACCTGAACCTGATGGGCCTCGCGGTAGCCAATCCATTTCTTGCCCGACTTCTGCTCCACCAGCAGCTGAAAGTCGTCGGTCATGAGGTCGACACGTCCGCGCAGTCCTAACTGTGGGCAGACAAACGAGGGCTCCAGGAGTGCCTTGTCGCGGTCGTAGATGGCAAACAGACTGTCGACAGCCTCGCGGATATTGGCCACCTGGCACTGGGCAGCAGTCTTGAACTGGGCAGGCTGGAACCCCTGGCAGGTGCAGAACTGCAGGGCCTGCTCGTTGAACGAGCTTCGCAGCATGTCGGCAAAGGTGGCATGGGGATTGTGGATAATCTGGTCGAGTGCCGTGCCGGCAAAATTACCCAGCAGGATGGCTTGTGTGTTGGCCGAAGGCTTCAGCCGGTTGATGAGGTAGGCCAGCGGGTGGTGGCCGTAGTCCTGAAAACAGGCGGCAATGGCCGAGATGTCGACCAGCACGTCAGGTTCCACGACTTCGAGGCCGTCGTCCAGCACGTCCACCCTCAGTCCGTCAAACAGCGCGTCGTCAGATGTCGCCATAGCGAAGCCTTAGTCGACCTTCGACTCCATCGGGTTGCGCAGTCCTTTATAGCCGGTCAGATAGCACTTGGCCGAACCGAAACTCAGGAAGAGGTCGAGCCGGACGGGCAAGTGGTTCTTGTCGTCGGTGATGTAGAAGCGGATGAGTTCGTGGTTCTTGCCGTCCTCGCGCTCGATGAACGAGAAGGTCAGACAGCGGTATTTATTGTTGTTGTTCTTCATCTTCAGCGTGGTCTTGCCGGTATATTTCAGCCACGAATTGGCCACACTGCTGGCATCGGCCACGGGCATGGGGATGTTTTCGCCCTCCTTCAGCTTCGAGGCATCGAAGTTGCGGGCACGGAGGTAGATGCTCATCATGTCGTAGAGGCAGTCCTTGTACTCCATCTCCTTCCACAGGTGTTCGCCGCTGCTGGTAATGGCGTGCGACTTGACGTGGCAGTTGCCGTTAGGATAGCTGTACCACAGCTCGTCGACGTAGTAGCGCTGGCCTTCGCGGGCACCCTTGCGGAAATAAAGCGGCGACAGGTCGAGGTTGGTGTAGCAGAGCAGCGTGTCGCGCATGACGAACATGTTGTCAAGCTTGTCGTTGCCGCGCGTTATCAGGCTGCTGCGAAAGGCCTTCTGGCCCTTGTAGCTCGACTGCACGGTGGACATGGATGCCGTGCCGACCTTGACCCATACGAACTTCCAGTTGAAGAAGAGGTCGTAGCTGAGAAATTCGCCAGACTTGAATGCGAAGTTGTCGATGCCGCACTGGGCATGGATGCTGAGTGGTAAAAGGGCCAGACAGAGGCCGATGAGCCAGCGGTGTATTCTTGAGAATGCTCTTGTCTTCATAATCATGATTATTTGTTGTTCTTATTTTCAATATCTTTCACCATAACGGCATTTTTCTTCACATACTCGATGCCCAGTTGCTTGGCGCGCTCCACGTTGCGGTTCATCTGCTTCTTCTTGGCCGTATTCGCCTTCTGCTTCACCAGTTCTCCCGGCTTCTGCCTGAAGCGCTTGCGCTCCGTGACGTTCCACTGCAGCGTGATGTCGACCTTAGCCTTGCATTCTATCGAGCGGTGGTAGTAGTAGACGTCCTCCGGCTGCTGGTCGGCCTCGTAGAGTCCTGTATCCCAGATGCCGTTGCCGTTGCGGTCGACGAGTGCGCAAGCATAGTAGACGCCCGGATTGACATAGCAGAAAGTGACGGAGCCGTTCGGTGCCACCCGTTCCTGCTTGACGACGCTTTCGCTTTTGTCGAGGAGGCGGACGACGATGCCCGTGTCCTGAATGCCACTCAGGCGGAAGGTCAGTGTCGTATACTCGTCGAGTGACTTGACCTTGATGCCCTGCTTGAACTCATTGGACACCAGACCGTAGATGTCGACGAAGGCTGCCGAGTCTATCTCCAGACTATACTCACGTCCCGGTTGCCAGTCGGCACGCAGCTCGTAGGTGCGCAGGGTAGAGTCCTTGCGGCCAAATTCGTAGGGCGTACGGTACCAGAGCGAGTCAATCTGGCTATAGAGGTGGATGGCTGCCGTATCGAGGCTGGCCAGCGGGGTGGGCATTTCAATCCGTATGACGCGCTGCGGGTCCATGGCCGACGGCGCATCGTATTTAGGTTCGAGGGCCTTGACGGGGTAGATGCTGTCGTATGGTTCCTCGTTCTTCTTCAGTTTCTCCTGTTGCTTAGTCCACTCCTCGATGGCTTTCTGCCGTTCCTTCATGCGCTTCTCGTATGGCACTTTAGCCAGCACTTCCGTGGCCGAGTCCGTATGCTCGACGAGTTGGCCCAGCGTGTCGGTCATCAGGTAGGTGAGGTCCATGCGCAGCGTGTCCTGGTTGACCAGCGTGGTGTCGCGCAGCCAGTAGGTGATGGTGTCTTTCTTCTCGTTAGCTTCGACGATGAATGCCGAGTCGCTGACGAAGTTGAGGCCACGGATGACGGGCAATTGCTCGTTGCCATAGGTAAAGAACATGGTGAAGCGGTCCGGCTGCTGGCGCTCTATCTTCAGCAGGTTGCGCGTGGTCTGCACCTCCTGGAAGGCCAGCATCACCACATCGTCGGGATAGAAGTGGGTGTAGGGCACGCGCAGAATGTTGTCGATGTGCAGTGAGTCGCGCCAGATGGTGTCCTGGCGGATGTCCGGGCCACAGCTCGGCTTGAATGTCTCGTGCGAGAAGGCTATCATTTCGCTCTTCTGCGTAAACCGGAAGTCGCCGTCGGCATCCTGAAGGGCATAGACACGGTATTCGCCAGGGGCCACACCCTTGATGACGAAATGGCCGTCGCCATCTGTGCGTGCAATGCGCATCAGCGGTTTGGTCGTGAAGGCAGAGTCGGCCATGTCGTCGTAGAGTCCGACGCTGATGCCCTGAATGGGTTCCAGCTTGTCGGCGCTGAGCACGTAGCCGGCCACCTCGAAGGTGTCAATCTGCTCGCCGGTAGAGAATGTAAAGGTATAGCTGCCAAGGGGGTTGCCCTCGTTGTTGTCGCTGATGGCGTCGCCGAAGTCAATGGTATAGGTGGTGTTGGGCTTCAGCGTGTCAACGAGGCTGACAATGATTTTCTTGCCTTGCGTCTTGATTTCAGGAACCTCCAGCTGTGGTGGAGAGACAATGACGTTCTGGCTGGCGTTTTCCAGTTTGATGAACTCGTCGAAATAGATGGTAATCTTCTTCTCCGTCACATTGGTAGCCTGGTCGGCAGGCGTGCTGCCCAGGATGCGCGGCGGGTCGTCATCAAACCATCCGCCGTCCGGCGACCCCATGCGGGCACAACTGGAAATGAAGAATGAAGCATGAAGCATGAAGCATGCTGCTACATAAAGCAGCCACCTCATCTTGTTCATTTCGGACTTTTTCGTTCCTTTCTGCTTTAGTGCGGAAGCAATTTTTTCATTCTTCATTCTTCATCTTTCATTTTTCATCTTTCATTTATTCCCAGCAACTGCTCCATTGCTTCCCGCTCGTTGCTCAGTCGGGGCACCTTGTGCTGTCCGCCCAGTTTGCCACGCAGCTTCAGCCAGTCGTTGAAGAGTCCCTTGCGGGCCTTGATGATTTCCAGGTGTTGCAGGGTGATGTCCTTATAGCGCTTGGCCTCGTAGTCGCTGTTCAGTTCCTGCAGTTTCTTGTCCAGGAGGCTGGCAAACTGCGACAGGTCGGCCGGTTCGCGCGAAAATTCGATGAGCCACTGGTGGCGGCACTTGGCCTGCTGGTCCATGAACACCGGTGCGGCGGTGTACTCCAGCACCTCTGCCCCCGTCTGCTCACAGGCATAGGCCAGTCCCTGCTCGGCATTGTCGACGATGAGCTCTTCGCCAAAGGCGTTGATGAAGCTCTTGGTACGTCCGCTGATGACGAACTTATAGGGATTGGTAGAGGTGAAGCGTATGGTGTCGCCTATCATGTAACGCCACAGCCCGCACGAGGTGCTGATGAGCATGGCGTAGTTCTTGTCCTTCTCGACGCCCCAGAGAGGGACGATGTTTCCGGGTTGTCCGGATTGTCCGGAATTTCCGGAATTTCCGGAGAGTTCCATGAACTCGTAGAATACGCCGTAGTCCAGCATCAGTAGCATGGACTTGTCGGCGGGGTCGTCCTGTATGCCAAAGAAACCTTCACTGGCGTTATAGGTTTCCATGTAGTGCATGTTGGGCGAGGTGATGAGTTGCTCGTACTGCTTACGATAGGGGGTGAACGCCACACCGCCGTGGAAAAACACCTCGATGTTGGGCCACACCTCTTCCAGATGCGTCTTGCCCGTCAGCTCCATCACGCAGTTCAGCACAGACAGCATCCATGAGGGCACGCCGCTGATGTTGGTAACGTTCTTGTTGATGGCTTCGCGGGCAATCTGTTCGCGCTTGATCTCGAAATCGCTCAGCAGGGCCGTCTTCTTCTTGGGTACTCTGACCAGGTTGACCAGCGGATTGATGTTTTCAATCAGGATGGCGCTGAGGTCGCCTACCAGCGAGCCAGCCACATTGTAGTTGGGGGCGTGGCTGCCGCCCAGAATCAGGCCTCGCCCGTCGAACATCCGTGACTTCGGGTTGTTGCGCAGGTAGAGGGCCACGGAGTCGAATCCTCCGGCATAGTGAATCTTCTGCAGTCCCTCGTCGCTGACGGGTATGAATTTCGACTTGTCGTTGGTGGTACCGCTCGACTTGGCATACCACCTGACACGTCCTGGCCACAGCACGTCCTGTTCGCCGTGGCGCATGCGGTCAATGTCACCTTTCAGTTCCTCGTAGGTGTTGACGGGCGTCATGCTGACGAAATCCTCGTAGCACTTGATGCGGTCAAAGGCGTGGTTCCTGCCGTATTCGGTTGTCTGTGCTGTATGTATCAGGTGGCGCAGCACAGCCTCCTGCAGTGCCTTACCCCCGTTCTGATGCTTCTCCAAAGCCCTTTGACGGGGTATGAATACATTACTTATAATATGAGTCAGACTCATGATGCATGCGTATTTTTGCCTGCAAAATTACACAAAAGCATCGTAACGGATGAATATTTTACGTTTTTTTATATTATAACGTGTCAGATATAAAACTCTGACGCGTCTACCCAACCGGCACGGAGTGCATACTTCACAATTTCGTGGGCGGTATTGACGCCGAGCTTGCGGAAGATGTTTTTCCGGTGGGTGGTAATGGTGTGAATGCTCGAGAAGCGGTCACTGGCAATCTCTCTGGTGGTCTTACCCAGTGCAATAGCCTTTACGATCTCAATCTCAGTGGCGGTCAGCACTGAATGTTCTTCCTCCTGCTGCTCCTTTGTCAGGATGATTTCCATTGCGCGCTGACTGATGTAGCGCTTCCTGTTGGTAGCAGCCTGAATGGCTTCACGGATGATGGACATGGGCTCGCTTTTAAACACCACGCTAAAGACATGGGAGGCGTAAACGGTCTTGCGGAGAATGGCCTGGTTGAGATCGTCGCTGAGGAGTATCCATGATGCCAACGCGAAACGCTCACTGACAATGAGCAGATTGTCTTCGTCCAGAAAATCGAAAAGCGTATAGTCCAGGATGACCACTGCATCCTCATGCTCTTTCAGCAGCTGGATGAGTCCGGCCTTGTCGGAGGTGCGCAGCACGCTGTTCGTTTCGTCTTGCCGGAGCAGACTCTGTAGTGCAAAGGCGGTCAGCTCCTGATTGTCGGCTATAATGTAATGTCTCATTGTTGTGTCGGTCATTTCAATTTTTCGCGGCAAAATTACAAAAAGTTGCGGAAAACAGCAAATTTTCTCCTTTCATTTTTTGCTTTTCACTTTATTGTTGTACCTTTGCAGCTAAATTATTGGAAATATGGAGTCAAAACTGGTTATTTATAATACGCTGACGCGCCAGATGGAGCGCTTCGAGCCTTTGCATGCACCCCATGTGGGCATGTATGTTTGTGGACCGACAGTCTATGGTGACCCGCATCTGGGCCATGCCCGTCCTGCCATCACCTTCGACTTGTTGTTCCGTTACCTTAAGCATCTGGGCTACAAGGTGCGCTATGTCCGCAACATTACGGATGTAGGTCACTTGGAGCACGATGCCGACGAGGGTGAGGACAAGATTGCCAAGAAGGCCCGGCTGGAGCAGCTGGAACCCATGGAGATAGCGCAGTACTATACCAACCGCTACCATTACTATATGGACCAGCTGAACGTGCTGCGTCCCTCTATAGAGCCCCATGCCACCGGCCACATCATTGAGCAGCAGCAACTGGTGCAGCAAATCATGGATAACGGCCTCGCCTATGAGAGCAACGGTTCGGTCTATTTTGACATCGAGGCTTATAATAAGTGGGTGGCGAGTACCGGCTCTCAGTACAGGTATGGCATCCTGTCCGGACGCTCGCTTGAGAATATCAAGGACGAGAGCCGCGAACTGGCCGGTGTCGGCGAGAAGCGCAATCCGGCCGACTTTGCCCTGTGGAAGAAGGCGCAGCCGGAGCACATCATGCGCTGGCCGTCGCCATGGAGCGACGGCTTCCCGGGCTGGCATTGCGAATGCACAGCCATGGGGCGCAAATACCTTGGCGACGAGTTCGACATCCACGGCGGCGGCATGGACCTGGTGTTCCCTCACCATGAGTGCGAGATAGCCCAGGCACAGGCTTCGATGGGGCATCCTGCCGTGAAATACTGGATGCACAACAACATGCTGACCATCAACGGCAAGAAGATGGGCAAGTCGTACAACAACTTCATCACGCTCGAGCAGTTCTTTACCGGCCAGCATCCACTGTTGGACAAGCCCTATTCGCCCATGACCATACGTTTCTTCGTCCTGTCGGCACACTACCGCGGCACGGTCGACTTCTCGAACGAGGCCCTCGTGGCTGCCGAGAAGGGACTGGAAAAACTGACCAACGCCATCGGGGACCTCGACCGCCTGTACAGTGCGCCGCTTGGCGACGGCGCCAAGTGCGACCCTGAGACCGAGCGCATCGTGAAGGGCCTGCGCCAGAAGTGCTACGACGCCATGAACGACGACTTCGCCACGCCGCTGGTCATCAGCAGCCTCTTTGAAGCATGCACCGTCGTCAACCGGCTGGTAGACCATAAGGCTACCATCTGCCCCGACTGTCTGAAGGAGCTGCACGACGTGATGCACCTCTTCGCCGAGGACATCCTCGGGCTGAAGGCCGAGCTGGGAGGCACCAACGAGGCCCGCGAGGAGGCTTTCGGCAAGGTTGTGGACATGGTGCTCGAACTGCGCGCCAAGGCCAAGGCCGACAAGGACTGGGCCACAAGCGACAAGATACGCGACGAGCTGGCTGCCGCCGGCTTTGAGGTCAAGGACACCAAGGACGGTGTCACCTGGCGGCTCAACAAGTAGGGCGTCCTTCATAATCTCCTCCACAGACTATGCGGTCGACATGCTCGCGGCCCGATGTAGTGTTAAGACTAATCATAATTTTTAATTATTAATTTTTAATTTTGCCATACTCATTGCGAACCTAATATAGTGACGATTCCTAACATCTATTCTACCATGGGAAAGATTGAGATTAAGTGTGTTGCCAACCGGCAGGAACTGAAACAGTTCGTTCAGTTCCACTACGACATGTACCGCGACTGTCCTCAGGCCGTGCCGTTCCTGTATTCCGACGAACTGAAGACGTTGCGTCGCGACTGCAACGCTGCCTTCGACTTCTGCGAGGCCGACTATTTCATGGCGTTTCGCGACGGCAGGATGGTGGGGCGCGTGGCGGCCATCATCAACAGGAAAGCCAATGAGAAGTGGGACCGCAGGCAGGTGCGCTTTGGGTGGATCGACTTTGTCGACGACATCGAGGTGAGCCGTGCGCTGCTTGACGCCGTGGCGGAGTGGGGCAGAGAGCGGGGTATGACGGAAATGGCCGGTCCGCTGGGATTTACCGACATGGACCGCGAGGGCATGCTCGTCGAGGGCTTCGACCAGGATGCCACCATGTACATCAACTACAACTACCCCTACTATCCGCAGCATATTGAGCAGATAGGCGGATTTGAGAAGGACAACGACTACATGGAGTATCGCGTAAAAGTGCCCGACCGCGTGCCCGACAAGTTCCACAAGATAGCCGAGATGGTGGGCAAGCGCTACAACCTGCGCGTCCGGAAGTTTACGCGCACCGAACTGGTGCAGGGTGGCAAGGGACGCGAGATATTCGACATCATCAACGCTACCTACAAGGACCTCTACGGCTATTCACAACTCAGCGACCGCCAGATAACGCAGCTGGTGGACGAGTACATCAAGATAGCCGACCTGAACCTGGTGACAGCCATTGAGGACTGGTCGACAGACGACCACCGCATGGTGGGGTTCGGCATCACCTTCCCTTCCTTTACCTCCGCACTGCGCAAGACGCGCGACGGCCGCATGCTGCCCTTCGGCTGGTGGCACCTGCTGCGTACGTTGAAGTGGCACAAGACCGACGTCGTTGACCTGCTGCTCATCGGCGTGCTGCCCGAATACCGCCAGAAAGGCGCCAACTCGCTCATATTCGACGACCTCATCCAGTGGTTCCAGCGCTATGGCTTCAAGTGGGCAGAAGCCATGCCGCAGATGGAAAGCAACGA
>ODAI013974154.1_pt1 | contig 11687 bp, 1 predicted proteins | sample 1539321 | NCBI WGS metagenome assembly ODAI01 (sample SAMN02144231, study PRJEB22623) | gut metagenome | biome: sheep rumen | host: Ovis aries | place: New Zealand
GCACCATAGAACGAAAAAATCTTTTTTCGCCTTTATATTGCCTGCCGTTGGCAGCGGATTCGGGCATATCCGGCATCTTCCAACCTTGCGCCCAAAGCCGTCCCTCCGTTTTCAGATTGTTCATTACCGTCTCTGCGACGAATTTCCTTTGCGGCGGGAGTTTATCCAAGCCGTTTATTTCTTCCGTTGCGTTTACTTCTTCACTCATACCTTATTACCACCTCTCGAACTGCGGCAGGCTCCTCATCAAATAAACTTCCGTCGTCTATATCCAAATAATCTTCCGGCTTTTCGCCTTTGGACAAAATAACTTCCGAAATCTTTTTAATCTCTTCCATTTCCGTCACCTGCTTACGCCGTTAAAACTACTGCTGCTTTTAGACTCTCCGCTTACGCTTTTCGCTTGCTGAAATCGTTGCGGTATAAACTCTATCGCCTTTATCGCCGAACTCTCGTAATAGTCGGGAGACTTTTCTTTGCGGTAAAGCCCGCTCGTTGCAAATATACGAAGCATTTGCTCCTTATCTCCGTTGCTCCAATACGCAAGATAGGACAAAAGTTGCATATCCGAGTTGGAATGATTATTCTTTAAGTCCTCGCCGTTATATAACCTCTTGACCGTATCGCCGTTCTTTGCCGCAAACGCTTTCTCCAAGACCTCTCTGTCGCTTAAAGACGAAAGCCCTTCTACGTTTTTGCCGGCATTTATCCACTCCTTTCGAGTGTCGAACTTTTCTTGCAAAAGCGTTTTTACGTCTAAATCGTCGAAATTTTTGAGTTCTTTGCTCGTAGTCATTGCGTTGCCCGTAACCGTTATAAACTTTGACTTGCGGTAAAACTCCATATCCCCGTCTTTTGAAAACGCTCGCAAGTTCGTCAATTCGCTCGTCTTTCCGAAAACGTGTATTCCCTCTCCGCTTATAGACTGCTCTGTATAAGTATTAGGCGTTGCCATAAACACTTCTCTTACAAGTTCCGTATGCCTGCCGTCCTCGCCCTTGCAATGGTCGATGTCTATGCAACAGATACCGTCTTCGCCGTCAAGGGCGTATGCGAGAGTCGTCGCGCCGTTTTCGTGAGCAAACCTACATGCGCTTTCAAAGTCGGTCCACGTTTCGGGATTGTCCGATTCGGCGTATTCTCCCGTGTTGCAGTTTATAGGGCGTTTCCTTAACTTTCCGCTTTCCTTATCCGTCCAGACGTTTACCGCTACCCAATTCTTTCGCTTTTTCATTTCGTCGGGGATATTCGCTTTTAAATCGTCCTCTATCTCTGCGAATTTGTCTTCTCTCGGCTTTCCGTCTTTTTCGGGAATAAAGGTATAATCTTCGGCTTTCGAGTTTTTCAAAATCCCTATAAACTTCTCCGCCGTAAGTTCGTCTTCTTTGTCATCTTGTAAATTCTTGACTTTAATCGTAAAATACTCCGGAACGCCTACCTGTATAACTCCGTCTTCCTGAGACTTTATAAGCGAATTGGCAAGGTTATATGTAAACCCTTCATAACCGCTGTTTTTAGGCATCTTCATAAAACTGTGCTTGTCGAATTGAACTATTCTCGCCTCGTCGGATATTTCCGCAGTCAGAAACCGTCCGTTACCGTCGTTATTTTTCTGTTGTGATTTAACCTTTCTCGTAAAATCCTCTTCCGTCTTGCCGTTATAAAGATCGTAAAACTCGCTTGCGTTTACTTCGAGGTCTTCTCCGTCGTCCTTTCTGTCTAAAAACGTTACCGTAAAGTCTTCGGGAAGGCGGATAACGACGCTCGCTTTATCTTTGTCTGCGTTCGTAGCGTCTTCTCTTACAAGACCTACGGGCAGAAACGCAAACATACCCTCGTAAGCCGTTCCGTTCGGTGCGTTGACTATTACCCAATTATCTTTCTGTCTGCCTATCGCTCCGCTCGGAACGGTTATAGAAAACCATTGTTTCCCGTCGCTCGTCTGCGCCCCGTAATGCTCGCTTCCCTTCCCTCCGACCTCTCGGATAAACTCTTCTATGCTGAGTTCGACTTCGTCTCCGTCGCTGTTTTTGAGCAGTATTACGTCGTTTTCGGGATACAGCAATTCTAATGAGCGTTCTCTCGTATCGCTTTTGTTGTCTACGATCATCGTGCTGTCTTTTATCTTGTCGTTGAACACGTTATAAGTGTATCCGCTGTATTCGCCGTCCGTCGGCATACGCATAAACGTATGGACGTCGTAGCGCCTTATTACAGCGTCGGTCCCGACGTTTACTTTGAGCCATTGTCTTTTATTGTTTTCCTGTGCCATTTCTTTTTTCCATTCCTCGTTTTCATAAATTTTCGGCTTGTCGCCGTATTGCTCTTTTCTTGCGTTTTCCGCTTGCTCCAAAGTTGAAACATAAAGCCCTTGCGCCCAAGTGCCGTCTTCCGTGTCGTATCTTATAGCGACGACGTAATCGTCGGTTTTCGGACGGTAAACTATCGCTATATTTCTATCGTCGTCATCCTTCGTGATATTTACTACGGAATATCCCGCTTGTGTTTTACTCAAAAACTCTCCACCAAGAGACTTATCTGCGAATTTTCCCGTTTGAATTGAGCCTTTTTCTTTTAATATTTTTATGCTCATTTCAAGCAGTTCTTCGGGCTTCTTCTCGTAATAATCAAAGCCGTTTCTGTAAGCGAAGTTATTAAACGCCTCGTCGAGCGCTTCTTTGCTATCGAAGTCTTCGTCGAACGCAGGGAACATTTCGCCCGTATCGTCGTTTAAGATATACGCTTGAAAACTCGTCGTTCCGTCTTCGTCCGTTTCCGCTTGTTTAGTAAAATAAATCCGCATGCTCTTTTCAAATTCTTTTTCCTTGTTTCGGAACATGTATATAAATCCGTTCAAAACCGCAGGATGCGACTCGACCGTAAACAAATATCTCGGCTCAAGAGGTTCGGCAATTTCAGTCATAAATCCCCACTCTCTGTTGTCGTGAGAAAATCTGCCGTCGCCGTCCTTTATTTGCAATGTATTAGCCAAAACGTATTTAACTCTCGAAAGTCCGTATTTTGCTATGACTTCGTTTATGCAACCGTCTTTTAGGTGCATACCGTTGAAGTTCTCGGATATAACCTTTTCTATTGCATTTTTACAGGCTATATTTTCCTTTAATTCTTGCCTTTTCGCCTGTCTTATCCTTTCTACGGCGTTACGCATATTCTCTACAGCGTAGTCTTTATCCGATAGTTCTTCTTCTGAAATATCTCTGCCGTCTTTTAAGAAGATTATATGATTTTCCCCCAAGTCCGATTGCGACAGAGCAAGCGCAGGCGCAACTATAACGTATCTATCCGCCTTTTCATTTATTTCGGATAGACTGTCTATGCTTAAATGCCCCTCTATAAGTTGGTAATACGCCGTATTTTCCGAGTCTTTACCAAAATATACGAACTTATCTTTCAGATGATAATCTATATACCCCTTAATAAATTCCGCCGTGTCGCTGTAATTGTTTACGCTCGAATATTCGCTATGGATAAAATCGTCGTATAACAGTTGAAGCAGGTTTCCCTTTTCTTTGTATAACGACTTATAATCGTCCTCGTCCAAATATCCGTCGCTATCCGTTATAACTTCCATAAGTTCAGTCTTGACGTGTATCTCATAGTTACGATGAAATACGTTAAGCGCCGGCTCGTTTATTAGGTTATCTCTGAAATCGTCGAACTCCTTTTCCACGCTTTCCATTACTTCTTTGGCGTAATCTATAGTCGTTTCAAATGGAGCGCTTAAAAAGGCTTTTGCTTTTTCATAACTGTCTATCGTCTCGTTTCTTGCAAAATTTTCATATACGGGACGCATTTCTTCATTTTGCATTTCATTATTCATAAATTCGCTATAACTGACAGGCGATTGATTATCTTCGCCCTTATGCAATAAAAACCAATCTCTGACATACCCGAAATACAATCTGACCGATTCTTTGTCGTCGAAATCCACTCCGTCAAGCAAATAGTCATATTTACCATTCTCTTTTTTGTCACTCTCGTTCATCTCATCGTTATCGTTTAGCAAAGACGACGGGTATTCATCTTTGAGTTCGTCATACTTTTCTTGCAGTAACAAGCCCGTTTCATAGTGGTAATTGATATTCTCGAAGAAGTTTATAATCCACGCCCGTTGCTCTTCCGTTCCATATTTATAGGCGTTGATCCACAGCCGTGTTTCTCTGTCTGTCAAACCGTAGTCCTGCTCTTTGGAATAAGCATGATAATCGAGTTTCTCAAAATTTTTCGGCAATCCTGACGTTTCCCAATCATTCTTTCTCGGTGCATCTTCAAACATTTTTTCATACTTAATCAAATCGTCAACAATGCCTTGATCCACGCCGTAACCGTCGAGAAGTTTACCGTGTCGGTCTATTTCCACAACGTCGTGCAAAAGGAAATTGTAGAACTCCTTACCTTTCCACTCTATCCCTTCGTTCCGTGCTATAATCTGCCCGTCTTCCAGCGTTATTTCCATATCCCGAATATCGCAAGCAAGTAGTAGTTCTTCCGCTACGCCTATCGCATTGCATTTATCGAGAAACTCCCGTGCCGACTCATAATTGTCTATCGGCTCGGTCTCCGAAAGTTCCGTGAAATACTCCGCAAGCGTATCGTCTTCCATTTCGTTATTAAAGAACTCGTCCCAAATAACGGGAAATTGATTGTCGTTATGGCTATGTTCGCTAAACCACTCTTTGAGATATGCAAAATACGTCTTTACTTTTTGCGGCTCGCCAAAATTCACGCCTTCAAGAAGATAATCGTATTTCCATTGCGGTTCTACTGCCATTTCTTCATCTTCCGCTTGGCTTTGTAAATACGGAACGATTTTTTCTTCGGCAAACTCATCGTAATATCTATCAAACTCTTCGCCCTTAAATCCGCCGTCGTATTCCGACTCTTCAAAATAAGGTTTTAAGTCTTTCACAATATCGTCGATGTCGCCGCTGCTGTAAGTCCGGTTTATGATCCAAGCCAACTTATCAATTTTTCCGTCAATAAAGGCTTGTAACTTTCGTTCTTCGTTTTGCTCTTTTACCATCGCACTCAACGATTCGCTCGGTATATTACTTGCAATTGCCGAATACACATTTTCTTTATCCCACCCGTAATGTTCGAGCGGGAAATATTCAAAACGCGCGACAAAGTAATCAAGTAACGGTCTTACAAACGGTTTCATCTGTTCGTTTACAGGGATTTTATCGTCCGGCAAATATTCTTTCAGTCTCTCGCTTTCTTCTGAGATTGCGTTAGATAAACCGTCAACATACTGTCCGTCCATATACGACATATCTTTATTAAGCGTGTTTAATACGGACTCGCTGAAAAAGTATCTTGCATACAGATAATCAAAGCCTTTGTCGGACTCTATAAAATTCTGCCAATCCGGTTTCTCTACTCCGCATAACAGTTTTTCGTCAAAAAAATCGTCGTTTATCTCGCCCTCCTGTCCGTCCGCATACAGTCTGTATACGGGAAAGTCCGCTATTTCGTATAGCAACTTCGCCGCATTTTTGCGTAGAGGTAGCATTCCGTCCCATTTATAACCGTATTCGTGCATTTCGTCCTGCGTTACGGTATAGTCCGGCAAAACGGATACCTGCATTTTCTCTACGCTACTTAATTCGTCTATAAAACTTTCGCTTGCTCTTTCTACTCCAGTTATTATTACGTTCTTACCTTCTCCCATAAGTTCGTCCGCTATCTCGTCTAAACGCCCCGGACCTAACGATAAACAAGACAAAACTTTTCCGTTTATTTGCACCCCGTCAGTTTTCTCTTCGTATCGTTTGGACAGTTCGTCGGCTTTGCTACCGATAATATCGTATCGTCCTCTGTTGTAGACAAAAACGTAATCGTCTTCTCCGTCTTGCCGAGTAAAAAGAAAACCTTCCCACTCTTTCTCGGTAAGCGGTTTGTATTTTTCTTCTATCATTTTCTCTCCTTTGCCTATGCTTTTAATAGGCGCCGCCTTATACGCGTTGTCGGTTTTTCCGTCTTCGCTTTCATCGTCTATTATTACTTCTTCGTGTTTTGAAAGGTTTAATTCGCTGTTTAATTCCGACTGCTCTTTTAAGAGTTCGGACAGCCTCTCGGCGTGTTCAAACGGCTTTTTGACCTGTTTTTCTGCAATAGATAAGTCTTCCTTTAAGTTTACAAGTCGCTTTTCGAGGGCTTCCGCTATCTCGTCAAGTCCTTTAACGAAGTTTTCAAGCCTCGTAAGATTTCCCGACTCCGATTGTCCTATCTGGACAAGATATTCCCTTTCGCCTCTTACTCGTATTTCACGGTCAATAACAAGCGCTTTCAACGGCTCTAAACTTATTTTAAAGCCCGAATACTCCGCAACAATAGTTCCCTCGCTTTTTTTATACAGCGCGTCCATAAGCGCTGCGCCCGCAAGTTTTCTGTCCGTGTATTCCGTCCCTAAAACGTTTATCTTAAAATTCTCAGGATCGAACAGCGTTTTTCTGTTCTCTATGTCTTTCCTCGTTGCCGTTAAGGCGTTTTCCGTCCGCGATATGCTTTCGGGTATATCTTTCCTTACTTTGTCTTGCAAAGAATACAGGTTTTTCTTAAACTGACTTTCCAATATCCGAAGTTTATTTACTTCCGTATCGACTTCCATTTTTCTCTTGATCTTCGGATTCGCCGCTGTTATCGCCTTTATCTCGCCGTAGGTCATAGAGTGTTCGCCTATATCGAAATTTATCTCTCTACCCGTGAACTCTCCGCTGTTTATCTGGTCTATGAAGTTCTGTTTCGTCTCCAATATCTGATACGAGTAGCTGTCGAACGTCCGCTCCGTAACGTAGGTATAGATGTATACCTTTTTGTTATTGTTGCCTTGACGGATTATCCGACCTTCTCTTTGCTCCAAGTCCGCAGGCTTATACGGCGTGTCGAGATGGTGAAGCGCTATAAGCCTTTCCTGTATATTCGTCCCCGCTCCGCATTTGCCCGTTGATCCTATTAAAACTCTTACCTTACCTGCGTTTACGTCGTCGAACAACTGCTGCTTGTCTTTATCCGTATTGACTTCGTGGATATATCGTATTTCTTCCTGCGGTATTCCCTTTTGCACGAGTAAATACTTTATCTCGTTATACACGTCGAAGTCTTCGCCGTAAACGTAATCTTCAAACCTCTTTTTCGGAGTGGACAGGTCGCAGAATATAAGTTGCGTTCCGAGCGTTTCTGAACTGTCGGACCACGTCTCGTAAACGTTCCTTACGACCGAGTGTATTTTGTTTTGCTCGCTATCTTTTGCCAAACTGTCGTATAGCCTTGCGTCAAGCGCGAGTTTCTTGCCGTCAAGGGTAACCTTTAACATATTGTCATCCCTCGAATCGACGTTTCCCGCATATATCTCTTCCGCTCGCTCTACTATCTCGTCCGCATATTTAAGCGTTTCGTCGGTAGGCTTTAAAACCTCTACTTTCTTCTCCGCTTCGGGAATTACCATTCCCGTTATATCCTGCGTCTTTACGTCCGCAAACGACCAATACATATTGAGAAGTTCGGGTAAGTTCGTGAATTTCGCAAACCTCTGTCTCGACCTGTATCCCTGCCCCGACGGCGAAAGTTCGAGGCTCGTTATAGTCTCGCCAAAATTCGCCGCCCAGTTGTCGAAGAAGTCCAGACCTACTTTATCCAGCGTCCGCTTTTGAAGAAAACTCTGATTGACGTACATCTCCGCCATAGTGTTGGAGATGGGCGTTCCCGTGGCAAACACTACGCCTTTATCCGAACCGTGTAAGTCGTTTATGTATTCGCATTTGAGTTTCAGATCCGTCGCCCTCTGACTTGCCGCTCCGCTTATCCCCGCAACGTTCGTCATCTTCGTATACATCGCTAAGTTTTTAAAATAGTGCGACTCGTCTACGAACAGATAGTCAACGCCCAAGTCCTCGAATATTAGCACGTCGTCTTTGTTGCCGTCGTCTATGAGTTTTTTAAGTCTCGCTTCTCTGTTCTTCTTTATCTGTTCGAGCGCCTTTACTCCGCCGCGGATGCGTCCGTATTCGAACTCGTATCGCTCTATCGTTGCGTCTATACTCGCAAGTTCTTCCCTTATCTTCTCTTGCTGTCGTTCTTTGGACACGTTTATCTTTCCGAACTGACTGTGCGCGATTATTATCCCGTCCCAGTCTCCGAGCGCCACTTTCGATACGAAACGTTTGCGGTTTTCTTTTTCGAAATCTTCTTTCTGCGCTACGAGTATTTTTGCGTTCGGATATAACTTCCGCCAATCCGACGCCCATTGCTCGACTATGTGATTGGGAACGGCGACCATTATTTTCTTGGCTAAACCCTGCTGTCTCAGTTTCATAGCCGCCGCTATCATCGTATAGGTCTTGCCTGCGCCTACTTTGTGGTGTAAAAGCGTGTTACCGTTCGTGAGTATCCTAAGCACCCCGTTCTTTTGGTGCGGACGAAGTTCTATCGTCGGATTCATTTCGGGAAATTTAAGAAAACTTCCGTCAAACGTCGGTAAGCGTATCTTATTGAACCGAGCGTTGTATTCCTGCTCTAACGCCTCTCGGCGGTCTGCGTCGTCGAATATCCAATTGCGGAACTCTTCCTTTAACTTGTTCTGCTTTTCCCTCGCCATTATGGTTTCGGGCTGGTTTATGACTCTCTTTTCTTCTCCGTCTATATACGTCTTGTCATAAACGGTAACGTCTTTTAAGTTGAGCGTCGCCTCGAACAGTCTGTATGCGTTTATCCTCTTAGTGCCGTAGACTTCCGTGGCGTTCATAAAGGTATTGTTTCGGATATAATCCGACCGCTCTACTTTCCATTCGTTGTCGAACTTGTTATACCTTACTTTCAGCCCGTCCCTATACCAATGCCGTATGCCCATTATTTCACATAAGAACTGTTCGTAATATTCGGGCGCTACCCAATTCGAGCCTATCCTTACGGATATATCGCTCGCTTTGACGGGCGTCGGCTGAACTTCCGAAAGCGCCTTTACGTTCCTCTCGTATTCGGGATACTCTTCCGCATAACCTTTGGCAATGCCGAGTTTCTCAACGACTTCGCCCGAAAGATATTCGTCCGCCGTTTCAAAACCCGTATATTTGTCTTCCGGATCTACTCGTTTGGGATTTCTGAATATGCTGCTGCCGAGTTCTTTTACAACAGTATCGTAGTCTTTATCCGTTATCTCCTCTATATACGCTATATCCACCCTCGACTTTTCGTTTCGGCAAATCTGTAACGCCTCGTAGCAGTCGTCCGTCTTTTGCACCTGCGTATACGGACGTATCGTTCGCTTTGTGAATATATCCGCCTTGACCGCTTTTTCTCGGTTATCCGTCAGTTCTTCGCAGGCAAACAGTAATGCGCTGTCGCCGTCTTCTTTAAACAGTTTTCTGTTCGTCTGGCTGTTTATTATCCCGTAACGCCTTACAAAATCGTCGTAGAGTCTGTTTAAGTGCGACTGCATTTCTTTGAGTTTTTCGTCCGAACATCCGTTTGTCTGTAAGTCGAGAGTATCTCTTATTGCGCTACGCAGAGTTATCATGCGAAATATGCGGTCGAACGAGTCTTTGGGCGTTTTAGGCAAAAAGACTTCTTTCATCTCGTTGCCCTCGCGCATGTATATCTTCCCGCCTCGCTCCGTCATACAGAACTGCTTTACAGAGTAATCTACCCATGCGTTCGCATTTTCATCGTCTTCCCGCCTTTCGGGATTGTCATAAATATCCTGCGGCAATAAACTTATTGCGGCGGCTAACTTCTCCGCTATCGGCGTTCCGTCGGATTTTACGACGAGGTTTATTGCGCCGTATAGTCCACGCTCTTCCGTAACCTTACCAAGCACCATTTCGGGATGTGAGATAAAGTATTCGTTCATCTCTATCCCGTCGGCATTCTTGCCCGTTTTCAGCCATTCGGTATTGTCGCAGTCGGCGTTTATCTTTACTTCACGTTTCTTGAAAAAAAGTATATCCGCTACGACTTCGGTATTCGCACTCTGCTTGAATGCGTTGCTCGGAAGTCGTATCGCACCTATAAGTTCCGCCCTGTCCGCATAATACTTCCTTATCTTGTCGTTTTGCTTGTCCAACGTGCCGAGCGAAGTTATAACCGCAAGTATGCCGTTCGGCTTTAATTTATCAATGCTTTTCGCTATGAAATAATCGTGGATATAGAAGTTTTGGTTGGAGTATTCCGGATCGTATACCGAATATGCACCGAACGGAACGTTGCCGACGATTATATCCATACCATTATTCGGAAACGTTGTGTTTTCAAAACCTTTAACGTAGATTTCTGCGTCCGGATATAACTGTTTCGCTATACTTCCCGTAACGTTGTCGAGTTCTACGCCGTATAGTTTTGCGTTTCGTATTATCTCTTTCGGCATATACCCGAAGAAATTGCCTATTCCGCACGACGGTTCCAAAATCCTGTTGTTGCCCTTTACGCCGAAACGGGTAAGCGCGGAATATATACCGCTTATAACTTCTTTCGGAGTAAAATGCGCATTTAAAACGCTCGCCCTCGCCGTTTCGTATTCGTCCGGAGATAAAAGATTTTTTAGTTCTCTGTATTCGTTTTGCCAGTCGGTATTCTTTTCGTCGAAGGCTTGCGCTAAACTTCCCCAACCGCTATACTTTGCAAGCGTTCTCTTATCTTCTTCGCTCGCTTTCAGTCCGCTTGCATTCAGGCGCTTTATAAGCCGAATAGCCGCTATATTGTTTTTAAATCTCGCTTTCGCTCCGCTTGTTCCGATTAACTCTTTGCCGAGGGAATTGAGGTCGGTATACCCGTCCTTAGCCTTATCATCTTCGAGGCTTTCTTTTAGTTTTTCATCGTATTCCCTCTCTAAATCTTCCTCCTTGTCTATGTAATTCGGACAATAGTCAAGCCAGAAGTTTATATCTACGCCGCTTTCGTCTATCTCGACGTCCGAAACTTCTTCTCTTCCCTCTAATTCGTCTTTAAGCTCGGCTTTGTGTTCTCTTAAAAACTCCTCGTCCGTGCCGTATCGCTCAAAAGAACACACCCAATTGCCTTCCGTCGTGTTTTCAGTCCCGTATTCGATCATCTTTGTTGCAAGACGTCTTATTCGGCTTTTTATAAGCGGCGACGGTTCTTTTCCGCTTTTTATATCCTCGATGAACTTTCGGTCGTAATTTACGGTTATTTTGTCCATCGAAAAATCTGCGTCTTTAACTCCTTTTTGAGATAAAAGATAATCTATTAAATCCTCTCGATTGTCTTTTATAAACAGATATTCCCTTTCGCCAGTTTCTTTCGGCGTAATGGTAAACTCTACGTTTTCTCCGTTTTCTTTTTCGGAGGAATAATTATCCGCTGCGCTTTGGGTGAATATATCCGCCCAATCTTTTAGTTTGTCTTCATCACTACGAAGTCGATTATGCCGTTTAAACCACTTCGGACATTCCCTTGTGAGAAAACGTATCTTTAAATTCTCTCCAACATAGTCCGCTACTTTTTCAACTTCTACCACTTCGTGGCGTAGTTTCAACTCCGAGGCTATTTCTTGTATATGTGATTTATAAAAGTTTATATATTCGTCGAGAAAACTCGGATAATCGTCGTAAACGCCCGTGTATGTTACGCTTTTACCGTATTCCACGAACTGATTTGCTATTATTTTTACAAGTTCTGTATCGCTCTTTGCGTTATGACGCTCTTCTCTGAAA
>ODAI010915827.1_pt1 | contig 11685 bp, 12 predicted proteins | sample 1539321 | NCBI WGS metagenome assembly ODAI01 (sample SAMN02144231, study PRJEB22623) | gut metagenome | biome: sheep rumen | host: Ovis aries | place: New Zealand
CCCTTTATCCTACGCCATATTTTCTCGATATTTCCATGCAACGATATAAAAACAGCTTGGAATTAGCAAAATCATCCAGCCTGCCAATTTCCTCAAAGATGCGCCTATCTGCTATCTCCCCCCTGGTTCTGGCAAAGACCCGCGCATCTATTTCCGTGGGAGAAAAGAGATACCAGGCCATATCCCGCTTCAGCCTGTTGCACCGCCTGATATAGCCCTCCTCCAGCATCTCATGCTGCATGAGGTGGCGGAACTCATGGTAAACGGAATTTTCCACATCCTCCTGGGAAGTGTGCTCACCAAGGTCAATGACTATGCGGTAAGAGCCGTCATCATCAAAAAATGTATACGCCTTCTGCCCAGGATAGCCTGTAGGCGCGTAGTATATCTTGCCAGCAAGGACGAGTGGGAACCTCTCAAATAATGCTGCAAAAAGCCCGTCGGCCCTGTGCTTCCATAGCATCTGCTTAATACCCTGAAACAAATTCCTCCCCTCCTAAAGAAGCGCAGCCTATAATAGTATATCTAGGCCGATTCATCACGCCAGCCTGTCCTGACGTCCTGCAATCTGCTCCGCAATTGTTTTGACATTATAGAGCAGATTGTCCATACGCTCTCTGTCAAAAAGATCATTTTGGCTGTATATATCTTCTATCAGCCGCCAAAGCAGTGCTTCATCCAGCCTTGCCACTTGCAGGTCTGTCCTGCCCAGCAGCTTTACCTGCTCTGCATGTGTATCGCGGAAGGGCTTGGAGGGCTGGTCTTTGAACTTCATCCTTTTGTTGAGCTGCAAATACCAAAGGCTGTTGCCATTGTCAAAAATAGGCGCCATACCAACAAATTGGCGGGTTTCTACATTCCTGACAAAGCCGAAATTGCCATAATGGCGATCTGCATTGTTGATGAGGTAATCAAACATGAGCATTTCATCTATCTCCTGCCTGACCACAGGAATAGAAAGCTCCTCCATGCAGCGAAAGAAGTGCTGATAACTGTTTTCATGGTTCAGTTTTGGCACAGTTCCCAGAATCTCCAACGCCGGGATATACTCCGTCTCGGTTGTGGCAAATGTTTCACAGGCACTATATGCCTTTTCTCCGCTCTCATCCTGCACCAAACTATAGCTGACATGTGGCAGCCCCAGGATTTCCAGCAACCGTGCGGCAAAGACTTCATTGTAGGGCTGCTGGTCAAAGGGGGCAGAGCCTTCTTTGTAAAGGATTCTCCTGCCCTGCTCAATTTTCCAGTACTTTGGCAGGTCACCATTTGAACTGCTGTCCGGCGTATAGCTTGAGCCGTCCTGTCCGGATATTGATCTGAAGGACTGCTCCGCAAAGTCATGCTCAAACAAATTCACATCGTGCCAGCCGAAATCTGCCCCTTCCGGCTTGAACCAATACTGGTCTGACAAGTTAAGTCCCAAGCTCTTGAAGGACAAGGCACTGGGAGTCTCCACCTGATAAGCTGCCAGCATGGCTGCTACATCCTGACGATTGGCAGAAACACTGCGATTATCTATCCACTTCTGCAATGCCCCCCGATAATCGCTGCTATAAAAAACCGACAAGGGCAGATATTCCCGATTCTCCACCCGCACCTCACCGGCAATGCGCCCTGACTGCTCATTCACTTCAAAGCTGCCCACGACGACATCTTTGCACATAAGCTGAAACTTCATCGCCACACAACCTTCCCAAGCTTTTTTTACATTATACCAAAAAAGCCCCGACTGTTGCCAGCCAGAGCCAATTTTGCAGTCAAATATGCACTTATAACCTATAACCTAATGCTCCTCCATAACCCCTACAATCATATCCCGGTTCAGACGGGCAGCCTCCATCCCCGGGTTCAAGGCTAAGGACTTATTATAATCCCGCAAAGCTTCTGAGTAGTGTCCCAGCTGCATATAAGCATTGCCACGGATATAGAACGCATCTGCATAGTCAGGCTTCAGAGTTATTGCTCTGCTCAGATCAGCAACCGCCTGCTCATAATTTCCCATGCTATATAGTACAAAGCCCCGCCCTCCGTAGGCGGTGGCATAGCTACCGTCAAGGGCAATGGCACGGGAAAAATCTGCCACGGCCCTGCCATAGTCCTTCATCTTTCCATAGGCAATACCTCTATTATGATAGGCATAAGCAAAATCTGGATTTTTGGCAAGCGCCTCAGAAAATAGCCCAGCCGCTTCAGCGAATTGCCCCTCGCCCAACAGCCTTGCACCTTGCTCGTTCAGGCCCGCAGCCACAAAACCTTCGTCATTGCGCCTAACCTCCTGACGGATTTCCTGTCTTTCACTCTCAGTAGAAGCATTGGCAAAGCGCTGCTTCAAAGTCTCCATTTCCTGGTTCAGCCTTACCACTTCCTCCGTCAGTTCTTTATTCTGCCGGACGGCATCAGACAGGGCAGCCTTATCCTTCACCATGGAGGCATTGATATTATCCGTATCCACCAACACCGTCACATGGCATTCATAGCGAAGCACATCCTCTGTGATTGGCACCGCCCTGAACTTTGGCGTACCCTGCAGCTGCATGACCTGGGCAGAAATGACCATGACCTCATCATGGGTAAGCTGCCCCTCCTTCACAAAGGAAAGGCTCTCCACGAACACCCCCGCCTTCTCCCCGGCGTTTCGCATGGCTTCATTCTTGGCCCTTTCCTTGGCCACGGATATGTTCTCATCCAGCCCGTCACCTATGGTGTAGAAGCCGTCTCCCTCGATGATTCGGTGCTCGGCAGCAACCAAAGGCACAGCCGCTATCCCCCAGAGCCAAGCCATCAAAAAAAACATCCCTGCCCCAAGGTGCCAAGACCAGCTCTTTTTCCTTATCATCTAATCCGCTCCTCACTCTCCCGCTACCCTTGTACTTTTATTTCCCTAATGCGTGCCCTGTTATCCGTAGTTATCCACATACGTTTTTTACCATTGTTCGCATAAAATGTTCTTGCACCATTGGAAACTATAGCACCATAGCCAAATTTATCAAACACGCTTGACATGGGTATTCCAACCCTAATACCGGAAGGCGTTCCTATTCCATTTGCTTGCGATACTACCATACTATAAACTACACCATCATAAAAATCCAGACGGAAGGCATCGCCATACATCAAATATGCCAGCTGTCCTTGAGAACCTATAACCCGCTGAGTTGGCGGACCATAGATACCTACCACATATTCTTCATCTGCACCTATATGAATATCTCCTAGCATAAATTCTGTTTCAGGCAGACTAGCTGCAGAGCAATGCGCTGAAATCGAAACCACTAACAAAAATAACGTCATTTGAAATAACTTGGACAATGACTTCATGTTCATCTTTCTCCCTTCTGATTGTAGAACATATTCGACCTTAAATCGCTAATCCCACTTCAAATTTCTTCATACATTCTACCAACGTTTTAATGCGGTAATTCACACTATATCGCTTTATAAACGGCGAAAGAAGCACAGGGTGTTCTTTAAGATGAAGTAAGTAAAAGTTCTGACCATTATTATCTGGCAGTTTAATATTTCTAATATCCTCAGAACTAGTAAATTCAGGGTATTCATGTTCTAAAATTGTAAGAATTTCATCAGGCGCACCAAAGAAAACAATCCATGATGTTGGTACAGAGATAGCATCTATAAACTCCATCAAATTCTTAAAATATGCCATGTATTTTTTGTTGTCCAACAACTCCTTTGCCGTAAACTGCATACGTTTTGACTTATAAGGAATCATTTCTGCCGTAAGAACAGGCTTTTCCGTGAAGCGGTTGAGGAACAATTTTGCAGTTGTATCTTCCTTATCATAACCATTCTTCTTGTTTTTAGCGCACATGGCCTGGACTTCCGGCCATGTGTCATAAATTTCATCCTTTCCCATCAGTGCCATATGCATACGAAGTACATAGCGATAATAGTCTGTTTCCAATTCAATTTTATTCTTGCTTAAGAAAGTGTCATATGTAGTATCTGTGCTGTCTTCACGAATGTCTTTTTGTGGAACGCAATAATCTATGATATCTTGCCAACGAACATCTTCCCATTTCCATTTCTTGCATCTATCTAACGGAGCTCCTGGATTCAGCCCTATCCATACAAGTTCAGCCTTGCGATTACCTCCGCTGTAGCAAAAGGGGAAGGGCTCATTGCCATTCTCTATATCCACAGTCAATGTAGGCATCAATAGTTTTTGGATTTCCTGACAGCTTTTCTCTAGTGCCTCTCTTGATTCTTTCTCCCCTATATAGTCATCCAGTGACTGCCCTGCAATACTCTCCATAAGTTCCTTGAATTTCTTTTGAGTATCCACCACGGACCCTCCTTTACATCAAAACCATTTTTCCAAATCAAAAATTTTCTTCAATACAATCGGAATTTCCACATCGTACTCCAAAATATCAGCATACTCCACGAACAACCTGTACTCCCTAACTGCACTTTTAGCATCACCTCCTCTTTCCAAAAGTATAGCCTTACCATAATGCCAACCTGCTTCATTTGCATCAAGAGAAGCTGCTTTATCATAGTCTTTTTTAGCTAGATCAAACTGTCCCTGCGCCCTATATATATGTCCCCTATGACTATATACAGATGCAATATCAGCACCTTCAGCTATAATCTCATTATATCGAGCAAGTGCTTCATCCTTTTTTTGCTCTCTCTCCATCTTGATTGCTTCATAGAAGCTCTTAATATTAATCTGATACGCAATCAAAGGATTATCTTTTTTCAACTCACTGTACTGATTTTTTATTCGCTTATACTCTTCATTTAATTTATCCTTATCTTTTTCGATACGTTTTGCCTCTACAATTTCGTGTATCATTTTTTCAGCAATATCTACATCCAATTCGCCTTTTACCGAAGCCGTTATTATGATATTACCGTTAGGAGCGATGTTTTTATTATAATTCTTTGATTTTACTTTTATTATCGTAGCAGTAACCATTTCAATTTCATCAGCTGACAACTGATTATCCACACTTGTTGAGCTACTTGTAATTGCTACTGCTGCTTGTTGTGAAATACTGCGCACTGCTTCTGTAAAGGCACATTCCTCCCCATATTTGACAGAATCTTTTCCTGTCATCATATATTCACCTTTGCCATCAGCCACCATTATTTCAGCTTTTACTACCCCAAACTGCATTGTTAAACACATCATCAAAACCAAAAGCACTTGCCATAATTTTTTTGCCATAAAATCTTACACCCCAATAACTAATAAACTGTTATTTGATTCACCACAATCTTTCAGCAGTAAATTTCCCGTCCCTTTTTGCTTTTGCTATAATTAAATTATATCGGTGATCCTTATCCCTACCATCAAGTTCCATGGCTTTCTCCAAATATTGTATAGCTTTATCATACTGACCAATCTCTATATAAGCTATACCTAAATTCCCATAAGCCTTGGCATAATTCTGATCTATTGCAATTGCTTTTTGATATTCATTTATCGCTTTGTCATATTCCTCGAGTTTATAATAAATATTCCCCAGATTATAATGAGGTTCTGTGTATGCTGAATCAATAATTGTTGCAAAAACATATCCTTCGTTAGCTTTTGCAAAATCTCCATAAGCCTCATAAGCAACAGCACGGTTATTATATGCAAAAGCATATTTAGGATTAAGTGCCAACGCCTGATTATTATTCACTATCATACCTTCATAATCCGCATTCTTCCAATTTCTCCCCCCTTCTTCAAGCATAAGCAATGCTTTATACTCCCTATCTTGTCTCATCTTTTCTCTTTCTGCTTCCAAATCATCAATCGTACCATTATTGATTTTGTTCCTTAGTTCGCTTAGCTCAATTTCCAACTTTTTCTTATCCCTCTCTAATGTATAGTACTGCTCTTTTATACGATTTCTTACCTCTTCTCGTATTTTCATATAATCATCTATATCTGAGGTGTCAACTGACGCAACTATTTCAACACGTATTTTAATCTCTCCACTTGAAAGCATGATTTTTTTAACATCTTTATTTATGACTTTTATTTGTTGACTCGTAATAACTTTTATATCATCCTCCACCACTTGCATTTTCTCTGCATGAGTATAATTTTCCACATATACTCCAGCCTGTTCCGCTGCTGCCTGCTTTGCATAATCTAAGGCGTGAGCTTCACTTATTTCCATCGTGTCCACATTGCTCATAACATATTCACCAACAGAAGAAAATTTCGCAACAGATGCGTTAGCTTCATTTATGTACACCAGCATACCCAGTACACATATTATAAATATTTTATATTTCACACTACCGCCCCTTTATAAAAAATTTAACGCAATCTACTTTGCGTATATTTTTATCTTCGTTGCCCACAACAGTCTATCAAAAGTTTTCACACCATAATATATCCTATTGTTTCCGTAGAATTCAAAATCTTGTTCCTTGTTATTCCATACACTTAGATTATCCAGCGCTTTATGGATTTGAGCTAAATCTTTTTCTGCAAACATTTTTGATGAAACAAGCGTCTGCTCCAGCAACACAAAAGCTAAATCATCATTCACTTTAGGATACTGACGAGACACAATTGGTGAATCTTGCTTCAGTATCATTTCTATTGCCAGCACCTCACCTTTTCCGTTTACACAGAAACGAACTCTTTGATCACCTCTCCCTCCCAAACGATACTCATAAACTGTTCCGTCTCCTGTTTCATCTATCAACTTTTTATTTTTAGCCACACAATAACCACTAAAATCTCCATATTTCAGTTCCTGATTTTGTATAATTGCTTCATTATACTCCTCCACTATATAGTCTAAAGATAAATCGTCAAACATTGGCATGTTACAGGCAGAACATATATTCACTCCCAGTACACATATAAAATAAGCCATTATTAAAAATGTTTTCTTATAAACCAAGTACAACACCACTCTTCTATTACATACATAATTTCATTTGTATTCATATTTATAAACAGATGTAAATATTACTTTTCCATCTTCTACAATTCCTGCAGATGTTGCAAATCTTACATCTCCTGTTTCTTCCAGAAATTTTAGTTTACCTCCATCTAAAGCAGATTCCAACGGTTTTTTCCAAAGATTAAACCACCCTTCTTTTGTCAGCCCCCCCATATCACGCAAGAGGAATCCAAAATATCCCATTATATCATTGTTATAATCTACATTAATACCTAAATATTCTTCAACTGATGCTGCTACAACCCTACCTTTCTCAACAGTAATTGTCAACGATGAATTATATGGATCCGAAAAATGTGCTAAATATGTATAGCGCCCATCCTCATTGTCATTTTTATATAAATCAACCAATTTCACTTTCAGGTTTCCTTTTTTTTCCACATTTTCATTAAATGCTTTCAAATAATCAGAAACATCTTCATCTGTTATATTTGAGATTGGCACTCTCCGCCATGTCTTTGCATAACTTGTTGCATGAAACGAAAGTACGACCGCTATAATACATAATATGACTAACATATATCTTGGTAGTATAGCATTACTTAAAAATCTTTCCCATCTCGATAACATAAGTAGTCATCTCCTTCTCTACCAATGCACATAATACATCATATTATATGTATGTTAACCATCAATCTATGCTGTTTCTTTAACTTCAAGGTTTAGGTTATATATCCTAAATCTAAATCACTCTACATATACAGCAACTTTCATGCAGTCTGTACTTTGATCAAAGGATTTTTCTACGAAATATTTCTTGTTATTATTGAAGAATCTAAATTCTTCTTTATCATATGTGAAATATTTCAAATCAAGCAATTTGTTATGAACTTTTTCTTTCTCAACCTCATCTATATTCTCCCAGCAACCTGCTGCTCTAAACACACACTCAACAAGCATAGAAATAATCTGTGGATTTCTATCTTTATATGCACTTAACATAAGAAATGAATTTTTATGCAATAACACATCAACTCCATACACTTCATGCTTAAAACTTGCATAAAATCGAAGCATTTGATTTCCTTTAGGGCCTATATCATATCCCCACATTTCTCCTGCCGGATATTCAGCCAACAACACTCTATTAGCGGAAAAACACTCCTTACCAAAGCCTTTATAATCATTCTCATATTCCTTGGTTATTAAATCATTGTAACGCTTCACTACATCTTCCATATATATTCCACTACACAATAATTTATCTTCTGCTGAACAGATACCGGGTAATGGTACACACAGGAAAGCAAACATTACCAACACCATGAAGCTCTTCTTCAATACATAGTAAACCATAACTTGGTCCCTCCTAATCTTTATCTTTTTGCTCTTTAACAAACCTTATTGTCTCAAAAATATCATAAAACAATCCCCATATATGCTTTAAAAATCATTTCCTCCGATTGACTTTTTCCGACTCTATCGTTCCGCACTTATCTCAACTCTCACCGCTCTTATATTTTCATCAAAATATTTTTCCACAAAGTATTTCCTGTTATTGTTAACAAATTTAATACTAGTTTTACCAGTATTAAAAAATTCCATTCCCTTCACGCCTTCAACGATTGCGTTATAATCAGCTTTTGGTAAATCAAACATAGCACCCGACACCAAAAGCAAAAACATTATCATATCACTAGCAAATGCAGGATTATTGTTATTCTTAACATTCTGCATGATCGGAGATTGTATATGCAATGCTACATCTATTACCAACACTTCATTACGTTCATTGGTCAGGAATCTGACTATTTGATTTTTTCTCCCTCCCAACTCATAGTTATACAGGCTTCCGTTTGCATCACCTCCAACTTTCTTCTTGTTCTTTGCCACATATGTGCCACTAACCTCACCACTTTCGAATATCTTATCGTAAAATGATACTATACTTTGATTATATTGATACACAATTTCATCAAAAGTTACATTATCATACAAGGGAGTTCTCGCTGCTGAACAAATATTTATTTCAGATATACATAAAAGGAAAGTACTGCAAATCAATAATACAAACCATCTCATTTTTATCTTTTCTAAAAACATAAAGCATGACCTCTTTTCTCAAATTTACCTCACAAATACCACCGCACAATTATCCAGAAAATGGCACTTCTGATTCTCTGCCAGTACCTTATCCGCATCTGCCGTGGAAATCACGGGGTAGCTGTTGTGGCTCTCCAGTCTCACGGCCTTCACCACCAGGGGATTGCTCCCGGCGCGGCTCTTGTTGCCGTTCATGCCGTTTGCATAACTAGCCATACCCTTGGCTATCACTTTGTCATAGTCCAGATTCTTGTAGCCATAGATAGGTTGGCTGTCGGCGTTCCTTATGACCGGGGACATTACAGGACTTAACCCCAGTCCGCTGCAGTCTACCACCAGCCCCGTATAACCTCCCGTGGCAGCGATATTGCCACTAGGGGCAGGAGCCGTCGGAGTGCCACTTGTCTCCACCGACACAGATACATTTACGGAGGGCGCGGGGAAAGCTTCTTTTTCCACGGGCTTCAGGGCTACCTTGGCAAGGGAATTAGTCACGCCGTAGAGGGGGACTTCCAATACCACCGTGCAGTTGCCATACTCGTCATAGTTTTCTGAAATAACTTTTGCCCGCTTCACCACTGCATCCACCTGCCCGGCTACAATATCCCCAGTGGATATATTGTCTTCGATGGTGCTTTCTGCCGTGATGTGAATTCCATTGGCCTGTTCTGCCAAGCGTCTGTAGGCATCCAGCATGGCTGCCTGATGGGCGAGAATCCTGGCGTGTCCTGGATTCTTCGCCCTGTCTGGTGGGGCACCATAGCCCGTGCCAGTAACAATATCATTCTCCCAGTCCGTGACGGCGCTGCCTTGAGCCAGCACTTGCAATAGCCCTATGCACATCATGAAGCAAACCATCACCAGCCCTGCCAGGAATCTCCGAACTTTGATCCTCTCCATCTGTAAAACCTCCCTGTTAAAAACAACACAAATCACCCTCCGGCATTGCCGCAGGGCTGCAAATCTTGATATGATTTTTTCCACAACTTAATAAACCATCTATTCTGTATCTCTCTAACGGACATTCGTTTCCTATGGGGGGGGGATGAAGGCAGGCACACGAAGAACTTCACTGCCGTACATGATGAAAGCCTCCTTTCCACTATCGGTCTACAAACGTCCTAGTTTGTGTTTACTTCTACATCAGCTCCCCTTTCTCCTGCCAGCAACGACAAAATCAAATATCCCTTTCCTCAATCCTCTACCGTTCCAACTGACGAGTGCTCCAACCTGATTTAGCACACTCCTGAGCATAAAAATCCCGTTCCTGCTCATTTTCGACCTTCAGTAGCATACGATAATGTGTCCAACTCAATTGGTCACTCACTGCGTGACCAATTGGAAAAGCAAGGTAAATGTCACCCCTGAGACAAAAAATACTGGTTTGTTCCAGTATAATAGAACAAACCAGCGAAATCAACCTTCATTCTATTGTAATGGCGGTCTCAGCTTTTCCTGAACACGAACTCGCCGTTTTCTGCCTCGATCCTTACCGTATCCCCTTCCTGCACTTCGCCTTTGATGATTTCCTTGGAAAGCTCTGTCTCCACCGTATGGGTCAGGAGCCTCCTCAGGGGGCGGGCACCGAAGTTGGGGTCGAAGCCCTTGTCTGCCAGAGTGTCCAGAGCCTCTTCGCTCCAGGTGAGGGTGATTCCCACCTGCTTCTCCAGGCGCTTGTCCAGGGCTTTCAAGAGGATGGCAGCGATGCCCTTTACCTGCTCCTTTTCCAGGGCCTTGAAGACGATGGTGTCATCCACCCGGTTCAGGAACTCGGGACGGAAGTATTCCTTCAGCAGTTCCTTCACCGCCCCCTTGGCCTCCTCGTAATCCTTGTTGAGGATTTCATGGGAACCCAGATTGCTGGTCATGATGATGACCGTGTTCTTGAAGTTCACCACCCGGCCCTTGCCATCAGTGAGGCGGCCATCGTCCAGGATCTGCAGGAGCACGTTGAACACATCACGATGTGCTTTCTCTATCTCGTCCAACAGGATGACGCTATAGGGACGACGACGCACAGCTTCCGTCAGCTGACCACCCTCATCGTAACCCACATAGCCCGGAGGCGCACCGATGAGCCTTGCCACGGAGTGCTTCTCCATGTACTCGGACATATCAATGCGGATCATGCTGCGCTCATCGTCAAAAAGAGCCTCTGCCAAAGTCTTGGCCAGCTCCGTCTTGCCCACCCCCGTGGGGCCCAGGAAGATGAAGGAACCGATGGGACGGTTGGGGTCCTTGATGCCGGCCCGGGCCCGCAGGATAGCTTCACTGACAGCTTTCACTGCCTCATCCTGGCCTACCACCCGCTCGTGAAGCACGTCTTCAAGATGGATCAGCTTCTCCCTTTCGCCTGTGAGCATCTTGGACACGGGAATACCCGTCCAGCGGCTCACTACCTTGGCGATATCTTCCTCGCCCACTTCTTCCTTCAAGAGCTGCTCACCCTGGGCACGGGCGGCGATAGCAGCTTCCTCCTCCTGCAGGGTCTTCTGCAGCTGGGGCAGCTTGCCGTATTTCAGCTCCGACAGGCGATTCAGGTCATAGGCTCGCTCGGCGGCCTCCATCTGGCCGTTCACCTCGTCGATTTCCTTCTTGATGGCCCTGACCCGCAGGATGGCCTGTTTCTCGCTTTCCCACTTGGCCTGCAGTTCCTTCTCCTGCTGCTGGAGCTGGGCCTTTTCCTCACGGATGCCCTGCA
>ODAI011806144.1_pt1 | contig 11685 bp, 12 predicted proteins | sample 1539321 | NCBI WGS metagenome assembly ODAI01 (sample SAMN02144231, study PRJEB22623) | gut metagenome | biome: sheep rumen | host: Ovis aries | place: New Zealand
AAAGAAGACTACAAAGAAGTCTACTAAGAAAGAGTCTACAGAAGAGTAATAAGTGTTAAGATTTTATTAACTTTTTGTAAAATCAAAGACAGGGACTCTCAAAATATATATAATAAATATCGAAGTCACACACTAGCCTGGGCTTATGCTCGGGCTTAGTGTCTATTTAAAACATACTAAATTTTGCTACAGGAGGACAAAATAATGGCAACAATTCCTTATGTCATTGAACAGAATTCTCGCGGCGAGCGTTCTTATGATATTTATTCTAGATTATTAAAGGATCGTATTATTTTCTTAGGTGAGGAAGTTAACGAAACAACAGCATCTCTTACAGTTGCTCAGCTTCTTTTCCTTGAATCAGAGGATCCAAGCAAGGATATTCACCTTTACATCAATAGCCCAGGCGGTAGCGTAACAGCTGGTATGGCTATTTATGATACTATGCAGTACATCAAATGTGATGTTTCTACTATCTGTATTGGTATGGCAGCTTCAATGGGGGCATTCCTTCTTGCAGGTGGTCAGAAGGGTAAGAGATTTGCTCTTCCAAACGCAGAGGTTATGATTCATCAGCCACTTGGCGGTGCTAAGGGACAGGCAACAGAAATCGAAATCGCTGCTAAGAACATCTTAAAGACAAGAGAAAAGTTAAACCGTATGCTTGCTGAAAACACAGGTAAGCCATACGAGCAGGTATGCGCAGATACAGAGCGTGATCATTGGCTTGATGCTAAGGAAGCACTTGATTATGGTCTTATCGACGAAATTATTACAAAGAAAAATTAGTTAATATCCGATATATATTTTATAGGGGACTATTAATTAGAGAGTTTATGAGGTAATTATGGCAAGAAACGATGATAAAATCCGTTGCTCTTTCTGTGGAAAGACACAAAATCAGGTTCGCAAGCTTATTGCAGGCCCTAATGGGGCATTCATCTGTGATGAGTGTGTTGATATCTGCCAGGAAATAATTGTTGAGGAGCTAGAGGATTTTGGCCCACAGGAGGATTCAGATTCAATCGAAATCAACCTACAGAAGCCAGAGGATATGAAAGCATTCCTTGACGAATATGTTATCGGACAGGATGAGGCAAAGAAGGTATTATCAGTAGCTGTATACAATCACTACAAACGTATCATGGCTAACCCAGATGATATTGATGTTGAGCTTCAGAAGAGTAACGTTCTTATGCTTGGCCCAACAGGTTCAGGTAAGACACTCCTTGCGCAAACACTTGCAAGAGTTCTTGGTGTTCCATTTGCAATCGCAGATGCAACAACACTTACAGAGGCAGGTTATGTTGGTGAGGATGTTGAAAACATCTTACTTAAGCTTATTCAGGCAGCAGATTTTGATATTAAAAAAGCAGAAATTGGTATTGTCTACATCGATGAGATAGATAAGATTACTAAGAAATCTGAAAATGTATCAATCACTCGTGACGTTTCTGGTGAGGGTGTTCAGCAGGCACTTCTTAAGATTATTGAAGGAACTGTAGCTAACGTTCCACCACAGGGCGGACGTAAGCATCCACAGCAGGAAACAATCGCAATTGATACAAAGAATATCTTATTTATCTGCGGTGGCGCTTTTGAAGGCTTAGACAAAATCATTTCTCAGCGTACAGATGTTAGCCAGATTGGTTTTGGTGCAGATATTAAGGATAAGAACAAGCAGAAGGTGGATGATTTACTTCAGCAGGTTCTTCCACAGGATTTCATCAAATTCGGTCTTATTCCAGAGTTTATCGGCCGTGTGCCTATCAACGTATCTCTTAAGGAGCTTACAGAGGACGATATGATTAGAATTCTTAGAGAGCCTAAGAATTCTCTTACAAAGCAGTACGAAGCTCTATTTAAGATGGATGGCGTTAAGCTTCATTTTGAGGATGATGCACTTCGCGAAATCGCTAAGAAGTCAATCGAAAGAAAGACAGGTGCTCGTGGTCTTCGTGCAATCGTAGAGAATGTTATGATGGATTACATGTATCATGTACCATCAGACGAATCAATTACAGAGATTACAGTTACTAAGGAAATGGTTGATGACAACTTGCTTCTTATTGACAAGGATGATGAAGGCAGCGTTGTCTCAATCGAAGACAAGAAGGAAAAGAGTGCGTAATGGTTATCAGATCATGTAATCTTGAAACAGTATGTGGTCCTACATCAGATTTGCCTAAGAACGACCTCCCAGAGGTTGCTTTCGCAGGCAAATCTAACGTAGGTAAATCATCACTTATAAATGCGGTTATGAACCGCAAAGCTCTTGCAAGAGTATCAGCACAGCCGGGCAAGACTCAGACAATAAATTTCTACAATATCAACGATGAAATTTATGTAGTAGATTTGCCGGGCTATGGTTTTGCAAAGGCATCTGAAAAGGAACGAGAAAGATGGGGGAAAATGATTGAAACATATCTAAACACATCAGATATGATTCGTGCAGTTTTCCTACTTGTTGATATTAGACATGCTCCATCTGCTAACGATAAACAGATGTATGAATGGATGGATTATGTTGGATACGACCCTATCGTTATTGCTACAAAGGCTGACAAAATAAAACGTAGCCAGCTTGATAAGCAAATCAAAATATTGCGAGAGGGTCTAGGTGCCAGCAAGGAAACTATTATTGTTCCATTTTCGTCGCAGACTAAGCAAGGTCTCGACACAATCCAGGATTTCTTGGACCAGGTAATCGAAAACGAAGCTAGTCTGACAGACGTAGAGGACTTAGATTAATGAAAAATAAATTTTTATTTGTGCTGCTGTTGCTTATATCAATTAGTGTTGTTAGCTTTTGCAGCACATTTTTTTATGTAAAATATAATAAAGCGGAAGTGGCAGAGGTGGGCATGCTTGTTATGACAAGCTGCAATCCAGTTTATCTTGCTACCCGTAATGTGGTAGGGAATATTGATGGCATCACTGTGGAAAACTTATCCCAGCCAACCACAGGATGTTTACATGACTACACCCTCACAACAGAGGATATGAAGAATCTAGCAGCAGCTGATGTTTTAATTGTAAATGGTGGCGGCATGGAAGGATATCTTGAGGATGTTATTGCTGCTTATCCAGACCTTACCATCATCGATACTTTCGAAGCAGTAGAGGATACATATCCTATTATTGCCGAAGCAGAAGATGAAGAAGAGCATGAAGAAGAGCATGAAGAAGAGCATGTTCATAGTGAAGAGGGTGAAGAACATCATCATCACGGTGAATTCAACAGCCACATTTGGATGAGTGAAGAGATATATGCAGGCCAGGTAATTGCTATTGCCGATGGACTAGCAGGTATCGATGAAGCTCATGCTACAGAATTCAAAGCTAATGCAAATAGCTTTAATGATATTATGAAATCTCATATCGATAAAAGTGGACTTGATGAGGTATTAGCTGGTGAGAATGTTGCAATTCTTCATGAAGCTTTTGCTTACACAGCCCAGTCACTAGGAGCTAATGTTGTTGCTACTATGGATTTGGACGAAGAACGTCAGGTTAGTGCAGGAGAGGTTAGCAGCTTTATCGATTCAATTAATAAAAACAATGTGAAGGTTGTTTTTGCTGAATATGATTATGGCCATGCCATGGGTAAGCTTATTGAAGAACAGACTGATGCCAAGGTAGTATATCTGGAGACATTGGTTCATGGCACTTATGATAAGGACGATTATATCACGGTGCTTAGTAAAAACTATGCTTTAATTCAGAATAGTTTATAAGTAACATAGCAAAGTAGGGAAAGATAAAACATGAAAAAAATTATTCCATGTGGATTCCACTGTATAAAAATTAAAGACTTGTGTGTCAGCTTTGGTGACCAGCAGGTATTAGAGAACATTAATCTGCATATTCACTGTGGACAGATTTCTGCTGTTATCGGTCGAAATGGAGCAGGCAAATCTACTTTTGTAAGAGCTATTCTTGACGAAGTTCCTCATACCGGAGAGATTTTGTTTAAGAACAAGATGGACAATACCATTCAGGGCTTGCGTATAGGCTATGTTCCACAGACAGTTAACATCGACAGAACAACACCACTTTCTGTATATGATATGTTCCAAAGCTTCACTGGCAAATTACCAATTCTTGTTAAAACTAAAAAAGAGCATGACCATGTAAAGGAAGCTTTAGCAGAGTTTGATGTTGAACATCTTATTGACCAACCGGTTGGAACACTTTCAGGTGGTCAGCTCCAGAGGGTACTTCTTGCGATGGCTGTACACGATACACCAAATCTTTTGCTTTTGGATGAGCCAGTTTCTGGAATAGATAAAAACGGTATGGATGCCTTCTATGAGAAAATGCAATATCTTAAGGAGACACACGACCTTGCAATCATCCTGGTAAGTCACGATTTGGATTATGTATATAAATATGCAGACAATGTTATTCTTATAGACAAAACTGTTACCGCAGCTGGAAAGCCAAAGCATGTATTTGAATCAGATGCATTCAAAAATGTCTTTGGAAAGGGCGCTACAGGAGAAGTGGAGGTGAATGCAAATGTTTAATGAAATGTTTTCTTACGCCTTCATGGTTAGAGCCACTATAGCAATTCTACTGATTTCGCCTCTGTTTGGTATGGTTGGTACAATGATTGTCCAAAAGAGAATGGCATATTTTAGTGATGCTTTAGGACATTCAGCCCTTACAGGTATTGCGGCAGGCGTTATTATGGGCATTGGCAACACTACAGTTTCCATGATAATCTTTGGTATATGCTTTGCCCTGCTTCTAAATTATATCAGCCGAAAGGGCCTTAGCTCTTCAGATACACTGATTTCTGTTTTTGCCAGCTGTGCAACAGCACTTGGCCTTGCAATCTTATCTAGAGGTGGCAGCTTTGCTAATTATTCCGCCATATTAGTAGGTGATATTTTATCTATTACTTACACAGAAATCATAGAGCTTATAATTCTTTTTGGAATAATCCTATTGTTCTGGTGCTTCAGCATCAACAGACTTACAGCCATCAGCATTCATGCTACCTTGGCTAAAAGCCGAAGCATTTCAGTTAGGATTATGGAAGATGCATTTGCAGTCCTCATTGCGTTACTTGTAATGCTTTCTATTAAATGGGTAGGTATTCTTTTGATTAACGCATTGTTGATTCTTCCAGCGGCCAGCAGCCGTAACATATCCGATAATTTTAGAGAATATACTTATTTCTCAATTATTTTTAGTATTTTCTCTGGAATAGTAGGCTTGTTTGTGTCATATTTCACTGATATGGCAACAGGCCCAATGATTGTAATAATAGCAAGTGTTATCTATTTTGCCACATATATTTATGGAAAAGATAGATAAAAAAATCTAGACAGAATTAAAATTTGAGTATATAATGTGCTTACTATCAAAGTTAATTCGTTAGTCGATTCGGCTTTTTATTCCACGAAGTTATTATTAAGAATCATTAAGGAGATTTGAATGAGAGAAAAATATGAGAGCTTATCAGTAACGATTTTACGCGATTTAGCTAAGGCAAGAGGCATAAAGGGTATATCTGCGATGAAGAAGGCAGATTTAGTAGAAGCTATGCTTGCGCAGGATGAAATTGATAAGCAAAATAGCGTTGAAACTGAGGAATCAGCGCCAAAAGCAGTTAAAGAAGGAAAGGCCGAAAGACCTGTTAGAGCTGAAAGACCACGTAGAGTGGAAAGAGTTGAGCGCACAGAAAGACCAGAACGCACTGAGAAAGTTGACCGTGTAGAAAAAACAGAGCGTGCTGAGATTCCTGCAGACATCCCTCTTGACAATCTTATGCCAGCTAGTGGTATTTTAGAGGTTATGGGTGATGGCTTTGGATTCATTCGTTGCGATAATTACATGCCAGGTACTGAGGATGTTTATGTTTCTCAGTCTCAGATAAAGAAGTTTAATCTTAAGACAGGTGATATTATTGTTGGAAAGAAGCGTTTCAATAATCCAACAGATAAGTTCGCTGCTCTTATGATTATCGATACAATCAATGGCTACACACCAGATGCAGCTACTAGAAGACCTAATTTCGAAGACTTAACACCAATTTTCCCAAATGAAAGAATTAGATTAGAAAGACAGCGCAGCTCCGTAGCAATGCGTATTGTAGATTTAGTTAGTCCTATCGGTAAGGGACAGCGTGGTATGATTGTTTCTCAGCCTAAGGCTGGTAAGACAACACTTTTAAAGGAAGTAGCCACATCAGTTAATTACTCACATCCAGACATGCATCTTATCATTCTTCTGATTGACGAACGTCCAGAGGAAGTTACAGATATGAAGGATACCATGAGAAACAGCAAGAATGTTGAAGTTATCTATTCTACATTCGACGAGAGCCCAGAGCATCACAAGCGTGTTTCAGAAATGGTTATCGAGCGCGCAAAGCGTCTTGTAGAGCATGGACAGGATGTTATGATTCTTTTGGATTCAATCACACGTCTTGCACGTGCATACAACCTTACAGTACAGCCATCTGGTCGTACACTTTCAGGTGGTTTGGATCCAGCAGCACTTCACATGCCAAAGAAGTTCTTTGGTGCAGCTAGAAACATGCGTGAAGGCGGCTCCCTTACAATCCTTGCTACAGCACTTGTAGATACAGGTTCCAAGATGGACGACGTTGTATTCGAGGAATTTAAGGGAACAGGTAACATGGAACTTATCCTTGATAGAAAGCTTTCTGAAAAGAGAATCTTCCCTGCAATCGATATTACAGGTTCAGGTACTCGTAGAGAAGACTTACTTCTTTCAAGAAAAGAGCTTGATGCTATGGAAATCATGCGCAAGGCAATTAATGGCGCAAGAAAAGAGGATGCCGTTGAGACAATCCTTAATATGTTTGCCCATACAAAGAATAATGATGAATATATCGATATGATTATTCGAAAGAGGGTAATTTAACCCTTACTTAAAGTTTTAAAAGTGAGGAATATCATGGCAGAACCAAATTTAATATATAAGATTACTATACTAGAATTATTGCATCGTAGTGGTTTCCCACTTAGTAATAGTCAGATAACAGATTTCTTCTTAGAAGGAAATTTAACAGATTATTTTACAGCACAGCAAGCTATCAGTGATGATGAAGAGGCAAATTTAATTGTCTCAAAGACAAATCATAACAATACAACATATTCTATTACAGATGAAGGCCAGAAGACATTGGAGCTATTCAAGGAAAAGATATCTCCAGCATTGTCTAAGGATATTAATAAATACCTTAAGGTTAATTCTATCTCTATGAAGGAGGAAAATTCCTATAAGGCTACATATTTCAAGGCTGATAGAGGTGGATTTGTTGTTCAGCTTCGCATTACTGAAAATGATGTTCCTACATTGGACCTAAGCTTTCACGTAGGTTCAAAGGAGCAGGCAGAAACACTTTGCAACAATTGGAAGGTTAAAAGCGATGAGGTTTACGCTTCAATAATGGATATACTTATGGGCTAATCGCCTAAGTATATACGGGGTGAGCTATGAAATCGGTGAAGACTAAAATGATGCTTTTAACAGTATCATTAGTTTTGTTTGTGGAAATAACATTATTAATAATAGTCGCATTTATGACAAGAGGTATCTTTGAAAAACAAGATGCTGTCATATCTGCGGCTTATTTTTTTGTCCCATTTATAGTAGTTTTTATTTTGGGATTAATTTACGGCGCCTTTGTTGCAAGGGGCCTAATTAGGGTAATCGATGAACAGACAAAGGAAGCTAATGCTGCTAACAAGGCAAAAAGTACCTTCCTTGCAAATATGTCCCACGAGGTTAGGACTCCAATTAACGCCATTCTTGGAATGGATGAAATGATTATAAGAGAAAGCAATGATGAGCAGATAGTAGAGTATGCAACCAATATAAAGCAGGCGGGCAAATCACTGTTGGCGCAGGTCAATGGAATCTTAGATTATTCCAAGCTGGAAGAAGGCAAGATGGAAATCTTTGACGTGGAGTACGACCTGGCTACAATGGTTAATACCTTAATTACCAGTTCATCTACAAGGGCCAAATCTAAAGGCCTAAATTTTAAAGTAAATGTAGATGAAAATCTGCCAATGACATTATTAGGTGATGACGTAAGACTGGGGCAGATTATTGCAAATCTTCTTACAAATGCCGTGAAGTACACCGAGGCTGGTGAAGTGGGCTTGTCTATGGTGGAAAAAGGTAGAGACGACAGCGCTGTGGAAATAGAGGTGACAGTTAAGGATACTGGAAGAGGAATTCCAGAGGATGAAATAGAAAATTTATATGTTACCTTTAAAAGAATTGATGAGGAGCATAACAGAAATATCGAAGGAACTGGACTGGGAATTCCAATTGTTATAGAGCTTTTGCACCTGATGGGTAGTGAGCTGGAGGTAAAAAGCACATACGGCGTAGGCTCGGCATTCTCCTTTGTTATTAAGCAGGGCATTGTAAATGATGAGCCAATAGGGGATTACAAAAAACGTATCAAAAGAAGCTACAGAAGGCGTAACAAATACACCTTCCCATCTATGCCAAAGGCAGAAATATTGGTTGTAGATGATTATGAGATGAATCTGATGGTGGCAAAGAACCTGATGAAGGTATATGACTTTGTCCCTGATGTTGTTCAGTCTGGCCGCGAGGCCATAACAAGAGCAGAAGAGAAGGAATATGATGTTATTTTCATGGACCACATGATGCCTGATTTAGATGGATTACAGACCCTGGATATTTTGAAGGAGCAAGGATATCTTGGTTCAAGAACAAAGGTGATTGCTCTTACAGCAAATGCCATAGCTGGTGCTAAGGAATACTATATCTCTAAAGGGTTCGATGACTATCTGACTAAGCCAATCGATGCCGAGGCTTTGGAGGATATGCTGCTTAAATATATGCCTAAGAAAAAGATACTGAAAAAGGCTATCAGTGATGTTAAGCACGACAGAACATTAACATCAAACGATGATGAAAGACAGGCTCTTATAAAGATTTTTGTATCTACAATAGATGAAAGTGCAAAAAAGCTGGATGAGTTTAAGGAAAACTCTGATATAAAGAACTACACCATAAAGGTTCATGGATTAAAAAGTACAGCTCGTCTTATAGGCGAAATGTCCATTTCTAAGAAAGCAGAAGCTTTGGAAAAGGCCGGAAATGCAGGAGATTGGGATTATATCGAAAAGCATCATAAAGAGCTTATAGATGAATATTTAAGCATAAGAAATACCTACGAGGGACAAAAGTCAGCGAAAAAGCCATTAGACGAAAGTGATTTAAAGGATGCGCTTTATTCTATTATAGAAATGGCAAATGTGTGTGATTTCACATCCACGGAAATGGTATTAAATACATTGGCAGATTACGAGATACCTGAGGAATTGGATGAAAAGCTTAAGGAAATCAGAGCGCTTTTAGATAAGCTTGATTATGAGGCTGTGGCTAGCCTTGCAACACAAATGCTAGAAGGATAATTTGGAGGACTAACTATGGATTTATTTAAATCGCAGGCTGAGAAAAGCAAGGTTGCTATTGTAAGCTCTAAGGATAGCTTCTCTGTAATGGGAATCAAGAAAAAATTAGATGAAGCGGGCTATGAGGGAATATCGGTAAGGCCAAGTATATTTCAGTTGGAGGAGGCTGTGGACGAATCTGATCCAATTATTTATTATCTGGATGATGATATTTATACAGTAAGAGGTGAGGATTTTATGAAGGAGCTAAAAAATCTTTGCCTGGAGCAGCAGAGAATGGTAATATTGGTTGGAGCTAAGGCTGAATATGAAAGCGCCATGGAAATCATTCCAAAGTCAGCAATAGTGGAATGGTTTGCCCGTCCTGTTGACATGGACGCACTACTTAAAACTATCGAAAGCACTATAAATGGAGAAATAGCCCCAGCCAGAAGACATCATATTTTAATTGTAGATGATGATGTAACCTACATGCGCATGATGCATGAATGGATGAAGGAGCGCTATCAGATTACCATGTTAGATTCGGGAAGTAAGGCTATTCACTGGCTTCTTGATAACAAGGATGTGGATTTGATTTTGCTGGATTATGAAATGCCTTCTATGGACGGTCCTACAGTTTTTCGAATGCTAAAGGAAGATGCTGAGACTAGAAATATTCCTGTTATGTTTCTGACAGGTAAGAATGACAGGGATTTAGTTGTGAAAGCAGTGGATATGAGACCGGAGGATTATATCCTAAAAAGCGTTCCTAAAAAGGATTTAATGGATAAATTGGAGGACTTCTTTAAGCGCTATAAGGAAAAAATGGTAAAATTGACAGAAAGTGATTAAGAATACTTGATATTTTAAAATTGCCATGCTATACTAGTGAAGCTGTTAATCGGGATGAAATACGAGTACCTCGTATTTGAACGGCATTATTACTTACAGTTGGAAATTGTAAAGTTTATTAAGTGAGAGGTGAATAAGATGAGACAGGGTATCCATCCAGATTACTATCAGGCTACAGTTACTTGCAACTGCGGTAACACATTTGTAACAGGTTCTACAAAGGAGAGCATCCACGTAGAAATTTGCTCAAAGTGCCATCCATTCTACACAGGCCAGCAGAAAGCTACACAGGCTCGTGGACGTATTGACAAGTTCAATAAGAAGTACGGCATTGACGCAAAGTAGTTTGTTATTTGGACTCTTAAGGGTTGAGATTCGTCTCAGCCCTTTATTACGTTAAATGGAGAATAAAATGAAGTATTCGGGTATAGGCGGTCAGGCCGTTATGGAAGGCGTTATGATGCGAAATGGGGATAAATATGCCGTCGCAGTCAGAAAGCCAGATAAAGAAATTGCCATAGAGGTTAAAAATAGTAGAGATATTAATGATATTTGGCACAAGATACCAATTGTCAGAGGCGTTGTTTCCTTTTTCGATTCTCTTGTGATAGGTCTTAGTACTCTTATGTATTCAGCCAGCTTTTTTGAGGAGGAAGATGGAGTAGATAAGTCTATTTTATCAGAGGATGAGCTTAAAAGCCTTGAGAAAAAGGAAAAGGCTGAAATGGGAGGCACATTATTTGTTTCATTTGTGCTGGCACTTGGAATATTCTTTGCTTTGCCATATTTTATATCACTTGGCCTAAATCGTTTTGATTTATCCACTGCTACAGTTGCATTTGTGGAAGGAATAATACGTATAGCTATTTTTATTGGCTATGTAATTGTTATTTCTCAAATGGAAGACATTAAGCGTACATTTATGTACCATGGCGCAGAGCATAAATGCATTAATTGTGTTGAAGCAGGTTTGCCACTTACTGTGGACAATGTTAGAAAATCCACCCGTTTTCACAAGAGATGTGGAACAAGCTTTATTTTTATAGTTTTCATAATATCAGTATTTGTTTTTATGTTTATCACTTTTGATAATGTTTGGGTAAAGCTTTTATGCAGGCTTTTACTCATTCCAGTTATAGCAGGTATTTCTTACGAGTTTATCAGGCTGGCAGGTAGATACGACAACAGCATTGTTAACATTTTTTCAAAGCCAGGCTTATGGCTTCAGAAGCTTACTGTTATGGAACCAGATGATGATATGATAGAAGTTGGAATAGCTTCTGTAGAGGCAGTTTTTGATTGGAAGGATTTCCAGGAGAAAAATAAGGAGTGCTTTTCAAATGACGTATAAACAGGCTCTAGAAAAAGGAATCAAAATCCTGGAATCAGAAAGAATTCCAGATGCCAGAAT
>ODAI012060083.1_pt1 | contig 11685 bp, 10 predicted proteins | sample 1539321 | NCBI WGS metagenome assembly ODAI01 (sample SAMN02144231, study PRJEB22623) | gut metagenome | biome: sheep rumen | host: Ovis aries | place: New Zealand
AACTGGAGAGTGTGCCGGTGAGGGTCTATTATCCCCCCGAGGGTGAGCGTGTCACCCATTTCCGTCCTGTCGCGGATTTCGCGCGCATCTCCGTACTGAACACGCTGCTTTGTGGCCTGGCCGTCGTCTATGGTTGGCCAAGAATCCTGTTGCGGAAACTCAGGCGTCTGGCCTATTCGCTCTTCGCCCTGTTGTTCTTCCTGGGGAGCATGTATCTCTTCGTGCTGCCCTTCACGTGGCTCTACTTCCGTATCGGGAAGGTCACCGAGCAGCGGAGGCTGAGGTATCACCGGATGCTGCAGTGGCTGTCGGACTTCGTGATCCATCGGGTGCCCGGGGTGAAGTTCAGGCTCGACAACAGCGTCGGCGAGGACTTCTCGCGGCCGTCCGTCGTGGTTAGCAACCACCAGTCGCACCTCGACCTGATGTGCCTGATGATGCTGACGCCAAGGATCGTGTTCCTCACCAACGACTGGGTGTGGAACAACCCGTTCTATGGTCTGGTGATCCACCAGGCGGAGTTCTATCCCGTGAGCGACGGCATCGAAAGTCATCTCGGTCAGTTGCGCGACCTGTATGAGCGCGGCTATTCCATCGGGGTGTTCCCCGAGGGCACGCGTTCCGAGGACTGTAGTATCCTGCGTTTCCATAAGGGCGCGTTCTATCTGGCAGAGCAGTTGGGTGCCGACATCCTGCCCGTGTTCCTGCATGGGGTGGGGAGGGTACTGCCCAAGCGCGACTTCATGTTGCACGAGGGAACGATCCGAGTGGAGGTGGGAAGGCGCATCCCCCTGGATGATGAACGGTACTCCAGTAATCTACTGGAGCGCACCCATCAGATGCGCCGGCTCTATCAGGAACATTATAAGGAGATGTGCTATCAGTTTGATACATGGAGGAGAGAAGATGAGTAGGCAGAGGGTTGTCATCATAGGCAGTGGCCTGGGCGGTCTGTCGTGCGGTCTGATCCTGTGTCGTAACGGCTACGACGTGACGGTGCTGGAGCAGGATGCCCAGGTGGGCGGCTGTCTGCAGTGCTTCCGTCGCCAGGGCGTGAAGTTCGAGACAGGCATGCACTTCATCGGCAGTGCCGACGAAGGTCAGGTACTGAACCGTCTGCTGCGCTACCTGGGTGTGCTCGATGATATCCGTCTGAGCCGTCTCGACACCACCGGCTATAATGTGGTGGCGCTCCAGGGACAGCAGTTCCGATTTGCCAATGGGCGCGATGCCTTCATCGAGACCCTTGCCGCCGACTTTCCCAGAGAGCGCGACGGGCTGAACCGCTACTTCGACCTGGTGGAGCGCGTGGCTGCCGCCTCCTCGATGCACACGCTCCGACAGGCCGACCGTGATGCCTCACCGCTGAACACCGAGTATCAGTTATGCAGCACCAATGAGGTGATCGGCCGTTGCATCAGCGACCCGCTGCTGCGCAATGTGCTCGTGGGTGACCTGTCCCTCTATGCGGCCGAATACGACAAGACCCCCTTCTCTACCCATGCCTTCATTGCCGACTTCTACAACCGCAGTGCCTTCCGTATCGTGGGTGGCAGCGACGGGATAGCCGCTTCGCTGGTCAGGCGTATCCACGAGGGCGGCGGTGAGGTGCGCTGCAGACAGCAGGTGCGCAGGATCGTCTGCGACGCCAGCGGGGTGACGGGCGTGGAGACCGACGGACAGTATTATCCTGCCGAGATAGTGATAGCCGCCATCCATCCTGCCCGTGTGCTCGAACTCTGCGACTCACCCCTGCTGCGTCCCGCCTACCGCCATCGCGTGGAGGCCCTGCCGCAGACACCGGGCATCTTCGCCGTCTATCTTCGTTTCAAGCCAGAGACGATGCCATACTTGAACAGCAACTACTACGGCTACCGTCAGTCGTCGCCCTGGGACTGTGAGCACTACACCGATGCCGACTGGCCGCGAGGCTACCTATACATGCACTTTTGCAGTGAGCCCCGTCAGCGTTGGGCGACGGGCGGTGTGGTGATGAGTTACATGCGCTTCGACGAGGTGGTCCGCTGGAAGGGCACGAGCGTGGGACGGCGCGGTGCCGACTATGAGCAGATGAAGCGCGAACGGGCAGAGAGGCTCATCGATGCCTTATGCTGCGACTTCCCCCACCTGCGGGAGTCCATCGCCGGCTACGAGACCTCCACGCCGCTCACCTATCTCGACTATACGGGCACGGAGCGTGGTGCCAGTTATGGTATCGCCCGTGACATCCACCTCGGTCCGGCAGGGCGTGTGCATCACCGCACGAAGGTGCCCCGTCTGCTGCTGGCAGGACAGAATATCAACTCACACGGTATCCTCGGCGTGCTCGTGGGCTCCATCGTGGCCTGCTCAGAACTGCTCACGTCGGAGCATATCTTCAACGACATCATGAAGGCCAATGAATAAACCATCAGTCATCATCATAGGCGGAGGTCTGGGCGGTCTCTTCACGGGAGCCCTGCTCACGAAGGAGGACTACGAGGTGACGGTGCTCGAGAAGAATGCCGTGGCGGGTGGCGGACTGCAGACCTTCACGCGTGGCGGTATCTGTTTCGAGACGGGCATGCACATCCTCGGCGGCATGCGCCCTGGAGGCTCGATCTATAAGATATGTCGCTATCTGGGCATCCTCGACAGTCTGCAGTTGTGCGATGTCGATCACGACTGCATCGACAGCATTACCTATCTCAGCGACGGCCATACCTATCGGATTCCCGAGGGGCGTGGTCCTTTCACCCGCTATCTCATCAGTGAGTTCCCCCAGGAGGAGCAGGGCATACGCGACTATGTGGAGGCCCTCTACCGGCTGGCCGACGAGGTCGATTTCTTCTATCTGCGCTCCGGGCGCGATGAACTCTTCAGCCACAGTGAACAGTTCCTATGGGCTGCCAGCGACCTCATCGCCCATTATATCCACGACCGTCGCCTGCGCGACGTGCTGGCCTACATGAACCCGATGTACGGTGGTGTGGCAGGTCATACGCCCGCCTATATCCATGCCCTCATCAATGTGCTCTATATCGACGGCCCCAGTCGTTTCGTGGGGGGCAGTCAGCAGATGGCCGACGCACTGGTGCGACTCATCAACGAGGGTGGGGGACGTGTTGTCTGTGGCGAGCGCGTCACGGCGCTGCACGTCACTGAGGACCGCATGGCCACTTCCGTTGAGACGGCCTCGGGGCATACATACGCTGGCCGCTATTATATCTCCGCCATCCATCCCTCACGGCTCGTAGATATCGCCGATGCGGGTGCCTTCCCCAAGTCATACCGTTCACGGGTGGCCTCGGTACCCAACACCTATTCCGCCTTCACCCTCTATATCAAGTTCAAGCCAGGCACCTTCCCCTATATCAACCACACCTGCTACTACCAGGACGACTACGGACTGGTGTGGCAGCATGGTGACTACGACCCTGACAGTTTTCCGCGGGGCTTCATGTATATGACGCCCGCCGAGGTCCAGCAGGGTCCGTGGGCCACGAAGATGATCGTGAACTGCCTGATGCCCTTCTCGGCAGTTGCCCGCTGGGCAGATACCACCGTGGGACATCGTGGCACAGACTACGAGGCATGGAAGACAGCGTGCTCAGGGCGCGTGCTCGACCGTCTGGAGCGCCTGCATCCGGGATTCCGCGACTGTGTGGCGCAGTTATGGACCTCCAGTCCGCTGACCATCCGCGACTATTACAACCAGCCCGAGGGTGCGCTCTACGGCATGCGTAAGGACTGCCAGGATATCATGCTGTCGCAGATATCCATCTGGACGAAGGTCAAGAACCTATTCCTAACGGGTCAGAACATCAACCTGCACGGTATCTGCGGTGTGCCACTGACGGCCGTCAACACCGTGGAGGCACTTGTCGGGCATAACAGGCTCGTAGAAAAGATTAACCGTTATAACGATTCCGGTGTATGATGAGACAGTTGGTGACAATCGTTTTCTGGTGCCTATGGGCCACAGGCTGGAGCCAGCAGGCATCCCGTATCTGGGAGGGTACGGGACAAGGTTCTAATAAGGTGACGCTGACGGCATTTCTCCCTGACCGGCCCGCGGCGACGGCGATTGTCGTATGCCCAGGAGGCAGTTATTTCTGGTTGGACGGCGAGACGGAGGGCGACAGCGTGGGTCGCTCGCTCCAGGCTAAGGGCATCGCCGCATACGTGCTCCGCTATCGCACGGCGGGAGTCCTGCCCTTCGTGACTCACAGTCGTCTCCTCTTCCCGGGTCATCATCATCCCATGCCTCTTGACGATGTGCAGCAGGCCATCAGGCTGGTGCGTCAGAAAGGTTACGCGAAGGTGGGAGTGATGGGATTCTCGGCAGGCGGTCATCTGGCATTGTCATCGGCTTTGTTCGGGAAGGGAGCACTGCGCCCGGACTTTATAGCGCCATGCTATCCTGTGGTGACCATGTCGCAGGAGTGTGTCCATAAGCGCTCACGCCGTGGGCTGCTGGGTGAGTATAAGAAGGCCTCGCCCACGATGCAGGACAGTCTCTCGCTGGAAAAGCATGTCACCTCCGGCTGTCCCCCCGTGTTCCTGATGAACTGTGTCGATGACCCGATAGTCGATTACCATAATTCCGTGCTGATGGACTCGGCACTGACCGTTCACCATGTGCCCCATCTCTATATCCAGTATAAGACGGGAGGTCATGGCTTCGGCACCACGTGGAGCAAGACAAGCCAGGAAGCCAGCGGATGGTTCGATGCGTTCCTCTGTTGGCTGAAGACAATCATATAGAAATAACTACAGAGACATGAGTAAATACAATCCTTCTCAGTTTGACGACATCCGTCCGTATTACGACAGTGAGATACCTGCCGCCATGCAGCGTATCACTGACAGTTACTTCTTCGGGCTGCTCTGCACTTACGTCTATCCTGGGCGCAACCCCGAGGATGTGAAGAGGATGATGCTCTCCTTCCGTACCATCCGCGACTTTCAGTTGGAAGTGATGCGCTGTGTGAACGAGCAGGTCATTGCCCGTTCCATGACCGCCTTCACTTATAGTGGCGTAGAGAAACTGGATACCCGGAAGAAGTATCTCTTCGTGAGCAACCACCGCGACATCATGCTCGATGCCTGTCTGTTACAGTACATCTTATATAAGAACGGGCACGAGACGACGGAGATCACCTTTGGCGCCAACCTGATGTCGTCGCCCCTGGTCATTGATATCGGCAAGTCCAACAAGATGTTCCGTGTGGAGCGTGGGGGTAACATGAAGGACTTCTATCTCTCCTCGAAGCACCTGAGCGACTATATCCGCTACGTGCTGACGGAGAAGGGACAGGGCATGTGGATAGCCCAGCGCAACGGGCGTACGAAGGATGGCAGGGACCAGACGGACCAGGGCATCATCAAGATGTTCTGCCTGAGTGAGCCTACGGATAAGATCAAGGCTCTGGCAGAGTTGAACATCATCCCCGTGAGCGTCAGTTACGAGTGGGAATCGTGCGACATCCTGAAGGCCCTTGAACTCTACGAGTCGCGCTTCAGCAGATATGTGAAGAAGCCTGGCGAGGACCAGAACAGCATCCTGACGGGTATCGCCCAGCCGAAGGGTAGGGTGAACTTCACATTCTGCGACCAGATTACGGAGGATGACCTGCGTCGGTTTGACCACTGTACGAACAACGAGTACCACCGTGCCGTGGCCCAGTTGATAGACCAGCGCATCAATGCCGCCTATCAACTGAGGCCCAACAACTATATTGCCCACGACCTTCGCTTCGGACAGCAGTTGTATAGGGACCGATATACTGAGGCAGAGCGCGATGCCTTCCTGGCTCACATGGAACAACTCAATACCTTCGATATACCGGAGCCGGATGTGCTGAAGGATATCTTCTTAGGCATCTACTCAAACCCCATTGACGTGAAAGGGTGAAGAGACAGAAAAAAGAAAATGTAAGCAGAAACGTAAATTTTCTTCCAAAATATTTGTTTGTTTCGCAGAAAAGTAATACTTTTGCACCCAGAAAACAAAAACAGAGTGATTATGTTAATGTCGAACGCTTACTTTTACGGCTATTACTTTTACTTTGCAGGCAAATGTGAAGCGGTAAGTCGTATGTAAGATTGAAGGATCGATAATTAAAGAATAGAAATAAGGCTCCGCTTCACAGACAGGTGAAAGCGGAGTTTTTTGTAAAATGTAAACCAGTACAAAAAGATAAAACGAACATGAAGAGAATAGCCATTCAAGGACAAGTAGGGTCGTTCCACGATATTGCGGCGCACCTGTATTTCGAGGGAGAACAGATACAGTTGATCTGCTGTGCAACCTTCGAGGAGGTCTTTCAGTGCATGCGGCAGGACCCAACGGCCATCGGCATGCTCGCCATCGAGAATACCATCGCTGGCTCACTGTTGCACAACTACGAACTGCTGCGCGACTCGCATACGGCCATCGTCGGGGAGCACAAGTTGCATATCTCCCACTGTATCTGTTGTCTGCCGGAGGATGACTGGAGTACCATCACGGAGATCCACTCCCATCCCGTGGCCCTGATGCAGTGCCGTGAGTTCCTTGCCCAGCACCCGTCGATGAAGCATGTGGAGGCTGAGGATACGGCAGGCTCTGCGAAGATGATCGCGGAGGGTCAGAAAAGAGGGGGGGCGGCCATCTGCCATGCTGAGGCTGCGAAACTCTATGGCCTGAAGGTGCTGGAGAATCATATTGAGGACAACAAGCACAACTTCACCCGCTTCCTCGTGGTGTCGAATCCCAACAAGGCCGATATGCTGCGCCCCCTGACGGAGACCAACAAGTCGAGCATCGTGTTCTCGCTGCCCCACGAACAGGGCTCACTGGCCCACGTGCTCGCCATCCTCTCGTTCTACCATATCAACCTCACGAAGATCCAGTCGCTGCCGATCATCGGGCGCGAGTGGGAATACCTCTTCTATGTGGATGTGATGTACGACGACCTGACGCGCTACCGCCAGTCGATAGATGCCATTATCCCACTGACAAAAGACTTAAATATTTTAGGAGAATATAAGGATGGAAAACAAACGAATTGAACCGGCAGAGCGTCTGTCGCTCGTCAGTGAATATTACTTCAGCCGTAAGTTGAAGGAGGTGGCCCAACTCAATGCGGAGGGCAAGGATATCATCAGCCTCGCCATCGGCAGTCCTGACATGCCCCCTTCGCCACAGACCGTTGAGAAACTCTGTGAGGTGGCCCACGACCCCAGTGCCCACGGCTATCAGCCCACGATGGGTACGCCGGAACTCCGTGAGGCGATGGCCGACTTCTACAAGCGCTGGTACGGTGTCGATCTGGACCCCAAGACGGAGATCCAGCCGCTTATCGGCTCTAAGGAGGGTATCCTGCACGTGACACTCGCCTTCGTGAACCCTGGCGACGAGGTGCTCGTGCCCAACCCGGGCTATCCCACCTACACCTCGCTGTCGAAGATCCTGGGGGCAAAGATCGTGAACTATAACTTGCGCGAGGACAACGGCTGGCAGCCTGATTTCGACGAACTGGAACAGATGGATCTCTCGCATGTCAAACTGATGTGGACCAACTACCCCAATATGCCCACGGGAGGCAATGCCCGTATGGAGACCTACGAGCGGCTGGTGAAGTTTGCCAAGGAGCATAACATCGTCGTGGTCAACGACAATCCCTATTCCTTCATCCTCAACGACAAGCCGATGTCGCTCCTTCAGGTGCCTGGGGCGAAGGACTGCTGCATCGAGTTCAACTCGATGTCGAAGTCGCATAACATGCCGGGCTGGCGTGTGGGTATGTGTGCCACCAACGCCCAGTTTATCTCGTGGATCCTGAAGATCAAGTCGAACATCGACTCAGGTACGTTCCGCGGCTTGCAACTTGCTGCCGCTGAGGCCTATCGCAACTCCGGGGACTGGCATCGTGAGGCGAACATCGAGACCTACAGCCGTCGTCGCCACTATGCCGAGGAGATCATGCGCGTCCTGGGCTGCACCTTCGATCCTCAGCAGGTGGGCATGTTCCTCTGGGGCAAGATTCCTGAGAAATACGCTGATGCCGAGGACCTGACGGAGCGGGTGCTCCATGAGGCGCGTGTCTTCATCACCCCGGGCTTCATCTTCGGCTCCAACGGCGCGAGATACATCCGCATCTCCCTCTGCGCTAAGGAAGAGAAAATAGAGCAAGCACTTCGTAGAATTGAAAAATTGAAGAATTGAAGAATTGAAGTTTTGGCGGAGATGAAAGAGATCGTGATTGCAAGTTTAAGTATGGATTTCGCTTTGAGGATAGTGAATCTATATAAGTATTTGTGCAATGAGAAAAATGAATACGTCATGTCTAAGCAGTTGCTTCGCAGTGGCACGAGTATAGGCGCAAATATCGCAGAGAGTGAGCATGCTCAGAGCAAAGCCGATTTCATTTCAAAACTGTATGTATCTCTTAAAGAGGCAAATGAGACAAAATATTGGCTGACATTATTAGAAAAAGCAGACTACTTAACTGAGAAAGAGGCTGAATCAATGCAAAAAGACTTGCGTGTAATAATTGGAACATTGGTGAATACAATAAAGAAAACAAAAGAAATAACTACAGAATAGTGGAAGCGAAGAACTTCAATTCTTCAATTCTTCAATTCTTCAATCTTTTACAATATGGAACTAGAATTAGAAAAACTGAATCTTCCGAGTGACAATGAACGTCCCTTCGTGATTGCAGGCCCTTGCTCTGCTGAGACTGAGGAACAAGTGATGACTACAGCCCGTGAACTGGCGATGAAGGGCTGTCACAACTTCCGTGCAGGTGTGTGGAAGCCTCGTACCAAGCCTGGTGGCTTCGAGGGACATGGGGAGCCAGCCCTCCCTTGGCTTGCCCAGGTGAAGAAAGAGACGAAGATGCTCGTCTCCACCGAGGTGGCTACGCCTGAGCACGTCGAACTCTGCCTGAAGTATGGCATCGACATCCTCTGGATCGGTGCCCGTACCACGGCTAACCCCTTTGCCGTACAGGCACTCGCCGACTCGCTGAAGGGTGTCGATATCCCCGTCTTCGTGAAGAATCCCGTCAATCCCGACCTCGAACTGTGGATCGGTGCGCTGGAGCGCATCAACCAGGCTGGCGTGAAGCGCCTGGGAGCCATCCATCGTGGCTTCTCCAGTTATGAGAAGAAGATATACCGTAATGCGCCGATGTGGCAGATACCCATCGAACTCCACCGTCGTATCCCTGACCTGCCGATCATCAGCGACCCCTCGCATATCGGAGGCCGTCGCGAACTGATCGCGCCGCTCTGTCAGCAGGCGATGGACCTGGGCTTCGACGGACTGATCATCGAGAGCCACTGCGATCCCGACAAGGCCTGGAGCGATGCCAAGCAGCAGGTGACGCCCGATGTGCTCGACTATATCCTCTCGCTGCTCGTGATCCGCGATGAGAACACCTCCACGGAGGGTATCACCCAACTGCGTAAGCAGATCGACGAACTCGACAACGAGATCATGGATGTGCTGGCCCGCAGGATGAAGGTATGCCGCGAGATCGGTGAGTACAAGAAGACCCACAACATGACGGTGCTGCAGACCAACCGTTACAACGAGATACTGAACAAGCGCGGTGCACAGGGTACACTGACGGGCATGGATGCCGAGTTCATCGCCCGTGTCTTCGAGAATATCCACGAGGAGTCTGTCCGCCAGCAAAGGGAGATCATTAACAAATAAAAATTGAAGAATTGAAGAGTTGAAAGATTGAAGTCGTTGCGGCTCCAAAAACTTCAATTCTTCAATTCTAAAACTTTTCAATTCTATGAAAATATTAGTCATGGGTGCAGGCAAGATGGGCTCGTTCTTCATCGACCTGCTGAGTTTCATGCACGAGGTGGCCGTCTTTGAGCGCGACCCCAAGCGCATGCGCTTCACTTACAACTGCCAGCGCTTCACCACATACGAAGAGATCCAGGAGTTCAAGCCGGAGTTGCTTATCAACGCCGTCACGCTGAAATACACCATCCCCGTGTTCAAGGAGGTGATTCCCTATCTCCCCAAGGAGTGCATCATCAGCGACATCGCCTCCGTGAAGACCGACCTGAAGGAGTTCTACGAGAGCACGGGCATGCGCTATGTATCGACCCACCCGATGTTCGGACCTACGTTCGCCAACCTGCAGCAACTCTCCGAGGAGAATGCGATCATCATCAGCGAGGGCGACTATATGGGTCGCATCTTCTTCAAGGACCTGTATCAGAAGTTGGGCCTGAACATCTACGAATACACGTTCGAGGAGCACGACAAGACGGTGGCCTACTCCCTGTCGATTCCTTTCGTCTCCACCTTCGTGTTCGCTGCCGTGATGAAGCACCAGGATGCGCCGGGCACCACCTTCAAGCGCCATCTTCGGATTGCCAAGGGCGTGCTCAACGAGGACGACTATCTGTTGCAGGAGATCCTCTTCAATCCCTATACGCACGACCAGGTGTCACAGATTCGCACGGAACTGAAGGAACTGCTGGAGATTATCGACCAGAAGGATGCCGCTGGCATGAAGGCTTATCTCACGAAGATTCGCGACAACGTAAGGGGAGATATTGAAAGATTGAAGAATTGAAGGATTGAAGAATTGAAGTACCATGTTGTCGCTTTTGTGGTGGTGGCGATTTGGGGAAGCACCTTTGTCTTTACCAAGTTGCTACTGCTCAGTGGGCTTACCCCGGCGCAGATATTCACGCTGAGGTTTATCATTGCCTACGTGCTGTTGCTGGGCTACTCGCTATTGGTGGTGCCACGGCGCTTCCACTGGCTGTGCGACTCCTGGCGCGACGAACTCCTGATGCTGGGCCTGGGTGTCACGGGCGGTTCGATGTATTTCCTCACAGAGAACTCCGCGATGGAATATACCACGACCACCAACACCTCGCTCATCGTCAGTCTGTCGCCCCTCGTCGCCACGGCCCTGATCTCTATCTTCTACAGGATGCAGCGCCTGAACCGCACCCAGACGCTGGGTACGCTGATGGCAGCCGTCGGAGTGGTGCTCGTCGTGCTCAACGGCCGTTTCGTGCTCCATCTCTCGCCCCTTGGCGACTCGCTGGCTTTCTCGGCCGCGCTCTGCTGGGGCATCTACTCACTGCTGATGATCCCCGCCAACCAGAGGTACAACACCGTCTTCATCACGCGGAAGGTGTTCTTCTATGGTCTGCTGTCGATGATTCCCTATTTCCTCCTCCGTCCGGAAGAGGCGACAATCTTTCAATTCTTCAATCCTTCAACCCTTCAATCTTTCAATCCTTCAACCCTTCAATTCTTCAATCTTTCAATCCTCCTGAACCTCCTGTTCCTGGGCTGCATCGCCTCGATGGGGTGCTTCGTGGCGTGGAACTGGGTGCTGAAGAAACTGGGTGCTGTCGTCGCCACCAACTACGTCTATTTCAACCCCGTCACCACCATCGTCTTCGCCTGGGCCATCCTTTCGGAGCAAATCACCCTCTTCTTCCTGATCGGCACCCTGCTCATCCTCATGGGCATGTACCTCGCCGACCGCAAATGAGTCACGCAGTTTTTTCTAGTGGAGATGAGGAGGCACTTTCCTCCAGAAAAGAGCCTCTTTACGAAAATGAGGAGGCACTTTACGAACGTGAGGAGCCTCTTTAGCAACGTGAGGAGCCTCCTCACGTTGCTAAAGTGCCTTCTCATTCTGGTCCCAGGCCTTGGGAATCCAG
>ODAI012316053.1_pt1 | contig 11684 bp, 10 predicted proteins | sample 1539321 | NCBI WGS metagenome assembly ODAI01 (sample SAMN02144231, study PRJEB22623) | gut metagenome | biome: sheep rumen | host: Ovis aries | place: New Zealand
AGATAATGCAGGGTGCGTTCTTCTTCGCGTCGTCAAACAGGTCGCGGACGCGGGATGCGCCTACGCCGACGAACATCTCGACGAACTCCGAACCGGAGAGGGAGAAGAAGGGGCACTTCGCTTCGCCGGCCACGGCTTTGGCCAGCAGGGTCTTGCCCGTTCCGGGCGGGCCCACCAGCAGCGCGCCCTTGGGCAGCTTTGCGCCGATCTTCGAATATTTGCCCGGGTTCTCCAGGAAGTCCACGACCTCCTGCAGGGACTCCTTCGCTTCGTCCTGCCCGGCCACATCCGCGAAGGTAACGCCTGTCTCCTTCTGGACGTACATCTTGGCGCGGCTCTTGCCCACGCCCATCATGCCGCTGCCGCCGGACATCCGCCGCATGACGATGCCCAGGACGATCCAGATCAGGATGAGCGGCGCGAAGGAAAGCACCACATTCAGGATGAGGCTGGTCGTCGTGTCCGGAATCTCCTCCGAGAACTCGACGCCGGCTTCCTCGAGCCGGCTGACCAGATCCCTGTCCTGCATTTTTCCCGTGTAGCCTGTATAGTAGCTGTACTCGACGGCCTGGCCGGTAAAGGGCTGGGTCTTCGGCACGATCTTGAGCTTGTCGCTGCCGAAGGTGACCGACTTCACCTCGCCGGCTTCCACCATCTCCAGAAAACGATCGTAGGTGATCTCCTGGGACGTCGTGTCCTTGAACATGTTGTTGAACAGGCTCATGATCACAAGGGTCACCAGGGTGACGATCAGGAAGATCATGATCGTGGAATTATTGCGGGTGGGACCGCTGCCGGGGCCGTTCGGGCCCTGGTTGTTGTTTCTGTTGTTGTTATCCATGGAATCCTCCCTTTATATCAGAACACTCCTAATTATATGTATGCCCTTTTCATAAATCAATAACGAAAAAGCAAAGAAATACGAAAAAAAATCTAAAGGTTTCCTTTGCCAAAAACCAACAAAAACCGGCTCTGTATTCACTTGATTTTGTACAAAGTGATGGGTATAATGGGAACAACCAGAGAAATCCACGAAGGAGGGATCTTAATGGCAGCAAAACATATCGTCACCATCGGCAGGCAGTTCGGAAGCGGCGGCCACGAGGTCGGCCGCGTACTGGCGAAAAAGCTTGGCGTCAAAGTCTACGATAAGGAACTGCTCAAGCTGGTCGCGGAACAGAGCGGCATCTGTGAGAAGGTTCTGGAAAGCTATGATGAAAAGCCCACGAACAGTCTTCTTTATTCGATCGTCATGGACGTCTATCCGTCCATGAACTATGTGGGAACGACACTGAACCAGCAGATCTATCAGGCGCAGTTCGACACCATCCGCAAGCTCGGCGAAGGTGATTCCTGCGTCATTGTCGGCCGTGCCGCCGACTATATCCTGCGGGACAATCCCGCCCTGACGAGCGTGTTCATCCACGCCGACATGCCCTACCGCATCGGCCGCATCACGGAGTTCGAACACATCTCCGATGAGAAGGCCAGGGACATGATCATCAAGGCAGACAAGAAAAGAGCGAGTTTCTACAATTTCCAGGCGGAAAAGAAGTGGGGCAGCGCCGCCTCCTATCATCTCTCCCTGGATACGGCCGCACTGGGCATCGAGGGCGCTGCGGACCTGATCTGCGCCTACCTCGACCTGCTTGACAAAAACAGCGAAAAATGACCCTCAGGCAGACCGGCCGCGGACATTGACCCGCGCTCAGCTCAGGTGTACGTAGGGCTCTACGCCCCCCTCCCCGAAGGCCGGCAGTTCCCGGTACAGGGCGAGGGCCTGGTCGAGCAGGCCAAGGGCGGCAGCGCCTCCGGTCCCTTCGCCGGTATGCATGCCGGCATAGAGCGCGGGCTGAAGACCCAGCCGCTGCAGAAGGGCCCTGCAGGCTGGTTCCGAGCTCTCATGGGAGGCCAGGATGTAATCCTTTGCCTCCGGGCAGAGCATCACGGCCAGGCAGGCGGACAGAATGCTGATCAGGCCGTCCGCGAAGATCGCGCGCCGCGCGCAGGCGGCGCCGAGAAAGGCCCCTGTCATGGCGGCAATGTCAAGGCCGCCCACTTTTGTGATCACATCGACCGCGTCGGTCTTATCCGGCCGGTTAACGGCAAGCGCGCGCTCAACGGCGCGCGTTTTGCGTTTCAGTCCTTCCGCGGACAGTCCCGCTCCCCGCCCGGTGCACACGCCGGGCGCCAGGTCAAGAAGCGCGCAGGCGCAGGCCGCTGCCGTCGTCGTATTCCCTATTCCCATCTCTCCCGCCACAAAGATGTCGGTGCCCTCTCCGGCCAGCTCCACGGCCAGATCAGCGCCCCGCGCCATCCCCAGCAGGCACTCCTCTCTCTCCATGGCAGGGCCCTCGGCGATATTTGCCGTGCCCCGGCGCACGCAAAGGTCCCGCACAAGGTCCGTGCGGGGCGGTAAGGCAAGCCCGATATCCACGGGCACGACCCTGGCGCCGAGATGACGGGCCATCACGCAGATGCTGGACCTGCCCCGGGTCATGTTCTCCATGACCTGCCGGGTCACCTCCCGGCCGGTCTGGGAGACGCCCTCCGCGACAACGCCGTTGTCGGCCCCGAAAACAAGAAAATCGCGCCTGAGGACCTGCGGGTCCGCGGTGCCCTGAATGCCGGCCAGGCGCGTCACCATCTCCTCAAGCGCACCAAATCCGCACAGCGGCTTGCACCGGGAGTCCCAGTGCGCCCGGGCTGCCTCCATGGCAGTCCGGTCCGCGGGGCGGATCTGGCTGATCACCTCTTCAATTTTGCGCATATCCTCTCCTCAGGGGCAGAAACAGAAAGACCCCGGCAGACAGCAGTTGCAGAACGCGTTGGCCAGGCACATGTTCATGCAGGCGTCGTCCGCGCCGCCGCTCATGCCGCCGTAGCTCTGTCCCATTCCCCGGTACCAGCTGCCGCCGTTCTCCAGCTGGGAGACCAGCTGCCGGTACTGCAGGTTGTCCGGCTCCATCGAGGTAGCGGAGGCGGCGTGCTGCTTTGCGGTCACGATATTGCCGAGTCCCGCGTGGGCAAGCGCGCTCAGGTAATACCACCTGGCCGAGCGCTCGCTCATCTCCGACAGCACATGCAGGGCCTCCGAAAAATGCTGGCTGTTGATGTAGTTCATCGCCGCGCGCAGATGCGCATCCTCCTGGGAGGTGCCGGCCCCCTGGCGGAAGGAATCGTAGTCCTGGAAGCCGCCGAAGCCCCCGAAACCGAAACCGCCGAACTCGCCGAAATCGCTCCAGCCCCGGGAGGATCCCGGTCCGTAGGCGCCGCCGGACGCCGACTGGCTGTGCCCGCGGTCCATGATCTGCTGGTAGGCCTGCTGGACCTCCTTGAATTTCTCCTCGGCTGCGGCCTTGTTCGGGTTGTTGATGTTCGCGTCCGGATGGTATTTCCGGCTCAGCTTCCGGTAGGCCTTCTTGATCTCCTCCTCGGATGCGCCCCGGGAGACGCCGAGCACTTCATACGGATCTCTCATTTTGACTCCTCACTGCCCTTGCCGGGCGCTGCATTGAGCGCGCGGTATTTCACCCATACCCCGGAATACAGAATGTTCCGCAGGACGGAAAGGTTTCTCACCGCCGGCAGATGCTCAAAGGAGGCCGCGGCGCCGCTCATCTGGGCGACCAGCAGTTCCTCGCAGGCTTCGCCGAAGCCCTCCGGGTCTTTCCGGTAAAGACCCTCCAGGCCGTTGAACCGGCCCTTCTTTTTATCCTTCTCCCGATCCTCCAGCGCGTCCATCAGATAGATGAAGCGGCCGAGGAAATAGCCCATCTCGCGCAGGCGCCGCGCCCACATGTCCTCCCGGCAGGCAAAGATCTCGGCGAGGAAGCGGCCGCTGCACTCCGCCGTCTTCTCCGGGTTTTCCTCCCCGGAAGCCTCCAGGGCGCCCAGCGCGGCGATCTGCTGCTCCAGGGCGGCTGCCTGCCGCGGATATTTCCGGCGGAGCCGCCGGTACTCGCGGGCAAGGACGAGCCGCAGCCCGGCACCCGCCGCGCTCCGCTCATCCGTCCAGTCGTCCTTGGCCTTGTGCCAGGCCAGCAGGATGGTCATATCCGCCGCGTAGGAGGTGTACTTCGTGCGGATCTCCCGGTGGGGCACCGCCGGATGGGGCAGGCACCTGCCCTTGCCCGTCACGACGCGGGGCTCGTAGACGCTGTCCAGCAGCATGGCCAGGAAGGTCATGTCATAATTCAGGAGCAGCTGTCCCTTCGGCCCGAACCGGCGGTACAGTTCGTAGCAAAGACCGCAGTAATAGCCGCGGTAGATCTCATATTCCCGGACCTTGAGCTCCGGGCGGTTCACACAGATATACCCGAACATGGTGCGCCTCAGCTCTTCTTCTCAAATTCTTTCCCGCATTTCCTGCAGGTGATGATGATCCTTCCCCTGCCGCGGGGCACGCGGATCTTCTGGCCGCAGGACGGGCATTTATAGATATGGTTCGTTTTCAGGTCCTCCGCCCTTCTCTTCGACCGGGCGAAGGTCCCCGTCACCCTGTCCTTCAGGGCCAGATACTTCGCGTTTTCCGCGTATCTCGCCTGGAAGTTCCGGGAAAACATGCGGAAGTACACGTAGATGAGAAGGCCGAGCACGACCGCGTTCAGCAATCTGACACGCAGCAGAAGATTGATCACCATCACGCCGACGGCGGTGCCGAGGAGGGCCTTCGAAAAGTCGTCCACCCCATATCGTCCCATCATCATTCTCTGCAGCCTGTCTCTCAGGTTATTCATGATCTTCTTTCCCCTTTCGGCGCCTGCCTGTGATTTTTCCTCATCCTAAACTGAATTGGGAAGGGTGTCAACAAACCCGCCGCAGAATTCACGAAATGTTCAGTTTTCTTTTACCGGGGGTTCACAGACCGGGAAGACCAGGATGACGCGGAAGACGTCCTCCTCGATCTCGATGGTAAAGGCGCCCTGCATCAGCTCGGTCAGGCTCTTCGCGATGGAAAGGCCGAGGCCGCTGCCCTCGCTGCTGCGGCTCTCATCGCCCCGCACGAAGCGCTCCTCGAGCTGCTCGGCCGTGCGGCCGATCTTCTCCCGGGCGGTGTTGGAAAGACGGATCACCGCGTACCCGTCGGCCCGCTCCAGGGTGAGGATGACCTTTGTCTCCTCGCGCGAATACTTGGCGGCGTTGCCCATCAGGTTTTCAAACACGCGCCACAGCTGCCTGCCGTCCGCCAGGATGTAGATGCCGCGCTCCATGCGCATCTCCACCTCGAGCTTATGCTCCGCGAGGCGCTCCTCCATCTCCCCGTAGACCTGCTGCAGGAAGGGGTAGAGGGCGAGGGGCCGCATATCCAGCTCGATGTTGCCCGAGCTGATCTTGCTCACCTCGATCAGGTCCTCGGTCAGCTGCCGCAGCCGCCGCGCCTTGTGGTCAAGTATCTCAATATATTCCCTGGCCTTCGCGCTCTCGATCTTCTCTCTCCGGAGGAGGTCCACATAGCTGATGATCGAGGTCAGGGGCGTCTTCAGGTCGTGGGAGACGTTGGTGATCAGCTCCGCGCGGAGCCGCTCGTTCGCCACGATCGCGTCGACCGCCTTCTGCAGGCCTTCGCCCATCTCGTTGACGCGCTGCGACATCTCCAGGCTCTCGCCGGTCAGCAGGGCGGTATCGATCCGGTAATCCAGACGGCCCTTGGAGATCTGCTCGAGGCCTTCGCGCACGCTCTGCTTGCCGACCTCATCCCGCATCAGGTAGAGCAGGACGGCCATGTCCAGGACCACCGCCATCGCGACGCCGGGCACGCCAAGGGTGCGGACAAAGATGATATTCAGCAGGAAAAAGACAACATAGAGGACCAGCAGGCGTCCGGAATATTTTCTCGCGTTGTAGATCTGGCGGCTGCCCCGGATGACCGCGTAGACTACGCTGTTCTCCCAGAGGGTGCGCGCCTTTATCCTGCGCGCCAGGCTGCAGACCGAGTACAGGAAGATCCCGTAACCGACGGCCGCAGCCCCGGCCTTCACCGCCGTCTGCGCGCCGGGACCGCCGGTCCGCGGGAGGGCAAACTCCGTGACAAAAAGGAACCAGATGATCGCTGCGATCAGGCACAGGCCGGCCGCGATCTCCGTGGGGATATGGTCAAAGGCCTGGAGGCGCACGCTCCTGCCGTTCCCATCCCGGCCGGCGCCGAGGATCGTGATGATCAGGGCGGCCAGCAGCAGAAGGGCCGAGGCCGAAGCCGCGACCAGGCAGGTGTACAGCACGGGTTCAAGCTGTTCAAAGTCATAGAAGGCTTCCTGCAGCGCGTCCCCGGCGGGCAGGGTGAGGTCCACCGCCAGCAGCACCTTCTCGGCGTTGCCCAAAAAGCGCGTCCCCATAAACCACTGGGAAGCCCGCTCGCTCAGCTCATACTCCGTATTGGAGGTCATGATGCCGAACCGGCGCTCGCCCGCAAACAGAAAGACCGACGATTCACTGCTCTCGATCCGGTTGACCGCGGAGGAAAGACTGCCGGCGCCGATATTCGTGTAGCGCTCCTTCGTCGCCGTGCTCTCCACGTAATAGCTCACATTGCAGGGCGCCTCGCTGCTGCCTGCGCTGTCTTCTCCGCCGGCCTGGTAGGCCCGGTACCGGAGGGCGATATCCTGCGCGGTCAGGCAGAGGTCCTGATAGTATTCGTACAGGGTGGACGCCGGGTCGGCGCTGACGCGGGCGTAGTCCGCCAGCTGCCCGCCCGAGAGGGGGGCGACGGTCTCCAGCGCGTCGGCCTCTCCGGCCAGCCGGTCGCCGATCTCCCTGTCGGAAAGACCGTCCGCCTGCAGCTGGCGGATCCTCGCCTGCATGGCGGACAGGCCGCTGCCGGAAAAGCCGATCAGGTCATTCAGGGAGTAGGCGGTATTCAGGTTGATGTTCGCCTCGTCCGAGGCGCCCGCCGCGTACTGCCGGATATCGATCTGCTTTTCCCCGTCGAAGACGCCGCCGCGTTCAAACAGCTGGATGTTCTGCGCGTAGGCGATCTTGTCCCGCACGATGGTCTCCACCGTGGCAAAGAAGACGTCCGTGTCCTCGAACCGACGGCCGATATCGGCAAAGCCGGCGCCCCTGCGCCTCCAGTCCTGCAGCTGGAGAAGGCTCAGGGCCAGCACCGCGGCAAGCGCCATCTGGGCCAGCACGAGGACGGCCTTCATTCCTGTTTTATACCAGATCTGTTTCATTGCGCCTCATCAGTCGATCTGCTCGATCTTGTACCCGATCCCCCACATCACCTTGAGATACCGCGGGTTCTTCGGATCGATCTCGATCTTTTCCCGGATGTGCCGGATATGCACGGTCACCGTATTGTCCGCGCAGAACGCCTCCTCCTTCCAGATCTTTTCATAGATCTCGTCGATGGAGAAGACCTTTCCCTTGTTGCTGATCAGCAGAAGCAGGATGTTGTATTCGATGCGGGTGAGCTTGCCGGGCTCCCCGTCCACCGTGACCTCCTTGCGGTCGTCGTCGACCCGCAGGCCGCCGGTCTGGTAGATGTGCTCATCCTCACGGGCCTCCTGCATGGTCCCGAGGCTCGTATAGCGCCGCAGCTGGGACTTGACGCGGGCCACCAGCTCCAGCGGGTTGAAGGGCTTGGTCATATAATCGTCCGCCCCGATGTTCAGCCCGAGGATCTTATCGCTGTCCTGGGATTTCGCCGACAGGATGATGATCGGGATGCTGCTCGTCTCGCGGATCTTCAGCGTGGCGTGGATCCCGTCCAGTCCCGGCATCATCAGGTCCAGGATGAGCAGGTGGATCTCCTCCTTCTCCAGGATGTCCAGAGCCTGCTTGCCGTCGTAGGCCTTGAAAATATGATAGCCTTCCTGCATCAGATAGATCTCGATCGCGTCGACGATCTCTTTTTCGTCATCACAGACCAGAATATTGTACATGTTTTCCCTCCCGTTCCCGGTCGTTCGGATACTGGTTTAAGTATACCGTTTCCGCGCTTCCTTGTCTATGCCCGCAGCCCTCCGACTTGCTCTTTGCGCCCTGACAGGATATAATACAAGACGATGCAAATGACAGGAACGCGGACGCGTTCTTGCACAGAAAGGAACCATTCAATTATGGAAACAACCGAACGCAAACCGGTAACCAAACCGTCGCGGTTCTCCGGCATCCTGGTCCATCCCACCTCTTTCCCGTCCCCCTACGGGATCGGCGACCTGGGCCCCGCCGCCCGCGATTTTATCGATTTCCTGGCCCGCACGGGCCAGCATCTCTGGCAGGTCCTGCCCCTGGGCCCCACGGGCTTCGGCGACTCTCCCTACCAGAGTTTCTCCTCCTTTGCCGGTCAGCCGCTGCTGATCAGCCCTGACCTGCTGGTGGAGGCCGGTCTTCTGACCAAAGAGGACCTGGCGGGCGCCCCCGAGGGCGATCCCCGCAGAGTCGACTACGGCGCCGTCATCGGCTATAAGAACGGCCTGTTCCGCAAAGCCTACGACGCCTTCGCCCACACGCCGGACAAAACGATGATCGAGGACTTCAACACCTTCTGCGTGAAGCAGAGGGAATGGCTGGACGACTACGCCCTCTTCATGGCCGGGAAGGACGCCCACGAAGGCCGCTGCTGGCTCGACTGGGAGGATGACCTGCGGACGGCTTCCCCCGCCGCGAAGGCAGCCTGGACGAAGAAGCTCGCCGATTCCGTGCGCTACTATAAATTCCTGCAGTTCCTCTTCCAGGTCCAGTGGGACGCGCTGCGCGCCTACGCCCGCGAGAACGAGGTGGAGATCATCGGCGACATCCCGATCTTTGTCTCCACGGACAGCTGCGACATCTGGGCGGACAGGGATCTGTTCCAGGTCGACACCAAGGGCTATCCGACCAGCGTGGCCGGCGTTCCGCCCGACTATTTCAGCGCGACCGGACAGCTCTGGGGCAACCCGCTCTACGACTGGGACAAACACGAGGCCACCGGCTTTACCTGGTGGATCAGGCGCATCCGCAGACAGCTCACCCTGGTGGATCATCTGCGTATCGACCACTTCCGCGGCTTCGAGGCCTACTGGTCAGTGCCGGCGGATGAGGAGACCGCGTTGAACGGCGCCTGGGTGAAAGGCCCCGGCGACAAGCTGTTCCGCGCCCTCTCCCGCGTGCTCGGCAGCGATCTTCCCATCCTGGCGGAGGATCTCGGCCTGATCACCCCCGAGGTCGAGGCGCTGCGCGATTCCCTCGGCTTCCCCGGCATGAAGGTGCTGCAGTTCGGCTTCGAAAACATGGAAGACGACAACTATATCCCGCACTTTTACACCACGCCGAACTGCGTCTGCTACACCGGCACCCACGACAACGACACGGTCATGGGGTGGTACGCGTCGCAGCCTGAGGAGGTGCGCGACAGAGTGCGCCGGTACGGCAACACGGACGGCAACATGGTCAGCCTGGACTTCATCCGCTTTGCGATGGCCTCCATCGCCCGGTTCTGCATCTTCCCCATCCAGGATCTGCTCCTGATGGGCAGCGACGCGCGCATGAACCGTCCCGGAGAGGCCTGCGCGAACTGGAGCTTCCGTTACCTGGCCCAGGATCTGACCCAGGACCGCGCCGACTGGCTCGCCGCGACCACTAAGCTGTTCGGCCGCTGAATCGAAAGGAGGTGCCCATGAGAAGCTTACTGGCACTGCTGGCCGCCGTTGTCTTTCTTCTGGTCGGCATTCCGCTGCTGGGCATCGAATGGGTGATCGGCAAGATCAACCCGCATGCCAGAGACATCAGCAGCCTGCGCCTGGTGCAGGGCGTCTTCAAGGTCATGCTGTTCTTCTCCGGCGTCAAGCTTACGGTGATCGGCGAGGAGAACGTGCCCAAAGACCAGGCTGTCCTCTATGTCCTCAATCACCGCAGCTATTACGATGTCTTCATCGTCTACTCGCGCGTTCCGGGCCTGACCGGGTTTATCGCGAAGAAAGAGATCGGGAAGCTCCCCCTCGTCCCGCTGTGGATGAAGCGCCTCTACTGTCTCCTGCTTGACCGCAGCGACATCAAGCAGGGCATGCGCACGGTCCTCACCGCCATCGACTACTGCAAGAAGGGGATCTCCATCGCGGTCTGCCCGGAGGGCACCCGCGGCAAGGCGGAAAACGAGGCCGAGATGCTCCCGTTCCACGACGGCACCTTCAAGATCGCCTCGAAGAGCGGCGTACCGGTGGTCCCGATCACCCTGAACAATACCTCCGCGATCCTCGAGGATCACATGCCCTGGGTGCGGCGCACCCATGTGGTGGTCGAATACGGAAAGCCGGTCCTCATCTCCTCCCTCGACAAGGAGGAGCAGAAGCATCCCGGCGAGTATTTCCACGCGCTGATGACAGAGACGCTCTGCCGCAATCAGAAACTGCTGAATGGCTGAAGCGCGGCCCAGGAGCCGCAAACGCACGGAGGCTGCCGGCATTGGCCGGCAGCCTCCTTTTATTTCCTTATTACCTGTTTAGTACTCACTCACTCTTCTTCCGGTTCATCGTCGTTCTCAAGTGCTTTCAGATACTCCTGCAGGATCACATCCTGCATTTGTTCTCTGGTTTGTGAGCTGATTGGATGAGCGATATCCCGATACTCTCCTGCGGTGGTCTTGCGGCTGGGCATTGCGATAAACAAGCCCTTTTCGCCCTCAATCACCTTGATGTCATGAACTACAAATTCTCCGTCAATCGTTACGGAAACAATCGCTTTCATCTTTCCGTCCTTGGCAATCTTACGAATTCTTACATCTGTAATCGTCATATTACACACCCTTTTCAGACAAAAGCAACTATTCAATTTTTAAAGCACGTAACGCTCGTTCGACTCAATAACGATCTTGACGCCCTCTTCCCCTATATGATATGTGTTGGCACGAATGGTATCTCTGCTTTCCACGATGCAGTTTTCAAGATGAACATTATCTCCGAGATAAACATCATTCAGAACAATGGAGTTTTTAATCACGCAGTTTTCGCCTACAAATACTTTTTTAAAGATCAGAGAATTCTCAACATACCCATTGATGATCGAACCACTGGAAACGAGGCTGTTCCTTACCTCGCAGCCCGGATTGTACTTCGCCGGCGGATTGTCGTCCACCTTTGAATAGATATCCGGATACTGATGGAAGAAATAATCCCTCACTTCCGGTTTCAGGAAGTCCATGTTCGTCCTGTAATAGGAATCGACCGAAGCAATGTTGCTCCAGTAGGAATTGATCTTATACCCGTAGATTCCCCTGACGTCCTTATAACGGATAAGGACATCCTTGACAAAGTCGAACCTTCCTTCCTCAGCTGACCGCTCAATCAGCTCGATCAGCTGTCTTCTCCGGATCACATAGATCCCGCATGAGATCGTAGAGGAGCTGGCAGCCATCGGTTTTTCCTCAAACTGCACGATCCGGCCGTCCTCATTCATTTTTACCACACCGAAACGGGTAATGTCCTCGTCCCCCGGAATATCCTTGCACACAACTGTAATGTCGGCCTGTCTCGCGATGTGGTATTCCAGCACCTTATTGAAATCCAGTTTGTACACGCAGTCGCCGGAGGCGATCACGACATACGGTTCATGGCAGTCCCTGAGGAAATCCAGGTTCTGATGCATCGCATCCGCGGTCCCCCTGTACCAGTAACTGTTTTCCGCTGTCACAGTTGGCGGGAATCCTAACAAGCCACCCTGCTTTCTTCCAACATTCCACCACTTGGCGGCATTCAGGAGCTGATTTA
>ODAI010107888.1_pt1 | contig 11683 bp, 12 predicted proteins | sample 1539321 | NCBI WGS metagenome assembly ODAI01 (sample SAMN02144231, study PRJEB22623) | gut metagenome | biome: sheep rumen | host: Ovis aries | place: New Zealand
AGTTTACTGAAATAAACTTAAACATTTGGCGCTCTTTGGACTATTTGAAATAGCAAAAGTGTTCAAATTCGCCTACTTGAGAAAGATTTTATGAAAATTTTTCGTTAGTTTTTAAGATTGTTTCAAAAACTGAATTCCGTGAAAAAGCGCCCTGCGCCGTAGACAAACGGGGCATTATGATTTAGACTTGCAGGAGCGGGTGCGCCGCCTGCCGGAACGGATGCCGTACGGCGGAAGGGGCGCCGGAAAATGAGACCTGTCCGGAAAGCAGCGGGCTTCCTCTCAGGTCTTGCATTTTTCAGGCTGAGGCCTTGCGAAAATGCAGGCTTTAAGGTTGCTGATCCGGAGACAGGGCTTTCCGGGCAGCTCTATTCTGGCAATGGAGTTTTCTGATGAATTACGGTTATTTTGACGATGAGCACAAGGAATATGTCATCACGCGGCCGGACACGCCGCAGTCATGGAGCAACTACCTCGGTTCCACCGAGTACGGCGCTGTCATCACCAACAACGCGGGCGGCTACGGTTTCTACAGATCCGGGGCGAGGGGGCGCTTCATGCGCCTGCGCTTCAACGCGGTGCCGATGGATCAGCCGGGCCGCTACTTCTACCTGCGCGACCGTGATTCCGGCGACTACTGGTCTGCATCGTGGCAGCCGGTGGGCAAACCGCTCGACCAGTACAAGAGCGAATGCCGCCACGGCACCGCGTACACCAAAATCAGCTCCGAATACAGCGGCATCCGCTCCGAGACCACGTACTATGTGCCGCTCGGACAGCTCTTCGAATACTGGCGGCTCAAGCTCACCAATACCGGCAGCAGCCCGCGCCGCCTGAGCGCCTTCAGCTACTGCGAATTCACCAACCAGTGGAGCACTGAGCAGGATCAGGTGAACCTCCAGTACTCGCTGTTCATCACGCAGGGCAGCTACAAGGACAACATGCTCCGCGTCTCCATCCAGGACAACCTTGCCATCCAGAATGCCGACAAGGGCGTCGAAATCAGCGGAGACATCCCCATGATGACGTGGATGGCGCTGGTCGGCGCCCCCGCCGCGGGCTACGATACGAGCCGCGAGGCCTTTATCGGCACCTACGGCAGCTATAAGGAGCCGCAGGCCGTGGTGAACGGCGCGTGCACCGGCAGCAACGCCTACGGCGACTCCGGCTGCGGCTCCCTGCAGGCGGACATCGAGCTTGCCCCCGGCGAGACCAAGGAAATCATGGTGCTTGTCGGCATCGGCGAGGCGCGCACGCTTGGTCGCAAGACCGTGCAGGAATTCGGGAGCATCGGGCGCGCGGACGCGGAATTCACAAAGCTGGTGCAGAACTGGCACTCCAAGCTGGACAGCTTTGTGGCGGAGACGCCGGACGCGGACATCAACCACACGGTGAACATGTGGGGGCTGTATAACTGCCTCATCACCTTTGCGTGGAGCCGTGCCGCCTCCCTCGTGTACAACGGCGAGCGCGACGGCCTCGGTTACCGCGATTCCGTGCAGGATATCCTCGGCGTGTCCGCGGCAATCCCGGAGGAGGCCGAGAAGCGCATGGAGCGCATGCTGTCCGGGCAGGTTGCCTGCGGCGGCGCGATTCCCGTTATCCGCGTGGATCACAATCCCGGCCACGAGAAGCAGCCCGACGAGGAGGAATTCCGCTCGGACGACTGCCTCTGGTTCTTCAATGCGGTGCCCGCCTACATCGCGGAGTGCGGCGACTTCAGCCTGTACAACAAGGTCATCCCCTATGCCGACCACGGCGAGGCGACCGTCTACGGCCACTTGAAGCAGGCGCTGCTGTTCAACCTTGCGCACATGGGCACGGACGGCATTCCGTGCGGCCTGCTTGCCGACTGGAACGACTGCCTCAAACTCGGCTATCACGGGGAGTCGCTCTTTGTCGCCTTCCAGCTGCGCCTGGGGCTCACCACGTACTCCGACATCTCGCTACGCCTCGGCAAAAAGGACGAGAGCGACTGGGCGCTCAAGACGCGGGACGAGCTTGACAAGGCAATCCAGAAGAAGTGCTGGGACGGCAAGTGGTGGATCTGGGCTGTCGCCGAGGATGGCACGGTCTACGGCACCAAGACCATGGAGGAAGGGCAGGTCTACTTCAACACGCAGGTGTGGTCCGTGCTTTCCGGCGCCGCCACCCCTGAGCAGGCAAAGCAGTGTATGGAGACCGTCAAGGAGCGCCTTGCCACTCCGTACGGCCTTATGCTCTGCGCGCCGCCTTTCGTGCACACCAGCATCGAGGTGATGCGCGCGGTGGTCTTTAACCCCGGCATCAAGGAGAACGCGGGCATATTCAACCACACGCAGGGCTGGGGCGTCATCGCGGAGGCCATGCTCGGCAACGGCAACCGCGCCTACGAGTATTGCAAGGCGGCGCTCCCCGCCGCATGGAACGACCGCGCGGAAGTCCGCCAGAGCGAGCCGTACGTGCAGGGACAGACGACCTATTCCACGTTCTCCCCGCGGGCGGGCAACACGCGCACGTCATGGCTTTCCGGCGCGGCCACATGGGCGTACTACAGCCTGACGCAGTACATTCTGGGCATCCGCCCGCAGTACGACGGCCTGCTGGTCGATCCCTGCGTCCCCGACAGCTGGGACGGCTTTAAGGTACGCCGCCGCTTCCGCGGAAAAATCATCCACGTGGACGTGCAGAACCCGCAGCATGTGTGCAAGGGCATCACGTCGCTCGTGCTGAACGGCGAGCCGCTGGACGGCTGCGTCATCCCGGCCGACAAGCTGAAGGACGAGAACATCGTCGTGGCGGTGATGGGTAAGGACGCCCGCGCGGTTCCCTGCGAGCGCGTGTAAGCTTGCCGGCCGGCAGCGCACCCTCCTTGCATACAGAGGTGCGCCGTCCGGAAAGCTACGGGCTTCCGGGCGGGGCTTGCATTTTTTCAGGCTGAAGACCTGCGAAAATGAGTTTCTTGAGCCTGCTGATCCGGAAAACAGCTTCCGGGCAGCTTTTGTGTTGAAAATGACTGAAATTGAACTGAAAGCCCACGTCGATAAGCGGGAGGCGCTCGTGCAGCGGCTTTCCGCTTTTGCTCGTTATGAGGGGCGTGTCGTGCGCGACGACGAATATTTTGCCCCTGCGCGGGGAGACCGCCGTACGCTGCGCATCAGGAGGGAGCGCTTCGAGCCTGGGACTGCGCGGGAAAGCTCTCGCTGCCTTGTCACCTACAAGCGCCGCTCGCTCAGCACCGACGGGCGCGGTACCACCGTCGAGGTGAACGACGAGCGCGAGTGCACGGTCTCCGACCCGGACGCGCTGCTTTCCTTCCTTGCCGATACCGGCTTTGTCTCCGTGCTGCGCAAGCACAAGGACGTGGAGGACTGGTCGCTGGATCTTCCCGCCGGAAGCGTGCTGTCCTGTCCGCTGAGCGCCACGTTCGAGCTCTGCGCGGTGCCGCCGCTCGGTGATTTCCTTGAGATAGAGATTCTTTCCCCCGCGGGAGACGGTGATTCCGTGGCCAAAGTCCGCGCCTCGCTCTCCGGCCTGCTTCTGCGCGCAGGTATTCCCGCCTCCTGCATCGAGGAGCGCAGCTACCGGGAGCTCCTTGAACAAGCTGCGGCAAAGCTGTAGAATGCATGGGGCACGGGGCTGCCGGCGAGGCGGCTCCATGCGCTCTATTTTTTTTGCGGGGCAGGGTGTCCTGATTCCGCATTTGTTCGGAGGAATGAAATGTTCGATAGGAAAAAGTACAAGGAAATCGCAAAAAAGCAGCTGAAGGGCAGGTGGAAGACGCCTGTGCTGGCGACGCTGGTATTCATGCTTGTGTTCGGGGCGGTGGAAGCACCCGAAGTCATCGACTCTCTGAGCCACTCGCAGGCGGTCGTGAATGCCGCGCAGGGAGTGAGCGTGCATATCTCAGAGGAGTCTACCGTTTCCCCGTGGGTTTCCCTGGGAGCTATCCTGCTGGAGGGTGTCTGTTTAATCGCGTATACCTACCTGTTCCTCGTGCTCTCGCATACGAGGGAGCCGCAGCCCTTCTCTGTGTTCATCAGGGGCTTTACCTTGTGGCTCAGGGGCATCCTCGGCTTTTTGTGGATGCTCCTGTGGGTCGTGCTGTGGATGCTGCTCTTCTTTATCCCCGGCTTTGTGAAGGCCTATGCGTATTCGCAGATGTTCTTTATTCTTGCCGAGTGCCCGGATGTGGGCGTGATGAAGGCGCTGCGCATGAGCAAGGCGATGACGAAGGGCTACAAGTGGGATCTCTTTGTGCTTGATTTGAGCTTCCTGGGCTGGGCTTTGCTGGGTGCCTGTACCTGCGGCATCCTCTACCTGTGGCTGCTTCCGTATATAAATATGACGCAGACGAACGCCTACCACGCGCTCAAAGCGCAGGCGATACGGAGCGGCGTCCTGACGGCGGCTGATTTCGGCCGGGTGCAGCCCGCGCTGGAGGATTCCACGGCGGAAAGCGCGGACGCGGCTGCCGCAGCAGCCCCTGCTGCGGATGCGGGCGCATACGGCGCCTCCGCCAGCAGCACGGAATTTACCGATACGCCGCCTGCCCTTGATGATGGCTCTACGCCGGGAGGGAGCTTCTGATGAGCAGCAAGAAACAGCAGCCCGGTCTTATCGTATTCATCTGCTTCCTCGCGCTCGCGCTCATCGTCGCCGGCGCGGGGGTTTTCTCCGCTTTCCGGCAGCAGCATGGCTCCGAGATTGCCGGCGAAGGGCAGGAAGTCGCCGCTGAGGAAGAGGACTCTGAGTCTCAGGAAAGCTCAGGGGGCACCGTGCGTCGCCGGAGCAGCAGCAGAAAGAACACGCCGCCCAAGAGCGCCGGTTTCTACTTCTTCAATACAAGCAAGAACCTGCCCGTGACGCACCACGGCAGCTACATCGCAAAGCGGTATATCACCGGCACCATCACGGAGTCGGGCGACAGCTACAACCAGAAGTGGCTGCTCGATACCATCGACGAGCTGGAGGACGACGAGGACAACAAAGGCATCATCCTCTTTATCGATTCCCCCGGCGGCGGCGTCTACGAGGCGGACGAGGCCTACCTGCGCCTGATGGAGTACCGCAAGAGCAAGCCCGTCTATGCCTACATGGGTTCCCTTGCGGCGAGCGGCGGCTACTACATCGCCTGCGCGTCAAGCTACGTCATGGCGAACCGCAACACGCTCACTGGCAGCATCGGCGTCATCGCAGGGGAATTCCTTGACCTGACGGGTCTCATGCAGAAGTACGGCGTCAAATCGGAGACCATCCACGCGGGCCGCAACAAGAACATGGGGAACTACAACGAGCCCGTGACGGACGAACAGCGGCAGATTATGCAGTCGGTGGCGGACGAATGCTACGAGCAGTTCACCGGCATCGTGGCGGAGAGCCGCTCCATGAGCAGGGCCGCCGTGGAGGAGCTTGCCGACGGGCGCATCTACACCGCCCAGCAGGCAAAGCGGAACGGGCTGATCGACGCAATCGGGACATGGGACGAGCTTGTGCGCCTCATGGAGGAGAAGGAATTCGGCGGCACGGAGTATGATATCGAGGACTATTCCTACGAGCGGCAGGACAGCTTTTACCGCTACCTGCTGGGCACCGTGAGCCATGTCGCGGACAAACTGTCCGCCTCAGCGGCGCTGCCCGAACCTATAGAGAAAATCATCTCCCCCGGCATACCGTTCCCAGCCTATTACTTCAGCTGGCAGCAGTAAGCCCCAGCAGCTTGCCGAGCGTATCGGCGAGCTGCGGCAGGTTTACGGGCTTCTTGAAGAATTCGGCGGCGCCGTACTTGCGGCAGTCCTTCTCCAGCTCCGCATCTTCCAGCGCCGTCACCACGATGATGGTCGGTTTGCCGAACGCATCGCTCTTGTTGATGGTCTGGCAGAGCTTCATACCGTCTATGCCCGGCAGGTCTATGTCCAGAATGACCGATTTCGGGTGCCGGGAAGCCATCTCGGAGCCCGCCTCAAAGCCGTCGAAGGCCTGATAGATGTGCAGCGGCTCATAGCGCTGCTTCAGGAATTTCGCCATCACGTCGTTCAGCGCCTTGTCGTCATCGACTATCAGTACGGACTGTTTCTGAACATGGACTTTAATCTTGCAGTTGTCCAGCACTTCCACGGGAACCTGCATGTCATTCTTTTCCATGAATTCTACAAGGTCGTCGGGGTATACCCGGAACTGCCCGCCCGGAGTCGTGGACGCCTTCAGGTAATTGTTGCGTATCCAGTTTATCGCGGTCTGGTTTACGACGCCGCATATTTTGGCAACCTCCATCGCAGAGTAGACGACGGATTTTTTTATACCACCCTCTTTTCCCATCTGTAGACCTTACCGGTGAGGGGCTTCCAAAACTCGGACGGGCTTGGAAGTCCTTCAAAAATTCATCCAAAAACCGCACTGCAATATATCGCTCGCAAAGCTTCAGAGCGGTTTTGAAACTGGTTCTGTTGTTTTTCCGGGCTGTTTTTGCGCTGCTTCCCGTGGAACAAAGCTCCCGGAAAGCGTCGGGACAAAAACTGCCGAATGCTATCTCTTATTATAACATGGAATCTCCATTTTTACCAGCACAGATTCGTGTGCTGCAAGGAAATCAATTTTCATGCATTATTGTGACAGGTACGGAAAAAATGGCGAGGAAACAGGTTTTTTATACTGAACCTGCGCGGAACGCAAAAATGGTTTCCGTGCGGCGCGTCCTAGACCCCGCTTATGTCGGCGGCAGAGGAAGGGCTGGCGCAGCGGCGGATAAGGCGCGGGGAGAAGCCCGCCCGTAGCAGCGCCGCGCGGATTTTCAGCGGGTCGCCCTTGCTTTTTGCGAATTTGCGGTAGGCGCGGAGGCAGAGCTCCTGCTCATCCCGGTCGCCAAAGAATTCGTCCAGCGCCGCCTCTGCCGTGCGGCTTCCGATGCCCCGCGCCGCAAGCTCGGCGCGCAGCCGGATGCGACCTTCCGTGTGGTCTATGGCGCGGCTCCTGAGCCATGCCCCTGCGAAGCGCCGGTCATCAATGTAGCCGATGGACTCCAGGTAGTCCAGCGCCGCTGTGGCCGCCTGCCGCTCCACGCCTTTTTTGAGCAGTTTGGCGCAGAGCGATGCCCGGCAGTGCTCCGCCCGGCCAAGATATGCCATAGCGGCGCATTCCGCGCTGTAGGCGAGCGCCGCCGTCAGGAGCTCCTCGCTTTCGGTCTCGGTAAAGCTGCGCGGCGCTGACTGCAGGCTGGCTTCGTCCAGCTGAGAAAGGTATGCGGTGCGCAAAAAAAATGCAGACCCCGTATCCGGCGTCAGTTTGTACACACCGGAGGAGGTCTGCTCTATGCTGCGTATGAGCAATGCTTTAGCGCTTGCTGAACTGGAACCGTCTGCGGGCGCCGCGCTGACCGTACTTTTTGCGTTCGACCATGCGGGAATCGCGCGTAAGGTAACCGTTTGCCTTGAGCGCTGTGTGGCAGTTCGGATCAACCTGCGTCAGTGCGCGGGAAAGACCGTGCAGGCACGCTGCAGCCTGACCGTTCAGACCGCCACCGGCCACGTTGATAAGGATATCAAACTTGTTGTCGTTTGATGTCACCAGAAGCGGCTGGCGAACAAGGTGAATCTGTGACTCGGTCACAAAATATTCCTTTATATCCTTGCCGTTCACGACAATCTTGCCTGAGCCTTCGCGCAGGAACACGCGAGCCGTCGCTGTCTTTCTTCTTCCTGTTCCGATTGCAATGTTCTTAACCACAATGAACTCCTATCTTACACTTCCAGAGGTTTCGGATTCTGGGCAGCATGCGGATGCTCGCTGCCTGCATAGACCTTCAGGTTGCCAAGAATCTGGCGGCCGAGGCGTCCGTGGGGAAGCATCCCGGCAATCGTTCTGCGGAGCGGATCGGTCGGATGGCGGGCGATGAGCTCGTTGAATGAGTAAGAGCGGAGGCCGCGCACAAAACCGGTATGATGGCGGTACATCATATCGGTGGGCTTGTTGCCGCTCACCTGAATCTTCTCTGCGTTGATGATGACCACATAGTCGCCGTAGTTTGCGTTGGGCGTGTAGGTGGGCTTGTTCTTTCCGCGGAGTATGCTCGCTGCCTTTGCGGCCACACGACCAAGTGTCTTGCCGTCAGCGTCGATGACGTACCAGTCGCGCTTTACTTCGCTTTCTTTGTTAGCAAAAATCGTCTTCATGTTATAGATACCTTTCTAAAAAACATTGCATCCGCCGCTTTGCATCGAACGCCGGATGTGCACACATAATGAGCAGTTATGCATGCTGTATACGGGGTACATAACTATAGCACTTTAATCCCCGTTTAGTCAACCGGAATTCCGATAAATTCGCAGAGCCGCGCTTTATTCGCCCTTCTTCTCGGCGGCCTCGGCCTGCTGGGCGGCAAGCTCTTCCTTGCGGGCTTCTTTTTTGTCCTTTATGTCCGCAAAGCCGATGAATATGGAGATGATGCCGAGGAAGGCGGCAAGCACCGGCGAGCAGCCCTTGAGGCAGGTGATAATCTCTGACTCCCATGCGAGCCCGCAGGGCAGGCAGGCGACGACACAGAACGCGACGAGCAGAATTCCTACTATTAAAGCTACCATAGTTTTTCTATCCTCCAGACATGCGGAACGCCACGGGCTTTGCGCTCATGGCATGCTGCGCCATTATCCCACACTTCGGGGATATTTGCAAGCGCCCGGCGGGCTGCACGTAGCCGGCATGCAGACAAAAATGCGCGGAGACGGAAAATCGCCCGATGCCGCCTTTGTAGCGCGCAGCGATACAACCAGCGGTAGCGGGCGATTTTCCGCCGGGAGCGCATTTTTTCATGCGGAATCCCTGCGACCTCCTGCAGGGAAAAGCCTTTGCGAGGCTTGCTGGCATTGCGCCGCTGTTCCGCTCCGCGCAGCCCTGCTCAGAGGATGTGGGAGAGGAGCATGTAGAGCGCGGTGCTGCCGAATATGCTTGCCATGGAGTTGCCCGTCAGGAGCTGGAATGCCGCCGCCGCCGCGATGCCTGCTGCCGGTGGCAGCGCCGACTGCACGCATAGCTGCACGTCCTTCAGGCAGTAGACGATAAGCATCGCCATCACGAGCGAGGGGATATATTTTTCTATAAAACGGATGATATCCGGCGGGTCTCTCCTGCTGAAGAGGGCAAAGGGGAAGAGTCGCTCGCAGAATATGACCAGCGCGGAAAGGAATGTCGCCAGCAGTGCCTGCGCGAGCGGGAGCGGCTGCCTCGCCGCCACGGTCTCCCCGTGCCCTGCCTGCCACATCCCCGCTGCCACGAGCACGCCTATCGCGAGCGCCGCCACCGCAGCAAGCGCCGCGAACGCGCCGCCGTGCACCGCCACGTTCCGCTCTCGGTAGAATTTTCGGCCGCGTACCAGCACGATGCCCGTTACTCCCAGTATGATTGCCGCCAGCATGATGTTCGTGGCGTCCAGCAGACCCGTGCGGCTCAGCAGCACCGCCACGAGCGCGGCGCAGGCACCCAGCGCGGGCGGCAGCAGGTCGCGCGATTTCTTCAGCTGGGACAGCAGGATGACGGTGAACAGCGCTGTGAGGGCAAAATCGACGCCTTCCAGATAGCGTGCAAGGCTGTAGTGCTCCAGCACGCGGTATGCCAGCGCGCCGATGGTTCCTCCCAGCACCCAGTAGAGCTGGTCGAGCAGCGCGATGGTACCAAAGAACGGCCCCGGCTCCGCGCCCTGCGGCAGCTCCGTGCCCGCAAGCACCGCATAGGTCTCGTCGGTGAGCGCAAAGATGATATAGGGCTTCCAGCGCCCGGTTCCCTTGGTCTTGCTGATGAGCGACAGCCCGTAGACGATGTGGCGGATGTTGACAAAAAGCTCGGTGACAAGGATTTCTGGCAGCGCCGCCCCCGCCGCAAAGAGCCCCGCCGCAATGTACTGCCCGGCGCCCGCGTACATGGTAAGGCACATCACGGGCGCCGTCCACCACGGGTAGCCCGCGTGCATAATCATAAGCCCGAACGGAATCCCTATCGCAATGTAGCCGAAGAATATGGGCGTGCTGATTCTGCCCGCCTGCCGCACAAAGTACTGGTTCATGCCGCCATTATAATTGAGGAGGGCATGAAAGTCCATTGCCCCCGCACAGGCCGGAGCCCTGCCGCCAGGCGCGGTTTGTCCCGCGCGCCATGCTTCTGACGGTGCCAGTCCGATGCTCTGTAGGATAGTGCGATTTTGAGGAGAGAGAAAAATTTTTTTTCGACAAAGCTTAAAAAGGTCTTGACACGGGGGGGGTAGCGATAGTATAGGGGCAGTTCACACAATTGTAGCTTTCCGGCTGGCTGGTCCGGCTGAAAGGCGGATGACAAGGAGTTTTTTTATGAAAGTATTCAGAACCTTGGGTGCCGTAGCGTTCTGCGCCGCGCTCGCGCTTTCCGCGCTCTCATGCAGCAACAACACGAGCAAAAGCAGCAGCTCCGGCTCGTCAAGCACCTCAAATTCTACAGGCAGCACAATCAGCAGCGGGACAAAGTATCTCTACACTGAGAAGCCGGCTGTGGGCGCCGCGACATACCACCGCATTTATTTTTCGAGCAGCAAGGGCTCGGACGGCAAAAACGTCAAGCGCTGGGAATACAAGACGCAGACTGCGGGCGGCTCGGAGTCCGCGGCGCTGGCAAGCGGCACATACACGTACCCCGATTCCACAGTTTCCGGCGATGCGGTCAAGTTTGTGATTGACAGCGTAAATGGCGAGACTCCCTTTGAGGATGCCGTAGCAGAAGATGCTGACGGTAACTATTTTATCAGGGGACGGCTGGACGGCAACAGCCTGTGGATAGGCAACTGGGACTACCAGAAGCAGTAAGCCGCGGCATTCCTTATGGCGCAGGGGCGGGCATGAGAAGCGTGCCTTGCTCCTGCGGGGAAAATCGCCCGGATGCTGACGGAACAGAACATCCCTACGCCGGGGACAATAGAATATCAGCGGACGGGCAATGGGCGAGCGGAATTTATCAACTTTCAGTTGCTCGACAGCGACGGCAAAATTTTAACCGAGGCGATTTTTGAGCAAACCGTCGTTCTGCGAATGGTGATTCGTTTCAACGACGATATTGACTGCGTTGGCTTCGGCTACCACATTCGCAACGCGACGGGGATTGATTTGGTTTATACCGATTCGCGCTTCGACGGCATGAAAGTTATTTTTGGCGGACGCCGCGGCGAAATTTACGTGGTCGATTGGCGTTTCAAAGTTTCTCTGCGGCAAGAGGCCTACGACGTTGCCTGCGTGATGTCCATTCCGGTTGAACCGACGATGACTTATCCGGACGTCTGTGACTTTGTGCCGTGCGCCCTACAATTTAGCGTTGTCAGCCCGAATCCCGCGATGAATCTTACCGGCGGTTATGTTCACTGGCAAAACGAAATGACAATCACGAAATTTAACGGAGATATTGACAAATGAAATTGATTTCGAGTTTGGGGAAGTTCCTGCAAAAAAAATCGCCGACCGACAATTCCGAAGTTCGCGTCGTGGAAAATTCTTTGCTCTTCGACGCGGCGTGGTATTGTCGGGCTTACGGCTACGGAGAATATTTTGACGCCGCCGGTCATTATCTGAACGAGGGCTGGCGCGAGGGCAAAGACCCTTCGGAATTTTTTTCGACCGCGGAATATTTATCTGCCAATCCTGATGTTCGTGCCGCGGAGATAAATCCGCTGGTGCACTTTGAAAAATTTGGTCGGCGG
>ODAI011030345.1_pt1 | contig 11683 bp, 10 predicted proteins | sample 1539321 | NCBI WGS metagenome assembly ODAI01 (sample SAMN02144231, study PRJEB22623) | gut metagenome | biome: sheep rumen | host: Ovis aries | place: New Zealand
CATGGCAAAATCCTGAGCCGCTCGGCTTTGCCGCTTCGCGCGTCGAAGAACTTTTTGTTGCTCAGGTACTTATAAAGAAAGTTAAACTAAAATGCTGCGGAATTAAGGTTATTTAAATTTGCAACCGATAATTGTCAAAGACAGTAACAATAGCCGCGAAATGATAATGCAACAGACACTATATCCATTTTTGTTTGAGCCAAATCTGCACAAGGTGGTGTGGGGAGGCCAGAGGCTGCGCCCTTGGAAAGGAATGACTCCCAACGATGATCCAATAGGTGAGAGCTGGGAAGTGAGCACCGTGCCATCGTCGGTAAGCGTTATTGCCAACGGAGTATGTCGAGGCAAGCCGCTGACTGATGTTATCAGTTTGCATCCGGAAGAAATACTCGGCAGAGCTGTGGCGAGAAAATATGGTTGTCAATTGCCACTGCTCGTGAAGTTCATCGATGCAGAGCGCGATCTCAGCATACAGGTGCATCCCGACGACCGGATGGCTCGGCAGGAACATGGTAAGATGGGCAAGAGCGAGATGTGGTATATCATCGATGCCAAGCCGGGAGCCTTTCTATATTGCGGTTTCAAGGAAAAACTAACACCGGAACGCTATAAGTCGATGGTGAGCGACGAAACGATAGTGGATGCTCTTGCCCGCCACGAAGTGAAGACAGGCGACGTATTCTATATTCCTGCCGGCCGCGTACATGCCATTTGCGGAGGCATACTGCTGGCAGAGGTACAGCAGTCGAGCGACGTTACATATCGCATTTTCGACTACAACCGTCCCGGCATGGACGGAAAGCCGCGCGAGCTGCATACAGAACTGGCAGCACGCGCTCTCGACTATGAGGTGAAGGAAGAGTACCGCACCGACTATGTGGATGATGCCGCCCACGCCAATCACTGTATCGACTCGGAATTTTTCAACGTAAGGGTAGTGAACGTGGATGCGCCATTCCACCGCAATCTGAAGAAATACGACTCGTTCATCATCTCGATGTGCATGATGGGCAACTGCACCATCCGCATACGTGAGACGGGCGATACCATAGATGTCCACGAGGGATTCAGCTGCCTGATTCCTGCGTGTATTGCCGATTATGATGTTGTGCCGAGTGGGGGAAGCCGTGAATGCCGACTGCTCGATGCTTTCATCGACAATAGGGACAATACGATAGCAGGACAGCTGAAACGATTCCTTCACGTGACGGAAAAGGGGAATAAATAAAAAGGGAAAAATAGTATAATATCGAAATGATTGGGACACCGGAGATTCTGCTGATAGTACTTGTGGTACTGCTGCTTTTTGGAGGAAAGAAGATTCCTGAGCTGATGCGAGGCCTTGGCAAAGGTGTGAAGAGCTTCAAGGAGGGAATGAAAGACGTGGACGGCATCGACGACGATGAAAAGAAGTGACGAGGAACTCACTTTCTGGGAACATCTCGACGTGTTGCGGGGCAGTCTGATAAAGATGATTGCTGCAGCCGTCATCATGGCGGTAGGGGCATTCTTCATGAAGGATGAGATTTTCGCCGCCGTGCTTGCTCCGTCACATTCCGACTTCGTCGTTTATCGGTGGATAGGTGCGGAACCGTTTGCCATTACACTGATAAACACCGGCATTGCCGGACAGATGATGACCCATCTGAAAGTGTCGATGGTGGTAGGAGCGTTGACAGCATCGCCCTATATCATCTATTTGCTCTTCCGATTCATCTCGCCGGCACTCTACGACGACGAGCGACGGTGCTCGGTGAGGCTTGTGGGAAGCGCATATGTGATGTTCGTCGTGGGGGTAGTGCTCAACTACTTTATAATCTTTCCCTTTACGGTGAGATTCCTCGGAACGTATCAGGTTGATGCCGAAGTTACTAACATGCTCACATTAAGCAGCTATGTGGATACTTTGCTGATGATGTCGCTCGTGTTCGGTATTGTGTTCGAGATTCCCGTGGTGGCATGGCTGCTGGGGCGTTTTGGATTGCTGAAGGCAGAATGGATGCGGCGCTATCGCCGCCATGCAATAGTGGCAATACTCGTTGTTGCAGCAGTGATTACCCCCACTGCCGACATCTTTACTCTGACGATGGTGTCGCTGCCGATATGGTTGCTCTACGAGGTGAGTGTTCTTTTGGTTAGGAATTAGTGGACTGGTGCTTCCGGCGTCGTGAAAATAATATACAGACAAATACTTTATGTTGAAACTAATAAGAAGATTATTGGCAGCGGTGATGCTTGCGATGATAACACTGCTGTTTCTTGATGTAAGCGGACTGATGCACCATTGGATAGGATGGACAGCTAAGGTGCAGTTTGTGCCGGCCGTACTGGCAGTGAACGTAGGAATAGTGGCAGCTTTGGCTGTGCTGACGTTTGTCTGCGGACGCATCTACTGCTCAGTGATTTGTCCTTTAGGCATCATGCAGGATATCACTGCCCACATCAACCGCAAGAAAAACCGCTACCGTTTCTCGCCAGAGAAGCGCATTCTGCGGTGGGGCGTCTTTGTGCTGTTTGTGGCATTGCTGATTATGAACGTGAGCACGATAGCGATGCTGCTTGAACCATACAGCACTTTCGGCCTTATAGTGTCAAATCTGCTCGGACCTCTGTATGTTATGGGTAACAATGTCCTTGCGTCAATAGCCGAACATTACGACAGCTATGTGTTCAGCACCGTTCCACTATGGATTCGCAGTGTGCCGGTGCTGCTGACGGCAGTTGCATGTCTGGTCGTGGTAATGATTTTCTCTTACCGTGGCGGCAGGGCCTATTGCAACACCATCTGCCCTGTCGGAACGTTTCTGGGTTTCCTTTCACGATATTCGCTATTGAAAATCCATTTCGACGAGAGTAAGTGTCGTAAGTGTGGACTCTGTGCTAAGAACTGCAAGGCCTCGGCCATTGATGTCGAGTCGATGGCTATAGATTATAGCCGCTGTGTAGTATGCGGCAACTGTCTGACGAAGTGCAATTTCGACTCTTTAAGTTACGGGGTCAGGAAAAAACCAAGAAACGGGAAAGTAGGTGGACGGAAAAACAACACCGTTGACGAGGGAAGGCGCACCTTCTTGATTTCAGCAGCTGTTGCAGCTACGACAATGGCTATGGCACAAGACAAGAAAAAGGTTGACGGCGGACTGGCAGTCATCGAGGACAAGGTGAACCCTGTGCGTCATACGAAACCGACTCCGCCTGGGGCTGTCTCAGCAGCAAACCTGCAGAAGCACTGTACCGGCTGCCAGCTCTGTATTGCACAATGTCCCAACGGTGTGCTCCGTCCTAATACGGATATCGACACGTTCATGCAGCCCACGATGGAATTCGACCGTGGATTCTGTCGGCCGGAGTGTAATCACTGCTCCGAGGTATGCCCAACGGGGGCTATATTGCCGCTGTCGCTTGCCGATAAGTCGAGCACGCAAATAGGCCATGCCGTATGGATAAGGAAGAACTGCCTACCGGCAAGTGAACAAGTGGAGTGTGGCAATTGCGAGAGGCACTGCCCTACGGGAGCCATAGAGATGGTGCCGGTTGTGGAGGGCGACGACCTTTCGCCATACGTTCCTGCCGTTAACGACAGTGTATGCATCGGTTGCGGTGCATGTGAGTATGTATGTCCTGCACGGCCTTTTCCGGCAATCTACGTCGAAGGATTAGAGGTACATAAAAATAATTGAGAAATAGAAGCCGGCACTTACAACGTCGGAAGATTTGATATTTAGAATATGGGTCGCAAGATAGACAGACGAGAATTTCTGAAGATATTCGGAGGGGTTGCTGCAGGAACGACTGCAGTGGCAACAATAGCCTGCAAGGGCAGTGGCGAACAGAGTGCTTCCGCGATGCATGAACCCCCGAAAGACAAGATGACGATGCGCCAGAATCCGAACAGCGGCGACGTTGTGTCGCTGCTCGGATACGGAATGATGCGCCTGCCGGTAAAAGGTGGCGGCGCTGCACGCGAGAATCCTGATGCCGACATCGACCAGGAAATGGTGAACCGCCAGGTGGACTATGCCATAGAGCATGGGGTGAACTACTTTGACACATCGCCGGCCTACTGCCAGGGACTCTCGGAACATGCCACGGGTATTGCACTGCACCGCCATCCGCGAAGCAGCTATCTGATAGCTACCAAACTGAGCAATTTTTCGTCGGAGACATGGCCGGCAGTTCAAAGCCGGCAGATGTTCGAGAACTCGCTGAAGGAGCTGCAGGTGGATTATGTTGACTATCTGCTGCTTCACGGTGTCGGCATGGGCGCACGCTCTGCCGACGGCGTTGACCTCGACGGCTTGGGGGCTTTCAAAGCACGCTACATTTATAACCATATACTCGACTGGTTGGTAAATCAAAAAGAGGAAGGACGCATACGCAACCTCGGATTTTCATATCATGGCGACATCAGCGTGTTCGACATGTTGCTCAAATGGCACGACGAGGGTCGATACCATTGGGACTTCGTTCAGATAGAAATGAACTATCTTGATTGGCACTATGCCGACGAGATTAATCCACGCAATACCGACGCAGTATATCTGTATCAGGAGCTGGCAAAGCGCAATATTCCTGCTGTCATTATGGAACCGCTCCTCGGAGGCAGACTCGCCAACATACCAAACAACATTGTGAAGAAAATGAAGGCGAGGCGTCCGGAAGACAGTATCGCATCATGGGCATTCAGGTTTGCAGGAACACCAACGAAGGTGCTCACAGTACTTTCTGGTATGACATACATGGAACACCTGCGTGACAACATCCGCACGTATGCCCCATTAGAACCTATAACAAAGGAAGAGAATGCGTTCCTGATGGAGATTGCCGACGACATATACGCTCTGAAGAACATTCCGTGCAACGAATGCAACTACTGTATGCCATGTCCATACGGCATTGACATTCCTGCCATCTTCGTGCATTACAATAAGATGATAAAGGATGGCTATATGCCTCACGAGAAGCAGGATGATGAATACCGTAGGCAGCGACGTGCATTTCTTGTGGGATACGACCGTAGCATACCCCGTTTGCGCCAAGCCGACCATTGTATAGGTTGCGGTCAGTGTTCGCCACACTGTCCGCAACGAATAGACATTCCACGCGAGATGTCAAGAATCGACCGTCTCGTAGAGAAACTCAAGCGCGACGGAAAGGTGCCGGATAAAGAATAATGACTATATGGCTTCGCCAAAGAGCGTGGCACTCGTGCTGCCGGTAATCCTTACGCTGACAGTCTCGCCGATATGGTGACCGGACTTGTCGAACACCACCATTTTGTTCTGTCCTGTACGACCGCACAGCTGGTCATGACTGCGCTTCGAAAATCCCTCGACAAGCACAGCAAACTCTTTGCCCACATCCTCGGCATAGCGCTTTGCACTGATTTCGGTCTGTAACTGTATCAGGAGGTTCAGACGACGTATCTTCTCGTCCTCGGAAATATTGTCGGGAAGATGTCTCGCAGCAAATGTCCCGGGGCGCTCTGAATATTTGAACATAAACGCGGAGTCGAACTCCACCTCGCGCATCAGCGAGAGTGTTTGACCGAAGTCTTCTTCCGACTCGTTGCAGTAACCTACAAACACATCTGTAGTGATACTGCAGTCGGGAATAATCCGACGTATGTCGGCAATCTTGCTGAGATAATCTTCTCGGGTGTATTTACGGTTCATCAGTTTCAGTGTACTGTTGCTGCCGCTCTGCACAGGGAAGTGGATATGGTGACACAGGTTAGGCTCGCTTGCAATGGCGTGGAGAATGTCCTCGCTCATGTCTTCAGGATTGGATGTCGTGAATCGAACTCGCATCGACGGCACTTCGCGTGCAACCAGTCTTAGCAGTTGTGCAAACGAAACATTGGTATTGATGCCATAGCTGTTCACATTCTGTCCGAGCAGTGTCACTTCCTTGAATCCACGAGCGAAAAGGTCGCGCACTTCGCGCAGTATGCTTTCAACGTCGCGGCTGCGCTCGCGTCCACGGGTATAGGGAACGATGCAATAGTGGCAGAAATTGTTGCAGCCGCGCATGATACTCACATAGCCGCCAATTTTATGTCCGAGACCGATTCGCTGGGGTATCACGTCGCGATAGGTTTCTGTGGTTGAAAGCTCAATGTTCATCGCCTTGTGGCCTGTCTCTGCCTGGGCAATTAGGTCTGGCAGTGACAGATAGGCATCAGGACCTGCCACGAGGTTGCAATGATGATTGTCGAGCAACTCCTGCTGTGTACGTTCTGCCATGCAGCCTAACACTCCGATTATAAGACGTTCGTTGTGCTTTCGGCGCATGGCATCGAGCTCTTCCAGTCTGCGGTATATTTTCTGTTCGGCATTGTCACGCACAGAACAGGTGTTGAGGAACACAGCATCGGCATCGGCAACGTTATCGCACATCTCGTAGCCTGCCATCTGCATCACGGAGGCTACCACCTCTGAGTCGGCCACATTCATCTGGCAGCCGTAAGTTTCTATGTATAGTTTCTTCATTTGTATTTCAATAACAGTTTTCAGTCTTTGAAGTCCAACTCCAGCTGTCCGTCGCCAAGCAGATTATAGCTACGGCGGTGGTAGGGAGTAATTCCGAATCTGCGTATTGCATCGCGATGCTTGTGGGTGGGATAGCCTTTGTTGCTCTTCCAGTCGTATTGGGGATATTCTTCAGCAATGCGATCCATATAGTCGTCACGGTAGGTCTTTGCAAGTATCGAAGCTGCGGCGATAGACAGATATTTGGCGTCGCCTTTTACTATCGTTGAGTAGGGTAGGGAGTGGTATGGCTTAAAGCGGTTACCATCGATAATGATAGTCTCCGGGCGTACCTTCAGCTGGTCTAATGCGCGGTGCATGGCAAGAATAGAGGCATTGAGAATGTTTATCTTGTCGATTTCTTCGGCAGTGACTATTCCAACTGCCCATGCCAAGGCATCGCGCTCAATGATTTCCCTGAGCTGATGACGCTTTTTGTCGGTAAGCTGTTTCGAATCGTTTAGTTCGGCATTTTCATAGTCAGGCGGAAAGATTACTGCGGCTGCATAAACATCACCAGCCAGGCAGCCACGGCCTGCCTCATCGCATCCGGCTTCTCTCTTTCCTTCGTAAAAACAACTCCTCAGCATGATAATTTGTTCAGAACATTTGCGACACTCTATGAACGGCCGAAACAAGTGCGTCGATTTCCTCCTTAGTGTTGTAGAGGGCAAATGATGCGCGTACTGTTCCGAGAATGTTGAGTCGGTCCATCAGCGGTTGTGCGCAGTGATGACCGGTGCGCACGGCTATTCCGAGGCGGTCAAGCAGCGTGCCCATGTCGAGATGATGGATGCTGCCAACGTTGAAACTGACTACAGCGTCATGAGAATCCTCATTCAGACCATAAATTTTGATGCCATCTATCCTGCTGAGTTGCTCCATGCAGTATAGTGTAAGTTCGCGCTCATGAGCTTCGATGGCATCAAAGCCAATCGACTGGATATAATTGATGGCAGTTGCGAGACCGTGGGTAGCAATATAGTCGGGAGTTCCTGCTTCAAACTTGAATGGAAGCCGCTCGAATGTGGTGTGCTCAAATGTCACCTTGTCAATCATTTCGCCGCCTCCCTGATATGGTGGCATTCGCTCAAGCCACTTTTCCTTGCCGTAGAGTACACCGATTCCAGTGGGACCGTACATCTTATGCCCACTGAAGACAAAGAAGTCGCAGTCCATCTGCTGCACGTCGATGGCAAAATGTGGCGCACTCTGAGCACCGTCGATAAGAACCGGCACTCCGTGGCTATGTGCTATGCGTATTATGTCGGCAATTGGATTGACCGTACCCAATACGTTGCTGACATGGGTGACGCTTACGAGCTTTGTGCGCTCGGTGAAAAGGCGTTCAAGTGAGTCAACCGCCAGTCGGCCATCATCGGTCATGGGTATCACCTTCAGCACGATTCCCTTTCGTGAACCCTGTAGTTGCCAAGGAACGATGTTGGAGTGATGCTCCATCGTGCTGACAATAATTTCGTCGCCTTCGTGCATGAAAGCATCACAGAATGATGAGGCTACGAGGTTGATGCTTTCGGTAGTGCCACGTGTAAAGATAATCTCTTCGGTTTTTGAAGCGTTGATAAAGTGGCGCACGGTTTCGCGTGCTGCCTCGTGCAGGTCGGTAGCCTGTTGCGAGAGATAATGAACCCCACGGTGAACGTTGGCATTGACATTCAAATATTCCTCGCGCATGGCATCGAGCACGCATAATGGTTTTTGTGTCGTTGCTGCATTGTCAAGATACACCAGTGGCTTATTATACACCGTTCTCGACAGAATCGGGAAATCCTCACGTACATTATTTATATTATACATATTCTACAGCCTTATATACTCCTCATTTGCATAGCCTGCATCCTTCACACTTGTTCAGTTGTCCGCGGAAACGCTTATCGGCAAGATAATGCAGACGGTCGCGTAGCGGAATCAGATCAATCTGGTCGATGGCCTCGCCAATAAACGCCACCTCTAATAACATTCGTGCTTCCCTGAGAGGAATACCTCGTTGTCTCATATAGAAAAGGGCGGAATCGTTGAGCTGTCCTACGGTAGAGCCATGGGCACACTTCACGTCGTCGGCATAAATCTCGAGCATGGGCTGGGTGAACATCCTTGCCTGGTCTGACGCGCAGAGGTTCTGGTTGGTCATCTGCGAAGCGGTCTTCTGTGCCCCCGCATTGACGAGAACCCTTCCTGCAAACGCTCCCACAGCCTTGTCGCTCAGCACGTACTTATACAGCTCGCTGCTCGTGCAGTGGCAGGCATTGTGAGTTATGAGCGTGTTGTTATCTACATGCTGTTGTTTGTCAGCGATGACGCATCCTCCCACCTTGCATTCTGCGCCTTCGCCGTTTAGTTCAAGGTTCAGCTTGTTTCGCGTCACGCCGTTGTGAAGCGTCATTACGTGGTGGTTGACCACCGACTGTCGCCGCTGGTCGATATATACATTGCTCAGTCGCACGTTCTTGGCATGAGTTTCCTCCAAACAGTACAGGCTGACATGAGCATTGTCATCAGCAAACACTTCTATCACCTGAGTGGTAAGGAAGTTCCTGTCGTCAGCAGCATGGTCGCAGAAAAGAAGTGTAATCTCAGCGTTTTCTTCGGCCACTACGAGAACCCGGCGGTTCACCATCATGTCAACGTCGGCGCGGAGAATGTTCAGCACTTGTATGGCACGTTCCACGACCACTCCCTTTGGCACATATACCAACAGTCCGTCCTGTGCGAGCATGGTGTTAAGGTCGGTGATGGCGTCAGCGTCCTTTTCCGCCAGACGGTTATAGTAGTTGGCCGCGATGTCGGCATAGTCCTTCAGCGAACCGATAATCACTCCTTCCGGCAGTCGGCCTTTCGGCTGCTGTTTGGAGTAGAACATATCGTTGACAACAAAGTATAGGGATGTTGAGAGATTTGGAACGTCGCACTTGAAAGCAGCATACGGATCGACGGGTATCTCCAGACGCTTGAGGTTCAGACCGTAGTCAGGTTCGAATAGTTTGTCGATGTCTGTGTATTTATAGCGTTCCACCTTACGGCAGGGGAATCCGTTTCTGCGGAATCTCTCGAAGGCAGTGTCTCTCCGGGCGTTCATCATCTCCGGCGACTGCTCGCAGATTATCTGTCGAGTCTGCTCGTAAAGCTCAATATATTGTTTCTCGCTTGCCATGATTATCAATTATCATTTGTCAATTAGCGACAGTGCTTATTCTTCTCCTACTTCCTCTTTGATCCAGTCATATCCATGCTCCTGGATTTCCACGGCGAGTTCTGGTCCGGCTGTCTTCACTATGCGTCCTTTGTAAAGCACATGTACAAACTGCGGCCGGATCATTTCCAGCAAACGGTCGTAGTGGGTGATGACGATAGTCGATTTCTCCGTAGTCATGAGCTTGTTAACACCGTCGGCAACAATGCGCATGGCATCAACGTCGAGTCCTGAGTCAGTCTCGTCGAGAATGCTCAACTTCGGTTCGAGCATTGCCATTTGGAATATCTCGTTGCGCTTCTTCTCACCGCCCGAGAATCCCTCGTTGACACTTCTGTTGGCAAGCTTGGCGTCGAGTTCCACAACCTTGCGCTTCTCGCGCATGAGCTTTAGGAATTCGGCTGCGTTCATGGGTTCCAGTCCCTGAGCTTTACGTTTCTCGTTGATGGCAGCCTTCATGAAGTTGGTCATCGACACTCCAGGAATTTCTATCGGATACTGGAAGGATAGAAACAGTCCTTCGTGGGCCCTGTCTTCTGGTTTCATTTCCAGCAGGTTCTTGCCATTGAACCATGCTTCGCCCTCTGTTACCTCATAGAGAGGATTACCTACGAGCACTGCCGACAGCGTTGATTTGCCGCTGCCGTTAGGCCCCATTATGGCATGAGTCTCACCGTCGTTTACCGTCAGGTTGATGCCCTTCAGTATTTCTTTGTCGCCAATCTTGGCATGGAGGTTTCTTACTTCAAGCATTTTCGTTTCTAATAGATGGATTACTTCAATTATTCACTTTTTCCTTAGCTTCATTATTCTTTATCCCACGGTGCCTTCCAGTGATACGCTAAGTAGTTTTTGGGCTTCGACGGCAAACTCCATCGGCAGCTTCTGCAACACCTCCTTCGCATAGCCGTTAACGATTAGTCCCACGGCCTGCTCGGTAGGTATGCCTCGCTGGTTGCAGTAGAAGAGTTGGTCTTCCGAAATCTTACTTGTGGTGGCCTCATGCTCGAAGACGGCGGTGTTGTTGTGCACATCCATGTATGGAAAGGTGTGCGCGCCACATTCGGAACCCAAAAGCAAGGAGTCGCAGGAAGAGTAGTTACGGGCGTTGTCAGCAGTAGCTGTAGCACGGACAAGTCCACGATATGAATTCTGGCTGTGTCCGGCAGAGATACCCTTTGAGATAATTGTCGATTTGGTATTCTTTCCAATATGAATCATTTTAGTTCCTGTGTCTGCCTCCTGGTAGTTGTTTGTCACGGCCACACTATAGAATTCCGCCTGCGAGTTGTCGCCTCTTAATATACACGAAGGATATTTCCATGTGATAGCCGAGCCAGTCTCCACTTGTGTCCACGACAGCTTGGAATCCACGCCACGCAGATCACCGCGCTTCGTCACAAGATTCAGCACTCCGCCCTTGCCGTTCTCATCGCCGGGATACCAGTTCTGCACGGTAGAGTATTTCACTTCAGCCCTATCCTTGACGATTATCTCCACGATGGCAGCATGCAACTGGTTCTCGTCGCGCATCGGGGCTGTACAGCCTTCGAGATACGACACGTAGGCATCATCGTCGGCAATAATCAGCGTGCGCTCAAACTGTCCGGTGTTGCGGGCATTGATGCGGAAATAGCTGCTCAGTTCCATTGGACAGCGAACTCCTTTGGGGATATATACAAAGGAGCCGTCGCTGAAGACTGCCGAGTTGAGGGCTGCGAAGAAATTATCACGATAGGGGACGACCGAGCCTAAATCCTCGCGCACCATATCGGGATGCTCCTTGATGGCATCGCCGATCGAGCAGAAGATGACGCCCTTCTCACGGAGCTTCTCCTTGAAAGTGGTCTTCACGCTGACGGAGTCCATAATGGCATCTACGGCGGTATTGCCGCTAAGAGCCAAACGCTCCTCAAGAGGGATGCCCAGTTTGTCGAATGTC
>ODAI012039510.1_pt1 | contig 11683 bp, 8 predicted proteins | sample 1539321 | NCBI WGS metagenome assembly ODAI01 (sample SAMN02144231, study PRJEB22623) | gut metagenome | biome: sheep rumen | host: Ovis aries | place: New Zealand
ACTGGGAGCCCTGGGGCTTTATCTTTTGGACAGACATCTGCTGCACTCAGGATCCCATCTTATCAGCATACCGGTGCTTTTTGTATTCTTCTTCGGTGGTAATTACACCCTTATGTGGGGCAATGATCATATCATATATCAGGCCTCCTACACCTGCTGGTTGTTTCTGATACCTGCCATACTCATACTCACCTATCATGTCATAAGCAATGATGTCATCAAAGAGTCCAAAGGCCGGATATATCTGGCGATATACCTTATCTTTGCCGTAATATGCTATGCAAGGGGCGTAAGAGCCGCAGCAGAGCTTATGATACCGGTGGCCGGTGCTTCCCTGCTGCTTGGTCAGATAAGGGATCCGAAGCTGATCACGAAAAAGAAGCTTTTTGACATGGCGCTCGTATTTATTCCCATGATATTGGGACTTTTGATCTATAAGGCCATACTTGCCACTCATATAGTAAACATATCCTCCACCTCCAGTGCGGTTTTTGTGGCCAGCCAGGAGGAGATGCTTACGACCCAGTCCGTGTGCAGCAGGCTAATGCCCATGGGGATGTTCAGCTCCTCGTAGAGGATGCGGCGGATGTCGTCGCCCCGCTCCCGCTGCTCCCCGTCCTGCAGCTGCAGCAGCCGCATGGCGCAGGTTTGGAGGGTCTCGTCGCTGACGGGGCGGCCCACCTCCTTCACCACCCGCTTCAATAAAGCGTAGATCTGGTTGTAGATGAGCCGGGGAATGGACGAAGACTGCTGGGAGAGGGTCTTGGTGTTGTCGTAGCGGGCGGCCTGGCCCCCCACCTGCACGGCCAGCTCCCCGGGGAGCTCCACCCCCGTGGTGCCCTCCAGGCCCAGCTGGCCCGCCCAGTAGGCAAGCTTGCGGATGCCCACCCGGTCCGCCACGGTGAAGAAGAAGTAGTTGCAGCTCACGGCCAGGGCCCGGCTCAGCGTCAGATTGGCGTGCTTGGCCGGGGGGGGGGTCCAGCAGGAGGGGGCGTTGGCCGTGACCTTGGTGGTGGGGTCGTCCACGAAGTAGTAGTAGGGGGAATGGTCGGAGATGGTGCTGGTGGTGGTGATGGCGCCCTCCATGAGCCCGGCAAAGCCCGTGGCCATCTTGAAGACGGAGCCCGGGGCCGTGCGGATGGCGATGGCCCGGTTCAATGTGGGCTGGTTGGAGGTCTCCCCAAAGAGGAGCTCCAGCTCCCGGCTGTCCACCCCGTCGGTGAACCAGTTGGGGTCGTAGGTGGGATAGGAGGCCATGGCCAGGATCTCCCCGGTCTTGGCGCCCATGACCACGATGGCCCCGGTCTCGGCGGTGGCGATGTCCTCCAGGTCGTCCCGGAGCTTCAGATACTTCCTGCGGTCCTTGCGCATCCGCTCCGCCTGCTCGGCCTTGGTGGTCTCGATGTTGTGGATAAGGGCCTGCTCCACCACCTGCTGCAGCTCGATGTCCAATGAGGTCTGCACCGTCAGGCCCCCCTGGGGCACGGTCTTGCCCAGCACGTCCACGATGGAGCCGGTCTTGGTCTTCTCGATGGTGGTGGTCCCCTGCCGGGAGATGAGGTGGCTGGTCAGGTACGCTTCGCAGCTCTTTTCCAGGCCCGCCACGCCGATGAGGTCCGTGTAGGCGTAGCCCAGCTTCAGAAGGTTGTTGGTTTCCTCCCCCTCCACAAAGGGGGCGAAGCTCTCAAAATTCATGCCCAGGTTGGTCATGTCCGTGGTCACCTGCTTGCTCATATAGCCGATCAGGTGGCAGGCGGTCTCCCCGTAGGGGTAGATCCGGCGGCCGGACATCTCCGTCTGCACGCCGATGAGCTCGCTTTGGAGCATGTCCAGCTCCGTCACCACGGACAAACTCACGTCGTAGGCCATGACCACGCCCTCGTAGGCGTGCCAGGAGTTGAGCACCGCGTCCTGGCGGATGGACATGATCTTCCGCGCCTCGTCGTAGGGCATGTCGTCCGGGATCTGCCAGCTCTCCCGGAGGATGAGGTAGGCCCGCTCCGCGGAGATATCCGGGTCGGAGAAGCGGCAGGCGTCCACGAAGTTCTTCTTCCGGGAGGCGATGGCGGCCTCGCTGGTCACGCCGAAGTCGTAGCGGTAGGTGCCGTCGTTGTTCAGGCGGATATAGAAATGCTCCTCGATGGTGCCGCCGCCGGCTTCGATGATGCGGATGGCCTCCATGAGGGAATGGGTATAGCGGGCGGACTCCACCGGGCTGGTCTTGTCCGGGTCCCGGTAGAATTTCACGTTGTAGGTGGTCTCGTCGTAGGCCAGGACCGTGCCGTACCGGTCCGTGATCATGCCCCGGGTGCCCGACTGGTAGGTGGTGACCACGCTGGTGGCCCGGACCGCCGCCTGGTAGCTCTCCGTTTCCTCCACGGACAGCTTCCTCAAGCCCCAGCACAGGTACCCGCCCATGCACAAAAGAACAAGGGCCATGACCAGGAGCCTGAGATTCAGTTTCCAAACGGGCTGCCGGGTCATTGGCTGTCCACCTGTCCTTTCAGAAGGGGCCGGAACAGGGCCAGGAACAGCAGGCCCCACAGGCCCGTGAGGATGGCGCGGGGGAAGGCGCCGTAGACAAGGGCGCCGAAGACGCTAAAGCGCATGCCGATCACGTAGGCCGCCAGGGCCCGGGCCGCCTCCAGGAGGAAGGCGAGGGCCGCGAACAGAAGCCCTGCGATGGCGGGCTTTAGCTCGTTCTTTTGGGTGATCTGGTGGAAGGCCACCGCCGCAAGCAGGCACAGGGCCGAGGTGAGGCCGATCATGTTCTCGCAGAGGATATCCTCCAACAGGCCCCCGAAGGCGCCGATGAGGATGGCGTCCTGGAGGGAGAAAAGGCGCTCCGCCGCCAGCATGAGGGCGAGCATAACGAAGGGGACCAGGTGGAACAGGTTCCATTTGGGGAGCACCGCCGTGTCAAGGAACAGGGCGGCTATGAAGGCCAGGGCCAATGTGAAGTATTTCTTCAGTGCCATGTCAGTTGTCTTTGCTCAGGATCACCAGCACCTCCTCCAGGTGCTCGAAATCCACGTCGCTCATGACGCAGGCGTCGTATTCGCCGTTGTCCTCGTCGGCCAGGAAGATGACCTTGCCCACGTACAGGCCCTTGGGGAAGATGCCGCCCAGGCCCGAGGTCACGATGGTGTCGCCCACCTGGATGTCCGCGTCCTTGGGCAGGTAGTAGAGCTTCAGGCCCACCATCTGCCCGTTCTCCATGACCAGGCCGCCCAGCATGCCCTCGTCGCGGGTGCGCTCCACCATGACCGAGATGCGCATGTCCTCGTTCTCCATGGTGCGGATCTTGGCGTAGGTGGCGCCCACCTCGATGATCCGGCCCACGATGCCCTGGGCGGTGACGGCGGCCATCTGCTCGGTGATGCCGTTGCGGGAGCCGGCCCGGATGGTGAGGGTGTCCACGTAGGGGTTCAGGTTCCGGGCGGTGACCGGGGCGGTGAGAAAATAGAAGTCGCCGCTGGCGGAGGCGTAGTCGAGGAGCTCCGTGAGCCGGGCGTTCTCCTGCTCCATGGCTTCGTAGAGGATGAGGCGGCGCTCATAGGCCGAAACCAGGCGCGTGAGGCGCTCGTTCTCCTCCTGGATGGCGCTGGGGTAGAAGACCCGGGTGAAGAAGTCGGTGACCGCGTCGGTCATCTGGCTGACGGCTTCCTGCACAGGGAGCACGGCGGTGGAGAACATGTCCTCCGCCCGGGAGGCGGTCCGCCGGCCCACCGTCAGGGCGGCCAGCGCCAAAAACAGCGCCGCGGCCAGCAGGGCGATGAGCACCGGACGGTTTCTCCAAAGCTTCCTCATGGATACACTCCCACAGATTAAAATTCTACAAATATAGTTTACAACCCCTAAAAAGGGCAATCAACCGTTCAGACGTGAACAAAGCGTTAATTTGAGATTTTGTTTTTCTTCTGCCGCTTTTTCTTTTCCGTGAAAAAAAAAGCGGCGCAAAAAGAAAAGCTCAGGAAGACTAATTCATTAGAATTCCTAAGCTTTTTAGTATTCCTAAAGTTCTTTTTGGTCCTTTTTCTTTCAAGAAAAAGGATCGAACTATACATCAGTTCCTTAATAATTCCATCACTAAGATACCGATCATGCAGCAAACTGCCTGCACGATCACGAAGCGGAACACGGTCTGGGTGTCGGACCAGTGCCGGTTCTTGCGGGCCTCGTCGTGCAGCGGCGTGCGGAGCTTTGCCAGGAAGGTCTTGGACTTGAACGCGCGCATGACGGCCAGCTTCAGCAGCCCCAGCCCCCCGTCCAGCAGGATCACGACGGCAAAGGGCAGGCACAAAAGGAAGTTCCCCGTCTGCAGCACCAATATGCCCATGAACAGCCCGATGGCCCGGCTGCCGGCGTCCCCCATCATGATGAGGCTGGGCGACGCGTTAAAGAGCAGATACGCCAGTATGCACCCGATGAGCACCAGCGCGCACAGGCCCCACTCTCCCCCGCCGCAATAGGCCCAAAGCGCGTACCCCAGCCCGCCCAGGGCGACCACGGCCAGGCTCCCGAAATGCCCGTCCACGCCGTCGGCGCAGTTGCAGCAGTTGATGAACGCCCAGAGCACGAACAGCGCGATCGGGGCGAACAGCCACCAGGGCAGCGCCACCCGCCAGCCGAACAGGGAGAACCCGAACTCGCTGTGGGTGCCCATGAACGTCACCAGGGCCAGCACGCAGATGACCAGATCCAGCAGCCCCTTCTTCAGCTCCCCCCAGGGCAGCTCCGCCCGATCGTCCAGATACCCGGTGAGCATGGCCGCCAGGGTGAGGAACAGATACGCGCACCGTTCCCAAGAAAACGGCGTCACCAGCAGCGTCACCGCGGCGAACACGGGGATGAACACCACCCCGCTGCCCCGGGCCTTTCCCTTGCTGACCTGGCCGTTCACCGCGAAGGCCCGGCCATGGTCCTGGGGGAGCTTGTCCCGCAGCCGCGCGATGAGCACCGCGCTTAGGATGAACCCCAGGACCAGCCCCAGCAGGGCCCCCAGGGGAGAAAGAGCAAGCATGCGCCGGCCTCCCGCTTAAAACAGCTTCAGGTTGTTCTGATGGGGGAAGGGTTTCAGGTCCCAGATATCCTTGGCGTAGTCCAGCACCGTCCGGTCCGAGGAGAAATACCCGGCGCTGGCGGTGTTCATCATGGCCTTGCGGCCGAAGGACAGGGGGTTCTGGGTGTCGTAGATGGCGTCCAGCTTCCGGTCGATGTAGGGCAAGAGCTCATAGAGCACGAAATAGTAATCCGGCTTCTGCCAGCTGTTGCCGCAGACCAGGGAGTTGTAGAGGTTCCGGAACACGCCCGTGCCCCCGTCCTGGAAGGTGCCGTTCACCAGGGTGTCCACCACCCGCTTCACCCGGGGCTCATGCTCATAGATGGACCGGGGGTCGTAGTGGGGCCTGAGCTCGTTGAGGGCATCCACGCTGGCGCCGAAGAGGTAGTTGTTCTCCTCCCCCGCCGCGTCCAGGATCTCGATGTTGGCCCCGTCATAGGTGCACAGGCTCACCGCGCCGTTGAGCATAAGCTTCATGTTCCCGGTGCCGGAGGCCTCGGTGCCCGCCGGGGAGATCTGCTCGGAGATATCCGCCGCGGGGATGATATGCTCGGCGTAGGAGCAGTTGTAGTTCTGCACGAACACCACCCGCATCCGGTCGCTGACGGCGGGGTCGTTGTTGATCAGGTTCGCCATCTCGTTGATGAACTTGATCACGGTCTTGGCGATGATGTACCCGGGGGCGGCCTTGGCGCCGAAGAGGAAGGCCGTGGGCGGGAAGTCCTTGATACGGCCGTCCTTGATGCCGTAGTAGATGTCCAAAATGGCGAAGGCGTTCATAAGCTGCCGCTTATACTCGTGCATGCGCTTGATCTGCACGTCAAACACGAAGCTTTCCGGCAGCCGCACCCCCTCCCGGGCGTAGACATAGTCGGAGAGCAGCTTTTTATTCTGCCGCTTCACCTCTATGAACTCCCGGATATCCTGGCTGGTCATGTGCTCCTTGAGCTTTTCCAGCTGGGAGAGGTCCTTGAGCCAGCCGTCGCCGATGCGCTTGGTGATAAACGCGGCCAGCCCCGGGTTGCACAGGCCCAGCCACCGGCGCTGGGTGATGCCGTTGGTCTTGTTCTGGAACCGCTCGGGGTAGAGCTCGTACCAGTTTTTGAGCACGTCGTTCTTCAAAATCTCGGTGTGGATCTTGGCCACGCCGTTCACCGCGTGGCTCACGTACACGGCCAAATTCGCCATGTGTATCCGGTTCCCCTGGATGATGGCGTAGGAGGCGCAGTCGATGCCCCGGCTCATGAGCTCCCCGCAGAGCTTGGCGTTGATGCGATAGATGATGTCGAAGATCTCCGGCAGCAGCTCTCGGAACAGATCCGCGTCCCACTTTTCGAGGGCCTCCTGCATCACCGTGTGGTTGGTGTAGGCGAAGGTCTTCTGGGCGATGTCGAAGCTCTGCTCAAAGGAGATCCCCTCCGCCATGAGCAGCCGCATGAGCTCGGGGATGCTCACGGTGGGATGGGTGTCGTTGAGCTGGATGGCGTTGTTCTCGGCGAACCGCTCCACGGGCAGCCCCTCCCGCTTGAAGCGGAACATGAGGTCCTGCAGGGAAGCGGAGGAAAGGAAATACTGCTGCTTGAGCCGCAGCTTCTTCCCGGCCCGGGTGGTGTCGTTGGGGTAGAGCACCCGGGTGATGTCCTCCACCGCGTTCTTCTCCTTCACGGCCTCGGCGTACTCCTGCTCGTTGAAGAGCTGGAAGTCGAAGTCCTCCACGGCCTCGCTCTGCCACAGGCGCAGCGTGCCGATGTTGTCGGTCTGATAGCCGATGATGGGCATGTCGTAGGGCACGGCGCGCACGGTCTGGTCCGCGAACTTCACCAGCACCTCGTGGGTGGACCGGCGGCGGCTCCAGGGGTCCCCGAAGCGCTGCCAGTCGTCGGCGGCCTCGTGCTGATAGCCGTCCCGCCAGCTCTGCTTAAAGAGACCGTATTTATACCGGATGCCGTAGCCGTCCAGGGGCAGATCGTGGGTGGCGGCGGAATCCAGGAAGCAGGCGGCCAGCCGCCCCAGGCCTCCGTTGCCCAAGGCGCAGTCCTCGATCTCCTCAAACATGTTGATGTCCAGGCCGTGGGCCGCGAAGGACGCCTTGACCTGATCCAGTATGCCTAAATTGTATAGGTTGTTATACACCATCCGCCCGGTGAGATATTCCGCGGAAAAATAGTAAGCGCCCCGGCTGCGCTCATGGCGGTGACGGCTCTCGTACCAGGTATCGGCGATCCCGTCCATAACCAGCTTGCTCAGGGCGTCATGAATCTGATAAACGGTCGCGTCCTGGGGGGCGACCTGGTGATCCTGTTTCAGTCTCTGCTCGATCTTCTCAAAAATCTTATCCATGCAAAACCTTTCCTAACCTGGGCTTGTTTGCCCAATACGGGCGAATTATACCATATCCGCCCCCTCAATGCAATAGGAAAGTCCCGCCATGCCGTGCCATTTGGCAAGGGGTCTATTTCCCCCTGACGCGCCCTTCCAGCAGGGCCACCGCCCCGTACATGAGGGCCGCCAGCAGGCACAGGAGCACCACGGAGGCCATGACCAGATCCAGCTTGAACACCTGGCCCCCGTAGACGATGAGATACCCCAGGCCCGACTTGCTCACCAGATACTCCCCCACGATGACCCCCACCCAGCTCATGCCCACGGAGATCTTCAACGCGGACATCATGTGGGGCACCCCGGCGGGCAGGACCACCTTCAAAAAGGTTTGCCCCTTGGTGGCCCCCAATGTGCGCATCAAAAACTGCTTCTCCTCCGTGGCGGCGGTGAAGCCCGAGAGGACCGTCACCGTGGTCACCACCAGGGACACCAGCACCGCCATGACGATGATGGACCCCACCCCCGCCCCGATCCACACGATGAGCACCGGCCCCAGGGCGATCTTGGGCAGGGCGTTGAGGACGACCAGATAGGGGTCCAGCACCCGGTTCAAAAAGGGCAGCCACCAGAGGACCACGGCCAGGAGGATCCCCAGCCCCGTGCCGATGAGAAAGCCCATGACCGTTTCATACAGGGTCACCCCCACGTGCATGAGCAAACGCCCCTCCCCCCAGAGCCGACCGAGGGTCCCAAGGACCCGGCTGGGGCTGGAGAGGATGAAGGGGTCGAACCAGGCGAGCCGGGCCCCCAGCTCCCACAGGCCGAAGAAGAGGAGGAGCACCAGCCCCCGGCACAGGGCCACCCCCTGCCGCTGCCGGCGCAGGCGCCGTAAATACGCCCCATGTTCCGCAGAATACCCGCTCATGCCCGCAGCTCCTTCCAGATCCGGCCGAAATAGGCCTGGAACGCCGGCGTCTCCCGGCGGCCCAGGGCGGATAGGTCCGCCGGAAAGTCGATGGGGATCTCCCGCTTGAGCCGGGCGGGCCGGTCGGAGAACACCAGCACCCGATCCGCCATGGACACGGCCTCCCCGATGTCGTGGGTCACCAGCAGGGCCGTCTTCCCCTCCGCCTTGATGATGGAGAGGACCTCGTCCGCCAGGGTGAGGCGGGTCTGGTAATCGAGGGCCGAGAAGGGCTCGTCAAGGAGCAGCAGCTCCGGCTCCAGGGCCAGGGTGCGGATGAGGGCCGCCTTCTGCCGCATGCCCCCGGAAAGCTCCCCCGGGAGGCTGTGGAGGAAGTCCCCCAGGCCGTATTTTTTCAGAAGGGCCACCGTCTTCTTTCGGCTTTGGTCCGTGAGCCGGTGCTGGACCTCCAGCCCCAGCAGGGCGTTTTTCTCCACGGTCCGCCATTCCAGCAGGTTATCCCGCTGGAGCATATACCCCATGGGGCAGGGCCCCTGGGGGAAGGTGACCTCCCCCGCCGAGGGGGCGTTGAGCCCCATGATCAGGGAGAGCACGGTGGTCTTGCCGCAGCCCGAGGGCCCCACCACCGCCACGAACGCCCCCTTCTCCACCCGGAAGCACAGGTCCCGCAGGGCCTCCGTCTCCCCCTGGGGGGTGTGGTACCGCAGGTATACATGGTCAACATTCAGCAAGGCTTTCCCCATAGGCAGCCTCCTTTGCCGCAAAATATATATGCTATCCTATGCCCGGCGGCAAAAAAGGGTCACCATTCCCCCGCCCTCGGCGTAGCATATAGGGTGGGGGGTGGTTTCCTATGAAAAGAAAGAAATGCGTTTGCAGCTGTGTAGACTGGCGGACGGCCCTGCTGGTTGTGCTCCTGATCGTGGGGGCGGTGATCCTCCTGTGCCTGCTGCCCCGGTGGGCGTTGTGCTTTTTGATATTGGCCCTGGCGGCGGGCTGCGCCGCCCTGGCCGGCAGGAAGCGATAGCCGGTGCCCCAAACAAAAAGCCGCCCGAAGGCGGCTGAAGTTCATGTATGAACCCATGGCAGGGTGGCTTTGCGCAGGCCGATGCCGTTGTCCTGCCCCCCGGATCTCATCGATCCTATTGGTCGCCGCCTGCTGGGCCAAAGGGGCGCAGCCGATGATGGCGGTCACGAGGGGTGCAGATGTCGCGGGGCATCCGGATCGGCTGCCCGAAGCGGGGCAGCGCCCAGGGCTCAGGCCTTTACCCCGGCGAGCCCGGACACGAAGGTTTCAAACCCGTCGGCGGGCAGGGGCCGGGAGAAGAAGTATCCCTGGACGATGTCGCAGCCCATCTCCCGGAGAGCGTCCACCTGCTCCTCGGTCTCCACCCCCTCGGCCACGGTGGGCAGGCCCAGGGATTTGGCCAGGCCGATGACCGCCACCAGGAGCCGGGTGTCCTTCCTGTCCGCAAAGGCGGTGCGGATGAACTTCATATCCAGCTTCAGGGCGTCGATGGGCACCTGGGTGATCATGTTGAGGGAGGAATAGCCCGTGCCGAAGTCGTCCATTTCGATGTGGAACCCGCTCTCCCGCAGGCTGTTCACCACGCTGATGATCTGCTCGGAGTTCTCCGTGTAGGCGGATTCCGTGATCTCCAGCAGCATCTCCCCCCGGTTAAGGCCGAATTCCGCCACCAGCCCCTGCAGGGTCTCCAGCAGCTGGGGGTCGTAAAGGTCGATCCGAGACACGTTCACGGACACGGGGATGGACAGGCCCAGCTTCTGTTTCCACAGCCGGATGTGCCGGGCGGCCTCCCGCCACACATAGGAATCCAGCTCCCGGATGAGGCCGTTCTCCTCGAAGAGGGGGATGAACACCCCGGGGCTGATGAAGCCCAGCGTGGGGTGGATCCAGCGGACCAGGGCTTCGGCGCTGCTGAGCCGGGGCGTGTCCGGCCGGATGTCGAACTTGGGCTGGAAGTACACCACGAACTGCCGCTCCCGGATGGCGGTGTGGAAGCTCTCCAGCAGTTGCTCGGCGAAAACCTCCTTCTCGTGCATGGAGCTGTCGTAGACCCCCACGGCCCCGGTGAAGCTGTTCTTCACCTTGTCCGCCGCCTGCTTGGCCCTATCGAACCGGCGCTCCATGTCGATGGTCTTGTCCACATCCGGGTACACGCCCAGGCGCACCCGGACCCGATACCCCTCCCCCATCTGAAGGGAGACGCTCTCGATGATGTCCTCGAAGCCCTCCCGATGGAGGCAGTAGACCAAATATGTGTCGCTCTCCCGGCGGCAGACGATGCCGTTGTCCTCCCCGATCACCTCCAGGAGCTTCTGCCCCACCCGGTGCAGGACCTCGTTGCCGAACTCCCGGCCGTGGCGCTCGTTGAGCATGTGGAAATGGTTGATGTCCAGCACGATGGCGTCCGTGGCCTCGTCCGGGTGGAAGCTGTCGAACTGGGCGGCGTAGCGGTAGAAGAACTCCCGGTTGTAGAGCCCGGTGATCTGGTCCCGCTCGGTCCAGTGGATGATGTCCCGGCCCTCGAAGAGCTCGATGCTCCTGAGCACCCGGGCCAATATCACCTCCCGCTTGGGGTAGGGCTTGGGGATAAAGTCGATGGCCCCCAGGCTCAGGCTCTCCACCTCCGCCTCCTGGTCCGCCGTCATGACGATGACCGGGAGCATGGCGGTGCGCACGTCCGCCTTGATCCGCCGCAGGATGTCCATGCCCTTCATGTCCGGCAGGTTCAGATCCAGCAGCACCAGGCTCAGGGTCTCGAACTGCGCCTCCAGGATGGCCAAGGCCTGTTCCCCCGTCTCGGCAAAGGCCAAATCGTAGGTGTCCGACAGCAGAAAGCCCAGGATCTCCCGGTTGATGAACTCGTCCTCGATGACCAGTATCCTGCGCCGCCCCTTGGCGTCATGAAAGTCCAGATGCCCCTCGCTCATGTCAGTTCCCTCCGTCTTCCCACAAAATGCACGCGTTAGTACCACGTTAGTACATCAGTATACCATGCGGGGAAACCCCTGTCCACAGATTTTCCCCATCCTCCCCCTTCCCTTTTTTCTTTCCCTGCTTTATGCCTAATTTAAGCCTTCCCTGCTATACTTGCCTCAACAAAAACAACCGACAGGAGGTACAGCATATGAAAAAGACAACCATCCTTGCCCTGGGGCTCGGCGCCCTGCTGCTGTTCGGCGCCTGCGTGCCCGTAGCGTCCCAACCCAACGCCCAGGCGGCCCAGGAGCAGACGCAGACGGCTGCGGAGCAACAGGAAGCCCAGACCGCCCCGGAAGCGGAGGACGCCGACCAGGACAGCGGCAAAACAAAAAAGCCCTCCCAGAATGGGGAGAGCCGCAAAAAGAGC